>Ga0136656_1000611_pt1 | contig 12607 bp, 27 predicted proteins | sample CPBDNA_9_FD_94862 | JGI IMG/M metagenome (GOLD analysis project Ga0136656, IMG submission 94862) | Freshwater to marine salinity gradient microbial communities from Chesapeake Bay, USA - CPBay_Sum_15_0.8_DNA (version 2) | ecosystem: Environmental > Aquatic > Marine > Coastal | place: USA...
AATGTTGTTGGTTCTACCGCTTGTGAAACTTGAATCGTAATACAAATTGTCTGAAAGCATGACGAATGGCGTTTCTGATCCAGTGGTTTGATTGATCGCGTATCCACCGGCATCGGAAAAAACACAACTAGATATGCTGCAAGGAGCGTTACCGTCTGCGTTTCCTGCTGACACTAAATCCCCGCCAGAGTTATGAAAAACACAACTCCTTAAAAATACTGGAGATGTCCCAATAAAAGAAACTGCATTTGTTGCTGAGTTTGTGATTACCGTATTACAAACAACAGCATAGGTGTAAGGATAGATTTTTAATCCTATAGTTCCGCCAGTTATAAAACAGTCCAAAATCCTCGCTGCCGCGCCTCCTTGGTAAATCCATACCGTCACATCCGCCGTAGATGGCGCCTCAAAATAACACGCGGTCAAAACGCCGTAAGTTCCGGCACCAAGAAATGCTCTAGCTGTCGATGAGGTTGATTTTGTTACCATCCTGCATCTAAAAAAATGAACGCTCTTGCCTCCGGTCTGAACGCCCGCTGCCGAAAAATTAGATTCAAAACTGATGTTTGAAAACGCTATATTTGCAGCCGGAATATAGAAACGATCCGTATTGTCGAAGAAAGGCATGTCTGTTGCTTCGACCCTCTGAACCGTTGGCAATTCGTCCAAATCTCCTATCGAAGTTTTATATCCTCGCCAGTGAATTGGCGTGTACAGTCCGCCGCTTGTTGACCAAGTTATCGCACTCGATGCCGTGTACGTCCCAGCCTTTACGTTTACTCTGTCACCCGCCGCATAATTTGCTACACCTTCCGCCAACGTCCAAGCATTAGCCTCGGATGATCCGTCATGCAGACCACCGCCAGTAACGGTAACGTACTTTTCGTTGAACGCCATTATTCAACCCACCCGTCTGCCATTGATTGAATTCCGGCTTTCCAGTCTGCACTATTGACGTTGCGTGATTGCTGCAATGGTGCGATATGCTGATTGTGCAACGACCAATATTGTTGATCCAATGCCGCCAATTGATCGTCGATTTGTTTTTCCGCTTCGTACGCTGTTTGAATGTCAACGACGTCCTGTTCGGTTGTCCCCATATCTGGACGACCACCCGCGCACTGACTTACCAACTTTTCGGCGACGGTTTTTAGTTCCGGCGGCAATGATAATTCAATCAACGCGTACTGAATCGAACGCGGATATTCGTTCGTTGAAATATCACGATTGCTCGAAACTTCCGAAATGAACCAACCCAACAAATTCTTGTTTTCGCCTTCGGGCATCGACTTATAGAATTCGATCAACGAACCTGTTCGTTCGTTTATTAACACCGCGTTTTGCAGTACCGCGCCCGCGTCTTTCAACAAAAACGACGCTTCGGAACCGTTCATTTTTGTCGCTGTTCGATCGCTCAAATGCGATGCAATTTCGGAATTGCTCAACCCCTGTTTCTGCAACGGTTCAATGTCTCGAACGTAATCAATTGCCATTTGTCGACCTTTATTTTTCGAACCCGTTTTTTAATTGCTCAAAAACTTCGATGATCGCCGCACAAAACGCGGATTTCTCAAAATCCTTGATTTCATCAATTCGTTTGTATTTGCTTTGCATCGAAACAATTTGTTTTGCCAACGCGTCACGATCCAACGCCGACAAAAAATCAACGTCGACCGATGTTTCGGACAACAACCGACCTTCGACCTGAAAACAAATCGCCGTTGGTGCTGACGGCAATTCGTCGGTTTTCTCCGTTGCTTCAATTTTGATCGTCACGCGATGCAATTTTTTTTGATCGCCGACGACACGAACGTTCTCATTCATTCCGCAACCCTTTTTGCAATTCGTCGATTTGATCCGACAATTGTTCGATTTGCTTTCGCAATGAATCCGGTTCGCGGTTGATTTCCAAACGCAACGCATCAATTGAATTTCCAACCTTCTCAACGGTTCGTTGTTGCGCTATCAACTCGACGTTCAAACGCGTCACCTGATTCGACAATTCCTTTGCTTCCGCCGCTGTAAATTGCAACGCTTCCGATTTCGTCAACCTTACTTCATGATCTTTCAAAATTTGTTCAATCGCGACCGCGCGGGAATCGTAAACGCCCCACAAAAACGCCAACGCCGCGACCATTGAACCGCACAATCCAAACCAATCCTTTGCTTTCAACGTTCCGTTTGTCATTCCGTTGGTTTCCACAATTGCAATCCGTATTCGTTGCCGTCGACGGTCAATGAAACCGATTCGTCAACGATCGTCGGTTTTTCGATTTGTTGTTTCGGTTGTTCCGCCTGATTCTGATTCAGCAACCCATTGATTCCCGTGAACATCAACGGCGTCGCCCCGCTGATTGCACCGACGGCAAACAACGCGACATTTGCAAGTTTTGATCCACGTTTTTCGATTTGCGGTTGTGTCGGGTTGTTCCATTGCGTTCGACCTTGAAACGAATCAATAACGCGTTCGGGATTTTGTGCGTTTATATCGCCGGTGATGAATATATCTCCGCCCATATCGTCGCCGTTTGTCTGAACATCAAAACCCAATTGTTTCATTCCTAATCGGTGCGAATCATCAACCCGATTCGCCGCCGAATTCAACATTCGCTGATGATCCCGCAACCCCAACGCTTTCGCCGCCGCCGCCATTGCTGGAATCGTTTTCGAAATCCGTTCCGCTGCTTCGTCCGCTGGATTCATCGCCAATTTCCGAAAATAACTTCAACGCCTCCGACTGCAAAAATTCAACGAACGAAAACGGATCCGACGAGAAACGATTCATCCGTTGCGAATGAATTGAATCCGCGACCCGTATTCGTTCCATTGACTCAATCAAAACGCGGTTCATTTCGCGACGGTTTGCGAATCGGCGGGCGAATTGCTTTCAATGCGTGTTCGTCCGTGTCCTGATTCGGCGGCGATTCTCATTCCATGCGCCGACATAACCGTTGGCGATACCATCGCAATTGACCACATACGCTGCGAATCGCTCGACAACTGATCCGCCGCCGCTAAACGACGACCCGCCGCCGCGCCCGCTTCGTTTGCCATTGCTGTTAGCGCAACCGTCAAATTGCCCTGTTCCGTTTGACTCATTGTTTCACCTTTTTGACTTGAAAACCCAAATTGAACCGTTCCGTCGTCCGGCGGCATCTTTCCACCTACTTTTCGAAAAACTGCAAATTGATTTCGCCGCCGATCGCGTTGACCGTGTCGCGGTCGATTTCTTTTCCGTTTTTGTCTCTTAACACAATCTGAAATTTGAATTGATCGCGATTTTGTGCGAACCATTGTTCCGGCGTCGGCATCGCTCGCAAACGTGCAATTTCGTTTTGCAATTCCTGAATCTGATTGTTCGATTGATCCGGCGTCGTTGGTTGCTGTATTGGAACCAATTTCGTTCGCGGCGTCGAATCGAAACAACTTCCGAACGACGGGAAACGCTCCGCGACGTGATTGAAAAATTTCATCGTCGACCGGTTCGAAACTAACGACGTCGAACGCCCGTCGGTTCCCCATAACGTACCGAAAAACAATCCGTCGCGATTGAACGCCGCACCGCCTGAATTTCCCGAAATCGCCGCCGCGTTCGCCTCCGAAACGCCGCCGTTGTTAAATTTGCCCGCTGTTCCGATTGTCGCGTCGTAATAACGCAAACGCGAACCATGATCGAAACCGGCGAAAACGACCAATTCCCCTGACGCCGGATCCGACGACGCGACATTCACGACCGAATCAATGTTCGGTTTCCTTCCTAGAATCAAAACTGATTGATCGTCGACGTTCTGCAATTCCTCGACCGCTTCGATTCGTTCACCGTTGTCGAATTCACAAAACGCCCGCGTACAACCCCGCAAAACGTGTTTCGCCGTGACGACGAATTGACCGCGTAACAAAACGCCGGATCCGATCGAACGCGACCCGTCGGGCGAATAGCCGACAACCCGAACGACGTTGCGTTTTGTTTGCTGGATAACGCGTTCTAGTGTCGTTTCCGAATTCGCGGGCGAAAGAGGAACGAAAACAAAAATCGACACTAGAAACGCGAAAACCAAATTGTTCATTTTTTCGCCACTATTGAAAACAACCGAACCGCCGACCAAACGACCGTTGATCGAATCAACCCAAAACCTGACCGACGCAACAACTCGAAAAACACCGCGTCCGCAATCCACCGCGAACATTTCATCGGCAAAAAATCCGATTGCCGTTCCGGTAACTCATTCAACAAATAATCGTGAACGACTGACGCGGAACGTAATTCGATCGGACGCAACACCCGATAGAAAAAACGCGGAACGCTTCCGAAATTCGTAACAAATCCGGCGGGAACAACAACCGAAAAACCGTCGCAAATTCTGCAATGAAAATCGTCGGTCAACCGAAACAATTCACGCCCCGCGTCGTCCGTTTCGTCGGTCAATTCAATTTTCAATTGCATCAAAAACGCCCTTCGGCAAACGCAACGAACGCAAATTCCGTTTCCCGATGACTTTTCCCGCGTCGTCGGTTTTCCACGCCAAACCACGCGAAATCAATTCGTCGGTCAAACTTAACCCGTCGAAAAACACCGCGAAAACGTATCGGTCGAACGACTTGTCAATTTTCACGCTTTGAATCGTGACGACCCGTTCGTTCAACAACGCTTCAACAATGTCGCGAACGTACAACCCCGCCGGTCGTTCTCGACCTTTAATTTCCGGCGTGTCGCAACCGATCAACCTGACGGTTTTGATTGAATAAATGCCGAACCCATGATCGACAATCATTTCAAACGTGTCGCCGTCGATGACCCGATTGACCTTCGCATTGTATCGGAACAAATGATCGTTATTCAAAATCCCAAACCTTTCATTCGGCGAAACACGCGGGTTTGTCATGAAATTCGACAATCGTTCGGTGAACCCCGTCGGTTGATTTGACCTGATCCCCGACGACTTGCAAAACAAATTTCGCTGAATCATCGACCAACCAACCGCACGAAACGAACGCGTCGATCAAACATTTTGCCGCGACGCCCCGCAAAATGGAATCTGGATCATACGACCGACCGCGTTTCCCGATGACCCGAACCACGCGGATTGCAACCGGACGATCGAACGCGACTTTTTGCGAATCGACCGCCTTAACCGCCGCGATTGCGATTTTGTTTTGCCGGTGATGATTTGACCAATGCCGCGATTGTCCGGCGTTGCTGTTTGTCAATTGATAGTCAAGAACAACGCGGATCATTTCCAATGACACGATCGAAAAAACATCCCATCGCGTTCGACGATCGCATCGGCAATTAGTGTTTTGGCGTTCGACCCGTGTTCCCACGGGAAACAAACCTTTGGTTGTGGATTTGTCGAAATCCCGACGCCTGAAAATTTCGCGTTCGGTGCGACGCCTAGAAAATGCTCGCAAACTCGACGCTCCGCCATTAACGACGCTTCGCGTTCCGCGTGTCGTTGTGCGACTAAATCAAAACCTCCGTCGACGAACAAAACCGCCGCAATCAAAACGTCAATCATCGTCGCCCCGCTGGAAATCGACACGATAACGAACCTCAACCTCGACGTAAGCGTTGAACACTCGCGAACCGCCTTCGTTTTTTGTTTGAACGCGTCCGCTGTAATCGTTGCGTTTGGCTAACGTCAACGCGGCTTCGGCGTGCGTGCAAAAACCCATTGAAACCCAATCGTCATTTTCCGCGTTCACCAACTTCGCCAAAACTTCGCCCGTCATTACTTCCCCTGACAAATTGTGAAATCGGGTTTAAATCCGCTGTTTCGACAATCCAATTTTCCCAATTGCCGCGACCGTTTTTTCGTTGCCCGCGTTGCTGTATTTCTTGCGCTGTAATCCATCCACGCAAAACGAATTTCGGCGATTGAATTTCGCGGACAACGCAAAACCAAAAACAATCATTCCGCGTCAAATGATCCGAACGAACGTAATTGATGCCGAACAAATCTTTTTGAATCGTCGTTTTGACTTCGTGTTTTTTACCAAATGGCGAATCGAAAACAAAATCCGTTTTCGACGGTCGCCGGTGCGTTGATACGTCAACCGGCGGAACGTCCGACCTGTAAACGCTCACAATTTCACGAAATGCCATTTCGCCACGCAAACCGACGACGATTCCGGTTGCTGGATCGTCGAACATTCCACGCGACCAACCTGTTGATTCCTTTCGCCACGTTGAACGCTTTTCCGTGATTGCTTTTCCCGCGTTTAACGACGACCGCATTTGTTCGGGCGTCAATTCAACGCGGATCATTTGTTTTGCGTTCACGAAACCGAACACCGGAACCTTTTTCAAAATGGAATCTCTGATTGATCGGTCGTTTGTGCCGTTGGTGGGGGTGCTTTCTGTAATGGTTCCGTGATGTTCGGTTGTGTCTGTAATGTCTGTACGCTTTTTCGCTCGAACGGCGTTTCGCCTTCCATCGGTTCGGGAATCCTCGCTTTGATCGAAAGATATTTCAAACCCTTCGCGGATTCGGTCAACCAACCCGCCAATTGATATTCAACGCCCTCGACCGTAATTCGACCGCTGTAATCCGGCGAACGATCGGATTGTTTGTCATTGTTGCGGAACAACACGCCGCGTTTCTCATTGTCGAAATCACTCATTTACAACCCTTTTAAAAACCCTGTTTTTGTATTCCTCGACACATTGGTTGTCGCTCCAATCACGCGCCTCGACAACCCCAAACGTTTTGACTAACGCAAACCGCGACGAATTCCCGTCGATCGGTTTCGGCTTGTGTTCGTTCCGTTTTTGAATCGCTTTTTCCTCCGTTCGCTTTCGCCCGAAATCGTTCCGTTCCCAAGTCCTGATCGCCGCTTTCCAATCGCGAATTTTGTTTCCGTTCGACTGACGCCAACCGTTCGCCGTGTAATGATCGACGAATTGTTCCGCGTCCACGTCGTTTTTCCGTTCCTTGCAATATTCCGAAACCTGATCGACGGACGGCGGCGACCCCGTCGCCACGCTCTCTTTCTTTTTTGTATTTGTATCTGTATATGCATCTTGCATGGCGTGACTTGTCACGTTTTTTGTGACCGTCACGTTTTCGGCGTGACTGTCACGTTTTGGTTGTGACGTGTCACGTTCTCTTTCACGCTGACGGCGTTTTCGCTCCGCTGCCTTTGTCCTTGCATCGGCTTTGGAAACCGTGTCGCGGTATTGTGCGTGATTCACGATTTGCCAACCCCACGAACGATGATCGTCTAAACGAACGATTCGCCGACCTTCCATTTCCCGCGAACGCGATTCGTCGTCGGGTTGCTCCAACGCCGCGATACCTTCGTTGATTATCTCAATGGGAATTCCGGTGCGTGCCGCGATTGCCCGCGTTGTCGCGTCGATGACGCCGTCGGAATCGCACAAAACGATTAGTTGTTGGAATACGACTAACGCTTTCCAATCACCATGCAACGACCCGTCGTAGATGCTTTCGAATATCTTTCCGAACATTGTTTTTCTCGTTAAAATTAAAGTACGCAACTATCCTTTCCCGCCGTTGTATTTGCAGGTACAACGGCGGGTTTTTTGTTTGTCGATCAACTTTCGCCCAACGCCGCAACGATCGAATCGTTCATTGTGGCGGGTTTTGGTTTTTCCGGCGTCGCGGGTTCAATCAACCGGTCGCCGTCACGATCCAACGCGTTGTCCACGTCAACGGAAATTTGAATCCATTTCGACGCTCGACGGAAAACGGTTTTTTTCGCCATTTCTTCCCAATCCGTCGACCATGGTGAATTGCCCGAACCTGAACGCGAACGCTTCCGAACCGATTCAATTTCGTCGAACGTCATTCGTTCACGATGAACCGAACCATCCTTTTTTTCGATAATGCAAAACGCACCGATGCACGATCCGCGTTCACTCGGTCGGTCGGCATCCCGACGCCACCCAAACGGAACATGATCGCACGTCGCAAAATCAAATTCATCGCCGTCGAACACAACACCGGCGCGGATGTTCGAAATCTCGCCGGATTGAAACGCCAATTTGATTAAACCTTTGTAGTCGACGATGAACGTTGCTTTGTCACCGTACGGGATCAAATGCGCATCGCGTCCGTTCGGCAACAATCCCAACGACGCCGAATCCAACATCGCGACCTTAAAACTTTCCGACGTGCAATTTGCAAGTTTTGGGGTTTTGTCCAGACACGTCACGACGCATCGAACGAATTTTTCAACGTCGATATGTTTCGGCAACGCCTTTGCAATTTGCAATTTCGCCTGATCCGTTTCGATTAAATTTCTCAATGTCATTTTCTCAACCTTTCGCCTTTGAAACCCTGAAAACCCGCGTCGTCGATTCCGCAACCGAAAACGCTTTCCGTGTTTGCTGCTTAAACGTGATTTTTGAACCGTCCGGCAAACCGCCCGATTCGCTTTTCCCCAAATGCTGCAACAACTCCGCCTGAATTGATTCGCGGCGTTTGCGGAACCGTTTTTCCTCGACCTGAACCGAACGGTATTCGTCAACCAATCGCTGAACCGATTCGTCAAAATGAATTTCCGGTTCATCACGCGGAATCTGCTTCAAAACGTCAATCGACGCGCCGAACATTTCGGGTTCGTTTCCTTCGACGATGTGGCGTTGCCACCAATCGTTGACGCGTTCGACCATCATTCCGCAAACGACCCGATCAATCTCGACGTCGAATCGACAAATTCCGCGACGCGGCAACAACGCAAAAATCGAACCGTGTTCCTGATCCGCTACCATCAATTGAATTTGAATCTGGATCCAATAGTTTTTCGGAACCTGCTCGGCGTGTTCGACTTTTCCTTCGTCGCCCCAATTCGCAGCGGTTCCCGATAGCAAACCGGCGGTTTTCGCTTCGACAACGTGACCGGTTGCGTCGTTTATTCCGTCCAGCGTCGCCCGTATGACGCCGCAACGCTCCGGCGACTCAATTTCCACGTCACGCCTCAAATCGCCCACCTGACGCTCTGCATGGTCGAGAATCGACGATTCCAGCGTTTGACCTAATCGCGTCGCGTCGTTTCCTTCGAACGGCGGAACCAAACCGGTTTTGACCGCCCAAACATCGAACGCGGATCCGTAGGGCGACAACCCCAAAATTGCCGCAACCTCCGACGCACCGACGAACGACCGTCGCCGTTCGTGCCAATCTTCATTTCTCATTTTTCGCCCTTTGAAAAATTACTTTTGAAACACAACAAACGAATCATGTTCGCATTGCTCGACAACGCGGAACCCGACCGAAACAAACAATTTCCGCAACCCTTCGAATTCTTCGTCGATTGCGTGACTTTTGAAAACGATTGATTTTTGGAAACCCTCGATTTCAAACAATTTTTCGATTTCGCCGATCAACACTGACAACAACATTTTCCGATTCGCTGACGGATGAATGATGAGTTTTTCAATCTTTGCACCGATCAACGGAAATGCTTCGTACACGACCACGCCCGACAAACGGTGCTGAACGAAAACGCCACAAACCAAACGATCCTCCGCCGCAATGTTCGTTTTCCATTCGTCGACGTCCCAAACCGTACCCGCTGACAATTCGTCGATCTCGCGGATTTCGTCAATGTCGTCCCACGACAAATCATCGGTCGTGATGATTTCGTTTGTCGCGTTGCAAATCCCCAAAAAATTAAACATCATTGATTTTGCGCCTCCACGTTCTCGATGCGGTGCAACGTATGTCGTCGCGTCCCTTCGTGTCGATCTTCATTCCGGTTTGATTCATCACGTCGCCCTCGGTCAAAAATTCGTTGACCTCGACGAACCGCCAACCGTCCGGCAATTCGCCTTTTTGAACTGGAACCGGCGGGAACGGCGGCATCGGCGGAATCGGTTTTCTCGATTCAACTAACGCTTGCGAATCTTTAATCCGCTGTTCGGTTTCCCGATACAACGCGGAACTGTGTTCGACAATCAACATCGACAAAAACAATTTCACGTTGTCGATTGCTTCGTTGTAACCGGTCGAAAACGACGACGTCCCGATTTGCGGAAACGGTTTTTTGTTTTCGAAATGCTGCAAAACCTCGATCAATGTCTTAACGTCCATTTTTTGCTCTTTCCTTTTTTGCCTTGCGAATGTCTTTCACGTTCCACAACGTATTTCGTGAATTCAACGGCAACCGTCGAATCGACTTTTTTTCCTCGACGATCCGCCAAAAATGACGGACGGAAATTTCCAATTCGTCCGCCGCCTGACGCGTCGTTACCCAATCACCTAGCATTTTCTCGCCTTTCCTTTCGATCAATCATTTCGCACGCCATTCGTTTCGCTGACGCCGCGTTCGGGAACACGTCAACAACTTGTTTGTTGACCAACAACGAAACGTCGTCGCATCGGTTTTGACCGCAATTCAACGGTCGACAACGAACGATTTCAACCAAACCGATCAACCGATGATCGGCGACAAACTCAAAATCAACACGCATCACAAACCCCAATCAATTAGCAAACCAATCTTTTCGACAAACAACGTTTCGCAATCGTCCAATCGACCGACGATCCACCCAAAACGCCCGCCGCTATTCGTAACAATGCAACAATCGCCGCACGACGCGACGACGTACAAACACACGTTCATTTTCACGGTTGCTTCGCGAACCATTGAATCAAATACCATGGTCGAAAAACTCAACTTTGCATTGCTTCCCGCTTAATGCGTTCGTGATTGCGTTCGTGAAAACCTTTTCCGACAACGCGTCGACAAAATAATCCTCAAAACTTAATCTGCAACTCGACCGATTCATTTCAATAGGTCGACCCATATCGCTAATCAACTGCAATTCGTCGACAATTGATTCAACGGTTGCGTTTCGTTCATCGTCCGATTGCGATTCGTCGAACGTGACAACGCATCGAAAATTCGCTCCGAAACAATCGTACAAATATTGCTCGACGTCTAATTTGATCTTATCCCAAATTCGGAAACTTGCTTCCTTGTCATCTTCCAAAAGACGCTCCGAAATCAACAACATGATTGATTTTTCCAACAAATCAACGTGACCGAGTGAACTACGCAAAATCCCGCAACACTTGACCATTTTTGAGACCTGTTCAAAAACGTCGTCGTTCAACTCTTCGTCAAAATATTCTGCCCGCTTCATTTCTTCGCCCTTTGTGTTTGTGTAATTAACTCAACGCTTTTTGCAACTCGACCGTGAATCGCTTCGGAACCTTCGCCCCGCAATCGAACTCGACCGGCAATTTGCAATCCTGAACGTACGCGTACGACCACGCCAATTGCCCTTCGGTTTCGTTCCAAACGTTCCGCCTCAACACTATCGAAAACGTTTGCAAATCCTTAGCGACTTTGTAGCAATCGCCGACCGATTCCATAAAGTAATTTTCTAAGACGTCCGACCGGTCGAACGTCCATTCCTCGCAACACCATTCGTAATCAATTTTGTTTCTCATTCTTTCGCCCTTCGTGTTTGTGTCGGCGGAACGACCGCCGAACAACATTGTACCAAATGCACAACGTCGCGTCAACGTGACGTCACGACGCGTTGTCGCGTGACACGTCGCAAACTACCCGTTCCAAACGCCGCCGTTCGATTTCGTCCGCGACGTCCTGAACCGTCCACGGGTTGAAAACTTCCATTGCGCAAATCCCGACAATAAACCCAAGCAAAAACATTCCTAACAATAGAAAAACAAACTCTCTCATTTCTTCGCCCTTTCAAAATCAATCGCGTTGTGAAAAATCGCCAATCATTGTTTTCGTTCGTTCACAATGAACTGTGACAAACGGCGTTGCGTGTCGCTTTCGCAAGTGTTCCGCGTATTTGTCCGCGTCGTTCACGTTGCCGAAAAACGAAAACGTGACGCCGTTTTTTAGGTCGCCCGAATGACGCACCGAAAAACAACGGTATGGAACCAACGGCAATCCGTCGCAAAACGTCCGCAATTCTTCGGACGTGTGAAACGATTTCGTGACCATTTCGCCGTCGGTCGTTCGCCAATGCGCGTAAAACTTCGGACATTTTGCCAACTTGCGTTCGAATTGTTCCATCATTTTTTTCACGTTCATTCGTTGCCCTTTCGACTTGCAATTTGCCTTGCCAATGCACGACCCGACGCCGCATCGCAAATTTCGGAAAAACGCTTTGTTGTGATTCGCCGTTTTCCTTCGGGATTTCCTTCGGGATGCACGACCCACAATCCGCCGCCGTGAACGCAAACAAAACGCGACAACGTTTTGTCGCCGCATTTGACCCACTGACCGCGACGCAATTTCAGTTTGCCGGAAATCACGTCGCTTTGTGTTTTTGCGTCCCACAAATTGACCGTTGGAATGTAACCGTTTGCCATTTTTTCGCCCTTTCGTTTGGTAGTTGCTAACGTGTTCGAATAATCTGAAACCGGTTCGGGTTCATCATTAAAAGAATTAAGAATTCGTTTTCCAATTTCTGCCCAACCTCAACCTGTAATTTTCGGAACTGGTCGGTTTCGACATTGTTTTCAATGCCGGTGACAACGTTTCGTCTGTTTACTTCGACGATTACTCGCATCGGTTTTCCCTTTGTTTGTGCCGTGAACTATTCGCCGCTGAATCGCACGTTTTTTTCTTTTGCTAGTTTGTAAAACAATCCGGTCGCGTC
>Ga0136656_1000615_pt1 | contig 12571 bp, 14 predicted proteins | sample CPBDNA_9_FD_94862 | JGI IMG/M metagenome (GOLD analysis project Ga0136656, IMG submission 94862) | Freshwater to marine salinity gradient microbial communities from Chesapeake Bay, USA - CPBay_Sum_15_0.8_DNA (version 2) | ecosystem: Environmental > Aquatic > Marine > Coastal | place: USA...
AGTACCACATTAACTTTTCTCATATCGGTATTTAAGATTTTTTCATCTTGTTTAATACCATAAAAATCAAATCCGTATAATGAAGGTTCGTTATCTTCCATACCTATTTGATATAAATCAGATAATTTATTAACAACAAATTGATTTTCCACGTTATCTAATGTAACTCCGTCCACTGATAGTCCTTTCCATAGGTCATAAAAGACACAGGGGACCGTAGACGCGGTTAAACCACTTATTGTGACCTCGTATACCCCTTTACTTATTTCACATGTTGTAAGGTCCTCAAATCCACTTATGGGTGTTCCGTTCGCATCCAAAATATCTACCGTAGGGTTACTATCAAAACTTTGGGGGTTTCCATACTTAAATGAGTATAGATATAGTTTATTATTTCTTTTTTCATAGAACGTATTTCTATCGTCTTCTATTAAATCACTATAATCTGTCTCTAAAAACGGTTCATAAAAAGTCTGTGTATGACGAGTGAAAAATCCTACAGAATAATTTTCTGTTAATCCTGATATATTTTCAACTTTTGGAACAAACGCAACCCCCCATCCTGTGGTTCCTGTTATGGTACCATTTATAATACCATTTATTTCACTTGTCATATCAAATGATATATCTTCATTACCAAACTCAAAATGTTGTGTATCAATTATAGTTAAACCACTATAGTTAACACCTGTATTTCCTGTTAAAGAATTTGTATTATCATAGATACCATCATACGACCAATTTTCTATCGTACTTCTTTCAAACCAGTTAACAGGTCTATCAGAATAAGACTTATCTGTCTCCAATGCGTTTTTAACGGATATTGCATTTGATGAGCCTTTCGCGTTACCTGAATAATAATCGTAACCTACCCCTTCGTCCCATGTTTGGGGGTCACCCGTTGTCCCTGAAGTTTTTGGTATTCTAAACAACACCAAATCAAATGATGTTGCCCTTCTCCTTCCGTTTGACCATGTGTCGTTTAATAACTCTTTATCAAACGAAGAGGTATTTGTCATTTTAAGGGTATGTGTTAGATTGTAACTACAACCCGTACCTATCTCCCCCGAAGATACTTTGTTTTGTAACTCAGTTAAATCTAAGTCAAATATAAAACGAGAAAAACCTATGGGGGATATTGTATTTTCTACATTACCATAAAATAATTCAACAACAGGGTTTCTACCTGTATTGGTATATGAATTATAAACTATTGTATCATTTTTACTGAAATACGACCTGTGGATTGACATAAAATCTTTTTTATATAAATACTCAGTTAATGCGAATATTCTTATTTAAGATTTTGTCTGAAGCATTTAAAAGTTCTTGTAATAAATCGTCAACTTTAACACCGTCAATACTTTGTGGTACGGGGGGTAAACCTGGATAAGCATGAACGTGACCAACCAAGTATCTGATTATAAGATTTATTAATTCTAACAATTCTTCACCTCTAACTAAAGACGATGTTTTTGCCTCAATTTCATCTGCAACTCTATTTTCATCTATACCGTATAAAGTATTAGTTAAGTCAATCCTACCGTTACTGTTAAATTTTTGAGAGTTATGAGATAATAAATATAATTCATCACCACCCATAATACCGACAGATTTATTATATCTTTCAGTTTTCTTTGGTATCAAATCTTGACCCACAGGTTTAAATGGTACTGATTCAGTTTTATTTTTATCATATACTAATCCATATCCAGGACTTAAATCTGTTGAGGTTATTTTAACACCGGATACTAATGTACCGATATTATATAAGGTCTGAGTATTTGTACTTGGATTAACCCCATACAATTTGTCATATAAACTTTTTTGAGGTCTAAAATAAAAAGGAAACGTGTTACCGGCATCAAATCTTTGTGGACCACTAATAGTAATATTTGTGGTGCTTTCATCAACAATGTTTTGAATACTATTTTTAACGAGTCCTTCTAAAACATCGTTAATTAATTTTTTAACCTCATTAAGTTTTTTGTTAACAAAACTAACTGTTGTTTGTAAAGATTTTGAAGTCTCAGGTATTACTCTATCCACAGTGATATCTGAGGTACTTACACTCTCTCCATTTTTTCTACTTACGTTGTATATGTATATATTACCTGTAAATACATTACTAGCATTTTCAGGATTTGTTATATTATATTCAACTAACTTTTTTATATCTTGATGTTGAAAACTAAAAATTAGTTTTTTCTGAGGTTGTCCATATACAGTTCTTTTGTCAAATTTACTTAATTGTAAAAATGCCCTGTTTTCATTTTTTGTTGGTTGTTGATTTCTCTCAAACTTATTGTTTTTTCCTGCCCTAAGTAATACTGTATTATCTTTTATTACGATATCACATGACCCTCTACCATATAAAACAACATCATCCGGTTCCGCATAAACACCTTTTGTTTCCGGATGGAAATAGTCCCCATCTTTATTTAATAAATTCGCAAAAGGTTTGTTTCTTGAACCCTCATCAAAATTGGTAACTGCAGATTCGTATTTTTCAAATTTTGCAGTTGTTGGTGAACTATATACCCCACCTATATAAAATTTATCTTTATCACCTTTTCTTCTTATATTATTATAAAATAAATGGACGTACTCACCCGCTTTGGGTGGGGTGTTGATAAAGAATGGGAGTAGTGGTTTAAAGAGGAAAGGGTCTTTTTCATCCCACTCACGATAAGTTTGTTTGCCAAAATTTTCATTTGCAATTTCCCTATCTGATTGGTTTTCTGTTTTTAAAATTGCCCGAATACGACCTAAACGCATGGGGTCATTACTATCTATACATTCACCCTTATAAATAATTTGAGCCCTACGTAACTCATTCTGATTATTTTCTTTATTTAAACTCATAAGTTTCTTGATTTAAACTCTTTCAAAATTTTATTATAGTTAATTTCTAATGAATCTAAATGTCTCGTTAATTTTATAACTAATTCTTTGGTCTCCTCAAAATCCTCACTGATTTTTTTTAAACCATATTCTAAGTCTTTATTAGGTAAAGACTTATATTCCAAAATTATATTTTTTAACTTATCGTCCATAATTAAACTTCTTTTCCTGTACATGATATCGGACCTGTCACACCAAAAGCCGCCACAGGTGCACACCAAGTATGTGTTGCACTATTTGCTAATTTTTCATCATTACCACCTTTTATTTGTTGTAAAATAGAAGGTAACATTAAGTTTGGTGAACCATCAGGCATATCACCTGTTGGTAATCCTAATTTTTGAAACTTTTCACTTATGTTAGCCATTGCTCTCGTCGCTGAAAACCCAGGTAGTAGCCCAGCAGCCGCAAGAGCAAAAGTTGGTGGTCTACTTGAAAGTGACGCAACACCTAAATTTAATAAGTTTAATATTTCATCAACAACACTCTTACATTGTCTCCAGTCAATTACCGCAGAAGATAATTGAATTAAAATATATATTATACTAACTATTATTTTTACTCTAGCGTCTTTAGCCTCTTTGACAATTTCTATTGATAAGACCTCAACTAATTTTCTTAAGTTGGCTTTAAGTAATTTAAATAATTCTTCAACAAAGATTGAACCTATTTTACTAACAATATTGATTAAATATTGTTTCATATTTTGCATAAAGGTTTCAAAGTCTTCAATAGCATTAATAATCGTACTACCTAAAGATTTTAAAACAATCATTAATCCTAATAAAACTTTAGGTGATATAATTGTCATTATTACTGCTCTCGGTATTAATTTTAATATCCCTCCTTTTATTGATATATCCACGTTTATACCGTCAGGTAATTTTATAGAGCCTCCATCAGTACCTGTCGGGTCAGAATCTCCTTTTACACTGTTTTCAACACTTTGTATAAATGCATCAATTTTTTGATTTTCGGGCAGTTCTCGTATATCAATAATATCATCAATTGTTGATTGAACATTAACAGGAAACTTTATATTACCACAATCTTCATATTCTGTAACACCCATAATCATATTATTAATTTGATTTTCAATTTCTCTTAAATCTACTGAAGTTAGTTCAAAAAAAGACTCATCTATCGTATCTAAAGAAGACGTTTTAGCATTACCTGAAACGTCAATTTCTTTTGTATTATCAAAACAAAGACCTAATATACGTTGTATTCTTTTTTCAAATTTAGCGCTAGTTTCTTTTTCTGAAGTACTCACATTAGCCGATATATCAACAAAATTATTTAATGAATTTAGTATTTTTACCATTAATCCATCAAAATTTAATAAATCAATAGATTTATAGTAATCTCTTAAAAAATCAGAAACTCTATTTAAGTTAGGTCTATTTCTTAAAGATATCTCATAAAAATCTCCATAATATGTGGTACCATTATCAACATATGAAGTTACGTATCTTATATCCATAATTTGACTTCCTGAATCTCCAATATAGTCACTACCAAAAGCATCATTAAAAGAATTACCTTCATCTTGTAATCTATTATATAATTCTCTATCCATAGAAAATGGTAATTGACCATTAACTGGAGGATTTTTTTCGTATAGTATACTATTATTTTTTTCTTCAGGGTCTTTATTTAACAGTTTGAATAAATCAATTTGGTTGACCCTAATGTATAATTTATTAGGTGAGTTTGAACTATTCTGACCGACTTCGTTACCCTCAAAAGTTTGTTCTTGCGAACATCCAGCAACTTTCATAGATTCTTCAATAACGACCTCAGTAATTCTACTTTTTGTGTTTTGAGATGCGGATAGAACCTGTTTAAGTAAAAAATCTATAGTTTGAGAATTATTTGTTGGTAAATCAGGTATGGAAGCCTTAAATAAGTCAATCAACTCCTCAAACTGATTTTTTATTTCGGATTGAAGTCTTTGTTTATTGTCTTTTATATCATTTAATTGTTTTACCGCTTCGCTTTTAGGTAATTCAAAATTATCCCCTAATGAAAGTTTTTTTAATGCTTTTTCAGTTGCTTGAGTTGTTATGGTTGATTTGTACGCATTAATTTTGGATGCAGCATCTTTATAACCTTGTTTTTTATCTAGTGCCATTTTAACTCATTTTATACCCTTCGTCTTTATCCTTATTTAAATCTTTATTTATTAGGGTTTGCAACACGTCATCATCCATTTCAGATAAATTAAATTCATCTTCAGAATTATTAGACGATTTTTCCCATATGTTAGATTGTAACTTAGATAAGGTTAACTTTTTTTCAATTGTGTCGTTAATAATTTTTTGCTGTTCTTTTATTACCGGTCCGATAACCGCCATATCTTCAGGACCTTTTAATAAACTCAACATCTTATTTTGAATTCTAATCGCAGTTGCTCTCTGTTCTACTAATTCATTGTAGATTTCTTGCATAAGACTCAAAACTGAGTCTTTTGTTAGTACTATTTCTTTTTTCTTTGGTCTTCCCATAATACTATAAATATTTTAATTTAAATTTTTATAGATTATTTAACTTAACACTTAATTCAAAATACAAATTTTTAAATTTTTTCATGGATGACCTTATTTCTTTTGTGGTCATATTAGTCATCTCTCTAAGAGATAAAAGGATAATGTTTTTGTTAAATTTATTGTTGTCTGTTCCTATAAAAATCTCTTCGTAGTTTTCAAATAATTCAATTAATGCGTAACCAAGTTTCAATTCGTTATTATTTAAGTCTGAATCTTCAATAAAATCATTTAATTTATTTATAAATTCTTTTATAATGGTTTCAGGTAATACTTTTTCGTATTCTAAATAATATATCATATCAGGCCTATTCTCTAATTTTGATGTTATATCCTCATATGAAATTTTTCTATTTTGTTCTTTTTGGTCTTTTATTATTTGACCCATCAAATAATTTTTACAAATTGTACCAAAATAAGAATATGCTTTTTTATTTTTATCTGGTTTAAATTTATTTACTTTAGTGATTAAAAAAGAATGAGTATCATTATGTATATCTTGAAACTCCATACCCTTACGATATAGTTTATATCTACGAATAATAGACTCTATCATTTTATCTAATGGAGCTCTTAAATATTCGTTATATATTTTGTTTTTTTCACCCCAAGTTGATGCAGAAAGAAACATCCTGACCGCCTTCTCTTCTCTCACATCAAAGTAATTCTGAGATTTAGTCTTCCTACCTCTTTTTTTAGTGGGTTCTATATTCTTATTTTCATTAGCTCCACTAAAAAACATTAAACTTCTACTGGTTCATATTTTATTTGCCTGTCTTCTTTAAAGAAATATTCTTTTTTAGCCGACTCAATCCAAAAACTAACCTCATCCTGTGTTAATTTATTATCTCCATTTTTGTAACTCCAAAATATTGAACCTTCTCTCATATTAGAGTGTCTATAACCAATCTTAGGTATGGTCATAATTTCTACAGAATTATACGTTAATCTTAACAATAATTCATAAACAAACGTAAGTTTAAATGATGATTTAAATCCTCCATATTCATGGAATAATGATTTTTTAAATACCATACCGCTTGTTTGAAAATTTTGATAGTTAAGTAAAACTTCATTTGTTAAATACCCTATTTCGGTATTCATATTTGCGGCAAATGTGGCTTCATTTGTAAAACCTGCAAAAACACCTTTTTCATCCGTATCAACTACAATAGGTAAAAACCCTTTAGTACTTGGATATGCGTTAATGTAACGAGATACATTTTTAAACCATATACTTGAGATTTCATCGTCAAATTCTAATATGGTAACCCAATCATTTTTTGCGTTTTCAACACCGAGATTTACTTGAGTCGCAAAATCGGTATTTCCTTCGTTATGTATAATATTAGTAGTTAATCCACTAAACTCATAAGAATTTAATTTATTTAATAAAGATTCTTCACCTGAGTGGACTACAACTAATTCTATATCACCGACAACTTCAACATCTTTTGAATTAGTCTTAATTTGATTATGTATTGAGGTAATACAGGATTCAAATAAATTATCAAAATTTTTATGTTTAGATGACTCAATCGGTAGTATTACTGATATATCTAATTTTTTCATGATGTTCTTAATTTTCTTCTGTTACTTTTATTTTTTCTAATTGTGACTTAAAAGTGTCTTTTCTAGTTTTTAAGTACGACTCAAACAAATCAACAACAGTCTTTTCAAATTTGCCACTATCATTAAATTGACTTGCGGTTTCTATACCCTTTTCATATAATTCCGAGTTTATATTATCCTCCAACCAATTTTGAATAAACTCCGCTAAAATATCATGAATATTATTTAACTCATAAGTCCATATACCATTATTATCGGACATCCACTCAGGTTTCATATTTGGTACTTTACCAATGACAGGTGTTTTAGATAACATAGACTCTATTGGAAATGTTCCAAACCCTGACGTATCATCAACCCATACAGATACAAAAGAATCTTTTAAGTAATTTGAAAATTCTTCTTCATTTAGTCCTCTCATATCTCTAAATGTAATCCAACGATACTGAGGGTACTTTAGGTAAAAAGTTTTAATAATTTTCATGGTATCTCTTTGTTCTCTAGTGTGAATAGACACTATAGGTTTTGACGGTAACTCTTTTGGTGTAAATTTATCTGATATTAAAGGTTCAATTATATCAAAAGATGTACTTTTCATAATATCTGACAAATATTTAACTTGATTTTCATTAGTTGTGATACATTTTACAAACCCATATTGTGACCATGAAATACCTGGTTGTAAAGTTTCTAACACATGGTCATATGCTTGACACAACACTATTTTACCACAACTAAGTTTAGATATTTGTTCCATAACATAACCATATATTTCAGGTATAACTATAAGGTCTTCAGGTGAAATTTTTAAATCTTGATTTTCTATAGATGAGTGAGGTATTTCCATATATTTTTCTCCCATCCAAGATGACACACCTGTATAGTCATCTTTTTCGTGCATAATAATTGGGTTAAAACCATTTTGTTTTAACGTATACGCCATTTGGTATACCATTCTAACTCCCGCCTTAGCGTTACCTTTTGTGTCTTGCACCATAAAGTAAATCCGAGAGGTCTTATTAGATAAATTTTCTATAGATTTCTCAACTTTTAGTAATGTTTCTTCATTCATTTTTTATAAATGTTTTAATATTTGATGTTTTAATAATGTATTAAATGCAACTTTAAAGGGAATACTTAAATTTTTTGTTGAGTATGTCCCTAAGTTTTCATCAACCTCTTCCCTTTCGGTCATTATAATCTCTAACATCATTTTTATAACTTCAAACGACACTAGATTAATTGATTGTTCTGTATTACCAGTCACCTCATAGAGTGGTTCTATTTCTATAGCCTTACTTACAGATTCTAAATCTATGTAGTACAATTCGCCAAAAACTTCTAACATTATTTAAATTTTATTAATTGTATTTAAAACTGTTTGTAATTCACTAATATCATTTATTTCATACTCTGACTTAAATTCTGAATTATATGTCGTTTTAACTTTTATTATTTTTTTGTCTTTATTATCTAATAGTAATAAATCTGGATTTGAAGTAACTATAATGTCAAAACTATCGTATATTTTTTCTATTGTAATTTTTGAATAAAAATTAATATTTTCAATTAAACAACCGTATTTTGAAAGAAAAAACAGAGTTGCCGGCTTTGATTTTCCAATCTCGTCCGAAATTATTGTTATTTCATTTTCGTCTCTTAAATCAATATATAAGTCATTTAAAATATTAAAAGTATTTGCACCGATTGAAGGGGAGTGACCAAAAATTTGCATAGGAAAATCTATATAAAAAAAATCATATAAATCTTCAGTATTCTTAAACTTAAAATGTTCTATTAAGTTCATAGATGTCACCGGTAAGTTTAACCCATACTCAAAGTCGTCATCATCTAATTTAGAGACCCACTCCTCTTTTTCACTATCATAATAAGAATTAATTTCATTACTACCTTCCTCCAAAAAGTATTTAGTATATATTTGTTCACTTTTTAAGAAAATATCACGAATAACGCCGTTTAAATCTATCGCAATTTTCATTATTCGTATTTCTTTAATATTTTACTAATTATAGGGTTTCTTATCACATCTTCATTCCCAAATTCAAATACACTTATATTTTCAATATCCTTAAAACGATTAAGTGCATCGTATAATCCCGATTGTGTTTTATCTCTATATCTGTCTGTTTGTTCAACGTCACCAGATATAAAAAACTTAGAATTAAAACCTATCCTTGTTAATAGTAATTTCATCTGTGAAGGAGTACAGTTTTGAGCTTCCTCAAAAATTAGTATTGAATTATCAATATTCATACCTCTCATATATGCTAGTGCAAAAACTTCAATAATATCATGTTGTTTTAATTTTTCTCTTGATTCCTTACCAATAATTTTATTTAATAGATAGTAAGACGGAAAAATATAAGGGTCTAATTTTTCTTCTAGATTACCAGGTAATGAACCTAGTTTTTCCTCAGCTTCAACCGCGGGTCTTACAATTATAATTTTTTCATACGAATTACTTTCATCTAATAATAAGTCAACTGCAGCCCTCATCGCAATAAATGATTTACCGACACCAGCAGGTCCTGAACATATAGTTATCTCATTATTTTGAAGTAAATTATAATAAACTTTTTGATTTTCAGATAAGAATTTTTTTCTAGGTCCTTTAGTTATAATTTCTTTTATTACTTGCTTTTTACTTTGATTAGTAAATTCTTTTTTTCTAGTTAACATATATCTATTTTTTATAATTTATAATAACTCATCCAATAATCAATCATTTCGTCTAACATTGTTTCAAAAGTGTATTTGGGTGACCAACCAGTTACCTTCCTTAATTTTGTACTATCACCTCTAAGGTCATCCAATTCTTCAAATCTAAAATACCTTTTATCTATGATTAAATATTTTTTGTAATTTAAATCTAATTTGTTAAAAACATATTCAACTAAATCTTTTACTGAATGTGAAATACCTGTTATAAGCGCTCTCTTAACCATAATTAAAAAAATAGATTAATTACACACCATTGTAAATAGGTTAAATCTTTATCCAACCATCGACATAAACATCACTAAAGTCTTGTGGACCTCCGAAGTTAAACCATTTTTGGGGACAAACCGTATTACCAACTTTGTCTGATAACCAACTACCCCACCATCCAAAACTACTATTAGATATTATCTTATCGTCACATTCGGATATTAAACACATATCAGTTACTTCATCAGTGAACGGACTATATTTAATATTTTCACCAATAAAATTTTCTTTACACCAATTAATATCATCTGAAATTAATATGAACGTTATGTCTTCACCTAATAAGTTCATAGATTTTTTATAATATTCAATATTACATACAAGATGAAAATTAGAAGCTTTGATATAATCACCACGTCGAATTTGAACCGCACAAGTTTTATTAGAGAATTGACTCATAAAATCTCTAACTTTATTTAGTGTTATATCATCAAAAACAAACGTATCTTTAATCTTATCTCTAATATGATTAAAGTATTTATCCGATTGGAAGTATCCGATTAAACATAAATTATCCAAATTAGGTATTTCCTGATATGAAAACCTTTTTTCTCTAAAAACTTTCATATCTTTTATAGAGGATATATTATCAATCAAATTTACCTTTTTATAAAAGTTTTCTTTATACTTAATAGCGGTATTACCTTGTGCGGGTGTGTGGCAATAATTTAAATCAAAACCATAATCCAATCCGAATTTTGTGGCATGACCCATCGTAGACGCAATTTGAAACATTTGATTACCTAAACCCCCTTGTAGTGCACATGTTATCATAAATCTTTTATTAGATGTTTAAATGAGTTTATATTATTTAATAGATAGGTAGGAAAAGTATCGTCTATTTCGACGGTTTTTAACTTACTCCTAAAAAACGGGTCAATATTGTTTTCTATATTGGATTCTATAGAATTTAACACTATTTTTGAGGCTAAATCTCTTGCGGAATATGATGTTAATTTTGTTTCCACCATTTTTTTACCACCCATAAAACTAAAATGCCATCCACCATTATCGACAACTTCACTAAGAGTTGAGTCTCCTCTCACTTCATTCAATGACAAACCCTTAAGATTTTTATATTTTAGTATTTTAGTACCGTACCAGTCCGACTGTTTAAATACATTTAAATAATAATAATACGTGTTTTGTTGAAGACTTAAGATTTTGTTTTTAAGGTCGTAGTCACACAACTGTTCTATAATTTTTGGATTCGGTATTTCATCTAAATCTGAAAATAAAATTATATCATCATCATTACAATCTATTAATGGCCTCCTAACAGACTCTTTTTGAAAAAAGTCTCTACCGTAATCTTGTTGAGTTTCACGATTAAATCGATTGGTTTGTTTAATAATAAAGTCATTAATTTTATTTAATTCAACATCTGAGGTGCGAGTCAAGTTTAAAAAATCATTTGGTGTATCAACAACTTTGTAGTAAATTATTTTATCTATGAATTTATTGTAACGTGATTTGTTAATTTCAAAATTAAAAGGTTTTTTTTCACCTGAATGACTTACGTTAGACTCAACAATAACAAAATAATCTACATAATCATTTAAAATATTTAATCTTAATTCTAAGATATCTAACTCATTAAAAAAATTAAAACAGTCATATATTTTACTCATTATCTATAAGTTCTTTTAATTTATTAAATTTTTTACCCTCATGAATATTACCATATTCAACCCAACTTGCCGATTTGTAATGAAATATTTTCGATTTATCATTTAAGAAAATAATATCGTAATTTTGTGGTGACGGAAAATCAAAATGAATGTAAAAATTAATTTGTGTGGAATATCTTTTCAGTAAGTCAATTAATATTTCATCACGATATATTTCACTCCTTTGATTACTTACTATATTATAATCTTTATTTATTTTAAAAACACAATCCATATTATAAGATAACTCATAACCACCGTTTTTCTCTTCCAAAAATGTAATGGAATTTATTTCCTGATGTAGATATTTCTTATTATTTATAATTTCATGAGACTTAAAAAAAGTATCACCAAAACCTCTTACAGGTTTAAAATCAATATTTTCATTTATTTTATTTAAATCTAAATAGAATAACCCTGACCACATTGATTTAGTTCTATTAGAATTAATAACTGGTATGTATGTAGAGTCATGAGTTTTTAAGGTGTTTATATCAAAACGATTAATGAAAAACATATCAGAATCTATTTTAAAAACCTTGTCATTTTTTAGGTGACTAAAAGATTCATTAAGTGCGTGTGCGGCACTATCAGATGGATTTATTGCCGATGATACAGGTATATTAATACATTTTATACCTAATTTATTACATGTATTTCTAATTACGTCACTTACAGATTTTACCTTTGCACTATTAAAAATTATGTATTCATAATCACCAATAACATTTTTAGTAATTGAATGATGCTGTAATTCAATAAAATGAGGATTGGCACAGAATATAGATATTAATTTTATCATATTAGTATAGTAAATTATTATTCTTATAGTAATCTAATGCTTCTTTTTTACACTCTTCATAAGTAAAC
>Ga0136656_1000619_pt1 | contig 12536 bp, 18 predicted proteins | sample CPBDNA_9_FD_94862 | JGI IMG/M metagenome (GOLD analysis project Ga0136656, IMG submission 94862) | Freshwater to marine salinity gradient microbial communities from Chesapeake Bay, USA - CPBay_Sum_15_0.8_DNA (version 2) | ecosystem: Environmental > Aquatic > Marine > Coastal | place: USA...
AAACGAAATTAACGGTCTTAATTCAGGCGACAGTACTAGAGTTGATAACTTAGTATCTAAAGAACAAGAAGTACTAGATACTTTGTATGCTAAAATTAAACAAGAAAAAGATGATATTCGTGCTGATTCTGATAAGAAAATAGAATTACAAAATGACAGATTAAAACAAGCACAAGAACGTAAAGATGCTGATATTAAAGCCGCGGCGGATAGATTTAAAAACAGTTTAGGTGGTGGTACAAAGTATGATGAAGCAGTTAAGAAAGCATCAGAATTAGAATTATCTGTAGCATCTAGAGTACAACAAGAAATCATTAACATACAAAATCAGTTGTCTGCAGATTTAAAAGCAATCGATGAAAAATATGCAAATGATATTAAAGCAATACAAGATAGAATACAAGGATTAAGAGATCAAGCAAATGTAAAAACTACAGACATCGATGGAAGAATTGAATTACTTGAAAAAAATATCTTAGACGAAAATGTCAAAGTAGATGGGTATCGTAATGAAAAATTTGATATTGAAAAACAATATCGAAAACTAGAAGCAGAAGTTGGACCAATTAAGTATATTGCTGAGTTTATATACGGAGAAGAAGCAGACTATAACTTACTTGAAGAAGCAGTACGTTGGGTAATCATTATTATTGTTATTGTGTTTGATCCTTTAGCAATTATGTTAGTACTAGCGGCTACTATGCAAATTAAATGGGTTAGGGACGAAAAAGAATGGAAAAATCGACCTGAAGTCAAACAAAAGAAAATAGAGGAGTTGCAAATGCAAATTAATGACTATACCAAGTTATTAGAAGAACTTGAAAAGAAAATGGATGCTCTTCAGGAAAGTAATCAAACTAAAGATGCAGACATTGAAAAATTACAAAAGAAAATTGAAAAAGTCACAAGCGATAAAGAAGCAAGTGAAACAAAATTAAAATCTTTAATGGAAGAAATGAAAGACAAAAATGAAAAGTTAGTATCAGGTCTTAAAGAAAAACTTTCAGATAAAGAAGAAACTATTGCGGATTTAAAAGCGGTGGTAAAGGATTTAGAGAGTCGCGAGCCCGAAATCGTGGAAAAAGTAGTGGAAGTAGAGAAAGTAGTCGAAGACGAAACGAAGATCAAACAAGCACAACAAGAACTACAAGAACTACAAAAGCAAAAGAATCTAACAGACGAGGAAAAGGAAAGACTAAAAGAACTACAAGCACAGGCAGAAAAAGACAAAGCAGAGATGGAGATTCAAATTAAAGCCAGAGATGCGGCTATCGAACGTTTGAACGCAAAATACAAACTAGTAGAAGCAACAACTACACCTGAAGCATTAAAGTTAATGGCTGATGATGATGACTCTGTACCGCCAGCAAGTTTTGGTAGTAAATTTCCTACAGACGCAGTAGTAGGACAACTATTTACAAAAACAGATGTTTTCCCCCATTCATTATTTAAATGGAATGGTAAAAAATGGATTGAAGTCGATAAAGAAGGAACAAGCAGTTATTTAACAGAAGACTATGTTCGTAATCTTGTAGAAAAAGTAGCACAAGGTGAAATTGAACTAGAAGATCTTTCTGATGCAGAAAAAAGTCAAATGACTGAGTTCTTATCAAATGGGAAAGAATGATAAACGATAAAATTACACTAGTAACAAGTCCAGACTATGCACATAGCAGTGATTACAAAATATGTTTGGTAGGAGACACTCCTCTAATAAATGAACTACTACACATATTAGATAGAGACACTAGAAGTATAAGTGTTCATTGTGTTACTAAAAACGACAAAGATTTTACTTGGGTTGCAAATACAGTTAACTCAAGTAATTTTGTATTTGTAGACAAGCAATCAGAATTGGATAGGTTATACTTAGGATGGGTTCTGTCACGTCCTAACGTATGCCACAATATCGAAGATGCAAAACTTATCAACACAAATTATGATGATAATGTTTTATCTTCTTTTATAAAAAAACTAGACAGAAATAATATAGGAGGGCCAATTGGCGTACAATAGACAACAAGGTGGATTTAAGCCACATCATTTTAACAATAAAAAGAGGTTTGACGATAGACCTAGAGATACTGGGTTTCACGTTCATGTAAACGGTGATACACCTGAAGCATTAAACAAAGCACTTCGTAAACTTAAAAAGAGACTTACGAACGACGGGTTGATGCAAACACTTCGTGATAGACAGTATTATAGAAAACCTAGCGAAATTCGTAGAGAGGCTAAAAAAGCCGGTAGAAAACGTTGGGAAAAACAACTTGCTAAAATGAATAGTGAACGTTAATACGGCCCGTAATACGACGTCTAAGTGGGTTTAAACTACCATATTATAAGCATTTAGACGTTTAAATATAATCAAGAAAATATATTTAAAATAGGCTCTTGACAAATATAGATAAATAACTATATAATAAGTATACAAAAGGACATAATGTCTTTTGTATTAAAATAACAACTAAGGATCGCTAGATAGGATCTTTAGTTTAACTCGCTTAACAAAGGAGGCGCAATATGACAAACAAATCTCTATCTATTTTTAATCAACTAAGACCCGTAACAGTAGGATTCGACCCTATCTTTGATAGATTCGAAAGAATGTTCGATGATGACTTCTTTCATGCTCCTACGTTCAACACTAACTATCCACCATACAATATTGTAAAAACAGGTGAATATACCTACGATATTGAATTGGCTTTGGCTGGTTTTAACAAAAAAGACATTAATGTAACATACGAAGATGGTACAGTTACAGTTAAGTCAATACAAGAAGAAAAATCAGAAGACAAAGATGTTGATGGTGTAATACACAGAGGTATTAGCAAAAGACAATTTACTAAGTCTTTCTCTATTGCTGATGATGTAGAAGTTAAGAGTGCTGAGTTGAAAGACGGCTTGCTTAAAATTTCTTTGGAAAGAATCATTCCAGAAAGCAAAAAAGCAAAAACCATCGACGTTAAATAAAACGTTTTAAACATAGGTAGTGGCTGGCAACAGCCACTACTTTAAAGTGTAAGTTTTTATAATCAAAGTTATCCTATAAATACATTAGTTGGTATATTAAGAAGGAAACAACTAATGAATCGTAATTTATTATACAAATGGGTAGCAATTCTATCTTCTACATTTTTTAGTTTTTTTGTAATTCATATGTTTGGATTATGGAACGAACTATGGCAAGCAGATCAGACAAAAATAAGTTTTCTTATCTTATTTGTGTGGTTAATTTCTTCTTTTTTCTTATTATACGAAATTATTAAACCCAAAAGTGTAGATAACGAACTTTTATGGTTTACGTCAGAAAGTATGGTTACTTTAGGACTTATTGGAACCGTTAGCGGATTCTTATTGATGTTATATTCTGCATTTGAGGGTATTGATGTTGGTGATATAGATTCACTTACAAAGTCATTAAGTCAAATGGCAACAGGTATGAGTACGGCACTTACAACGACCTTAGTAGGATTGGTTAGCAGTTTACACTTAAAGGTACAATTAATATTGTTAGAGAGCCACAATGCTAGACAAACGTAAAAGGTATATAACAACTTTTGGTTTTATTGACCTACTTTTTAATATGCTAGTAGGTTTTGTGTTCTTATTTTTTATTGCATTTATCCTAATTAATCCTATTGCTGATGATGGAAAAATTGACCCACCTGATCAAGCAATGATTGTAGTAAACTGGAGTGATAATAGTAAACTAGATGTTGATATATGGATTAGAGATCCAAACGGTAATATTTTAAGTTTTACAAATAGAACAATCCCAGGTATGCATTTAGAAAAAGATGATTTAGGTTTTGGCAACGACTCGTATGACGGAAACGTTATATACAACAAGAATCAAGAAGTAGTACATATAACAAAACTGTTTGAAGGAACATATCAAGTATCATTACATTTATATAGTGATCACTCTGATATATTACCTCAAGATGTAACTGTTGAATTCATGTCTATAAAGAATTTTAGAAAATTAGGTAGTAAAACAATAACATTTAGTAATAAAGGACAAGAACAACCAATACTTTCTTTTTACGGTTTTGATCTTCAAGTTATAAAAGATGTTAACTGGAAATTTGACGGAACTGTTGTAAATTGGGGAAAAGTCCAACAAGTACAAAATAGCAGTACAGAATATAGAGGAGAACTTTTACCTTAATGTTTAATTTAAATTGGTTTGATACTTGGGTTTATCATATTGTTGGTTGGCCTTTATTGGTTTTGATATTGTGTGGAGCAATATGGTTAAGGATTAACTGGAAAGTTGCACTAGTTTTATTGCCACTTAGTTTTAGTGCATTGGCATGGTTAACAGTAGATATTGAAAAAATATTTGGTAGATCCTTTCCGGCATATCCGGAAGGCGAGTGGAGATACTTATTTCATATAGAAAAAGGCGATTCTATTGAACTTTTAGTGCTTGACAAAGACGGTACAAGATTGTACAATATACCTATAACTGAGAAGAATAGGCAAAAATTAAATCAGATGGGTAAAAAACAAAAAGATACCGGAGTTCAGCAAATGGGAGAATTTGTGCGTAAAAAAGAAGGTTTAAGTACAGATGAAACGGAATTAGAGTTTTATGATTTTCCCCATCAAAAGTTTATAAAGAAGAATCGATAATGGCTAATACAGATAATGCAACTATAGTAAAACCGGCATCAAAAGTGGAATTAAAAGAACCAAATTTGTGGAAAGTAATTATCTTAAATGATGACATAACAACAATGGAATTTGTTGTTGAAGTTCTTACTGATATTTTTGATTATACCGATGAAGAGGCTACAAAAATTGTAGTTGATATTCATGAAAATGGTAGTGCGGTGGTGGCAGTTTGTCCTTATGAAATGGCAGAGCAAAAAGGTATAGAAGTTACACTATCTGCTAGACAAGAAGGATACCCATTAGAAGTTAGAATCGAAGAAGACAAATAGAGGCTATATGTCGACACACGCAATGATTGACCTAGAAACTCTAGGTACTAAGCCAGACTGTGTAATTCTTACACTAGGCGCAATTAAATTTAATCCTTATACACAAACAGAACCAGATAAAGGTTTATACATACGACTAGACGTTGATGAACAAACAAGTTTAGGACGTAGTGTCGATAATGGTACACTTGAATGGTGGGGAAAACAAGATAAAGCCATTAGAGATGAAGCATTAGGAGATGAAGGAAGAACAAGTTTAACTGAATCAACAAATCAATTAAACAAGTGGTTAGTGGGTGTAGATGAAATATGGGCACAAGGCCCTGCCTTTGATATTGTAATATTAGAAAATTTGTATGAACAATTAGGTATACCACGTCCTTGGAATTTTTGGCAGATTAGAGATAGTAGAACTGCATTTAGTATGATGCCTACAGATCCTAGAAAAGCAATTAGAACAGATGCACATAATGCCTTAGCAGATTGTTATTATCAAGCAAAATGCATACAACAAACATTTAAACATTTTAATATTTCAAAATGAAAGTACTTTTAACAGGACACAAAGGTTTTATAGGATCTAAACTAAAACTTCGATTAGAAAAATTAAATTTTGAAGTAAGTGGTGTTGATTTACAAGATGGGGAAGATTTATTAACTTGTAAGTTACCTAGTGATGTTGAATTTGTTATTCACTTAGCAGGTAAAAGTGGTGTAAGACAAAGTTTAAATGATCCAGGAGGATATTGGGTAAACAATGTAGAAGCAAGTAGAAGGCTGTTTCAAAAATATCACAATGTAAAAGTTTTATATGCAAGTTCTAGTTCACAATATGAACCACATTTAAATCCTTATGCGGCTTCTAAACATATAGTAGAGAAAATTGCAAGTTTTTATCCAATGACTTTGGGTATGAGATTTCATACAGTTTATGACGATAACCCTAGAGAAGGAATGTTTTTCGATAAACTTAAAAAAGGAACATTAGAGTATGTAACAAATCATACTAGAGATTTTATACATATGGAAGATTGCTTAGACGCAATAGAACTTTTAATTTTTAATCCTGAAATAACTGGTACTATCGACATTGGTACAGGGCATAGTGTAAGAATAAAAGATTTAGCACCCAATTTACCAGTTAAAGTTTTTACACCTAATGAAAGAAAAGATACACTAGCAGATATTACAAAATTAAAAAAATTAGGATTTACACCTAAGCACATATCACCAAGAATTGAGGTTATTAAATGAGAATCGAACAAGATGTAAAACTAGACTATTCAGATGTATTGTTAAGACCTAAACGTAGTACACTTGGCAGTAGAAAAGAAGTAAGAGTACAACGCAGGTTTGTTTTTAGAAATTACAAGCCAACTGATATGAGTATGGAAACAATAAGATCTGAAAGTAATCCACATTATGAAGGTGTTCCAATTATGGCAAGTAATATGGACGGAGTAGGCACATTTGAAATGGCCGACAAACTTGCCGAACTTGGTATTTTTACTTGTTTAGTAAAAACTTATAGTGTAAATGAACTTGTTGGATTTTTTGATTCAGACCATCACATTAGAACAAATAATGTAGCAATGAGTATTGGTATTACTGAATCAGATCATAATAAGTTTCGTGCAGTGTACGAACAAGTTGGTGAAAAACTAAAATATTTGTGTGTGGATGTAGCAAACGGATATAGTGAACGATTTGCAGATTTTATTGCAGAATTAAGAAGTTACTATCCTCATATTGTTATTATTGCGGGTAACGTTGTTACTGGAGATCAAACTCAAGAACTTTTGTTAAGAGGAGCAGACATTGTTAAAGTTGGTATTGGTCCTGGTAGTGTTTGTACTACTAGGATTAAAACAGGTATTGGCTACCCCCAACTCTCTGCCGTTATTGAGTGTGCCGACGCCGCCCATGGTCTCGGTGGACATATTATCGCAGACGGGGGATGCACTTGCCCGGGAGACGTGGCTAAGGCTTTCGCTGGAGGCGCCGATTTTGTTATGCTGGGAGGAATGTTGGCTGGTCACAATGAAGGTGGGGGCGAAGTAGTAAACAGATACTACAAAAAAGATTACACTCAACCAGATGGTAACCCTATTGTAGAAGAACGTAAGTTTGTACAGTTCTACGGTATGAGTAGTAAAAGTGCAAATGAAAAGCATTTTGGCGGATTGAAGGAATACAGAAGCAGTGAAGGACGAACGGTTCTTGTGCCTTACAGAGGAGCAGTGGAAAATACTATTCAAGATATCTTGGGTGGTGTGCGTTCTGCTTGTACTTATGTTGGCGCATTAAAACTTAAACAACTATCTAAGTGTGCAACTTTTATTTTAGTTCACAAACAATATAATTCTGTCTACGAATCTAATACAATATCAGATTAGTGTTCATTACAAAATAGCAAAACAGTCTTGCAAAATAAATAGGGCAGGTTTCCTGCCCTATTGTATAAATAAGTGTGCAAAGCAACAAACGTATAATACTTTCGTTTAGGTTTTGCAGAGCGACACCGAGCTCGGAAAAAATGGGTGACACTAGGAAAGACTAGGGCATATCCCATGCCTTACAAGTGGTGCGTTTGGCAGGCACCGTGGTGACGCCAGGAAGAGACCTGGGGTATTGCTTTCCTCAAGCATCATAACGAAAACAATAACGGAGACGTGCAATGATTAAAAACATTGTTGCCCAACTCATGAACTTGGTGCGAGTAAATCGTACAGATGATCAGATGCTTGTATGGGCAAAAACTGAATACGGCAAAGAATGGGAATATGCATATCATCATATATTGCCAAAGATTATAAAGAAGGGTAAATGATAAAATGAAAATTTTAACATCAATATTAAAATATTTAAAAGGTGATGGTCTTTCGGCTGAAGAAAGATGGTTAGCAAACTCTGTTGACCTAGTAGAATTAGAGCGAAGACAAAAACAACTATTACACGGAAACACAAGAGGATTATTTGACAAATGAGTACACAGACACTTAAAGCATATTACTGTTCTTTTTGCGAAACAGTAAACAAAATGGTATTAAATGGATTTAAAAGATCTATAGAAATTTGTGAATCGATCGGAACGGCTCGAGCCGCACATCGTTTAACAAACATGGGCTATTACGAAGAAGCAAAACAATTGATTTTAGCACAAGGGAAAAAGAATGAACAAAATTAAAGATGCATTTTACACAATATTATTGTTTACAACAATGATATCGCTTATTGCTGGTGTAATGATTTTAAATGTAATGCAATATGTAAACTAAGGAGACGGTTATGTGGCCTTACACTGACGAAGAAGTTGAATTCTTAAGTAATCCTAAGAAATAATAAAAACGGTCCTGAGGGACCGTTTTTTTTTTGATTTTTTAAAATTTTAAAAGAAAGGACGGCAGTAAAGGGCTATAAACTACCGCCCAAGTTTACAATATATTGTCACGATATTTATCAAAGATTGTGCAATTTTTACACAACTAAAAAAACTAAAATAAGCACCAAAAATTTTTATGGTAGTATATCAAATGTAATAATACCATAAATAGTAGTGGAGATCGTATCGAAATGTATAAAACTATATTAACCTTAATCATGAGCTTCTTCTGGCTTTCTGCCAGTGCAAGTGAATTAACACAAAATTTTAAAAATCCGTCTTTTAGTGGAAACGGGTATAGTACTCATGTATTAAGCATAGAGCAACTTCAATTTCAGCGTAAACAAGAAATAAAAGACAAAGCAGAGGCTGAAGCAAGAAGACTTGAGCGTGAAGCAGAACAAGAAACTATTGCAAAATTCCTTAATAACGTTGAGTCTAGAATTTACGCCAATATCTCAAAAAATCTAGTTGATAGTATGTTTGCTAATGATGGCTCTACTTCAGGTACTGCTACCATAGAAGGTGCAACCATTTATTGGGTCAAAGATACAACAGCCGATACAATTACAGTAACAATAACAGAAGAAGATGGTACAGTTACAGAATTAACTGTTCCATTAACTGGGTTCGGTTTCTAATGATGAGTTTGAGATATGAAGAAATTTTTAATTGGCATACTATTATTAACATTTCTTAATGGCTGTGCCGGAACGGCATTTAAACCAGTCACAATCGAACCACCTGCTCCTATACCTACCGGAGTAGAAGAATTAAAAAAATTACCTCCTATTGACGGTCCTGTTATAACTATTGCAGTTTACGGATTTACAGATAAAACTGGACAACGTAAACCAAGTGAAAGTTTTAGTCAACTTAGCACGGCAGTAACACAAGGTGCTGACAGTTTTGTTATACAAGCATTACAAAATGCCGGTGAAGGTACTTGGTTTAAAGTACTAGAACGTGCCAGTTTAGATAACTTAGTTAAAGAAAGACAGTTAATAAGAAGTACAAGAGAAATTTATGACGGTAAAAAAGCAGAGAAATTAAAACCAATGTTATTTGCCGGATTATTGTTAGATGGTGCTATTGTTGGATATGATAGTAATATTCAAACAGGCGGCGTAGGTGCTAGATATTTTGGTATTGGAACATCTAAACAATATAGAACAGATAGAGTTTCCGTGTCTATGCGAATAGTTAGTGTTAGTACTGGTGAAATACTTTTAAGTGTTTTAGTAGACAAAACTATTGCTAGTTACAAGGATGGTGCTGATGTATTTAGGTTTTTGGATCTAGGTACACGAGCATTAGAAATAGAAATTGGCAGTTCTATTAATGAGCCAGTCAACTATGCAGTGCAGTGTGCAATTGAACAAGCGGTTATAGAAATCGTTAAACAAGGTGAGAATAAGGGCCTCTGGAAATATAAAGTTCCAGTAATGGAGTCGGACGCTGTTTCGTCAAAAAAAGATACGGCTCTCCAAACCAAAGACTTAGGGAATCCAAATAATAATAAAGATTCAGTGTCTGATGACTCCAACCTTGCACAAAAATTGCATAAAAATAACGAACCATTCAAAAATGTCGAAGAAGACAACAAAGGGCAAAATAATAATAAAGGAGACAACCGATGAGAACATGGTTAACTGTTGTTTTTCTTATGTTATTGAGTGGTCCTTTATATGCTAACGACATATACATTACTCAGTCCGGAGATGGATTAGATTTGGACATCACTCAAGACGGGCAAAACAACCAAATTGGAAATAGTACAACAGACGTCACACTTGCTGGCGATGATATGACTTTTTCAATTACACAAACTGGTAACACAAACACTATTGAAGCAATTATCAAAGGTGCAACGTATACTGGAACTTGGTCATTTACAGGTAACTCAAACACTGTAGATTTAGATTGTTCTAGTGCAGGTGCAGGAAACTGTGACACTGTAACATTGAACATTACTAACACAGGCGACAATAACGATTACACATTTGCTATAGGTGAAACTAGTGATGCTACTAGTTCAACAGTTGCATTTACAGTTACAGGTGATAACAGTATTATTAGTACAACAATAGACGGTCAAAGTGCCGCACTAACAGTTGATATTAATAATAGTTCATCATTAGCAACTACAAGTGCTAACTCAGACGAAGGTGTTGCATTAACAACTTCACAAAGTGGTGATGGTGATGTTAATGGTCACACTGTAACACTAGATGTAGACGGCGGCGGCGGCACTATTGATATTACACAAAGTGGTATCTATGATAACGTAGTTGATCTTACTATTGCTGGTGACAGTTTTGATGTTGATATAACGCAGAGTGACTAATATGAAGTCACTCTGTACTGCTATATTAATTTTTTGTTTGTATCTGTCCGGTGGCGCTTTTGCTAGTATAGGTAAAATTACTCAAGCAGAAGGACCTAGTACAATTACTAGGGATACCGGAGAATTACAAGGCAGTACAGGCGTGGGTATTTTATCTATGGATAAAGTACAAACGTTTAAAGGCAAACAAGTAATCAATTTTATTGATGAAACCAAACTAGAATTAGAATCTCATAGTAGAGTTATAATTGATGAATTTGTATTTGATCCTGCAAACGATATAGGCTCAATGTCTATAAAAACAGGATTAGGAACAGTTCGTTATGCTAGTGGACAGATTGCAAAAAAATATAAACAGAACGTGAAAATACAAACACCAACGGCGGTAATTGGTGTTAGAGGAACAGACTTTACAATGACTGTTGATGAAACTGGAAACAGTATGATCATATTGTTACCTAGTTGCGATAGTAATGGTAATTGTTTTGTTGGAGAAATTACAGTTGATAGTGATGTAGGACAAGTGATTCTAAATCAAGCATTTCAAGTAACTGTGGTTCCAACTGCTGAAAATAAACCAATGAATCCTTTAATACTTGATATTGACGAAAGTTTAATTAATAACTTATTGATTATTAGCAAACCAAAAGAAATTGATAAAGAATTACAAGCACAATATTTAGAGCAAGTAGCAGATATTTTAGATATAGATTTTTTAAAATTTAATGATTTAGAAATTGATTATTTAGAAGACGAGGAAGATACTGAGGTAGCAGAACTAGACTTCGATTTTTTATTGCAAAATTTTCTACAAGATGTATTAGATGCACTAAACATTCAGTTAGCAAAGGAACTTGCAGATCAACAAAAGAAACCAACAACTCAAATTGCAAGTGATGAAACAATAGGTTTACAGGTTGCAACAGAACCAACATATTTGATTATTAAGCAAGATGAACAAAATTATATACAGTTAAGATTAGATAAAGATTACGGTTATGAAATAACACTAAAACAAAATGGGATAGGACTAGATAGAGGATTATTACAAAATGGTGGAAGTAATATTAATATTTCTCAGTCTAATTAAAAAGTATGTTTGAAAGATTTATAATAAGATTGGCTTTTATACTGTTTGGCATAATTGTTTTTATGGCCATGAACAACACTGCCAAGGCATATGATGATCTCTACCTTGACCCATTCACCACCAGCAACTGGAATACAAGTGGTGGATGGCAATCCTGTGCAGGCTATAGTGGTGGCAAACCCTGTATATCAGACGGCTCATACTTCAGCGGTGACGGCATTGGGTCAGGCGATGTTGTATTCTCATATACAACTAACAACATATCTGATACTTTTAGTATCACTTCAACTATGAGGTCCAGCACGGGCAGTAACTATGTTGCTATTGATATGATGACTGGTCCAAGGAATTCAGAGCAGGGCAACAAGACTGAATACGTTGGTATAACGATAATAAAATATAGTTCCGTGGGTAGCCAAATACAAAGTTATTCATTTTCAGAAAACATAACCAACACGTCAATGGAAACATTTGCCTATGACATAGGATCATTGGCCAACACCTATAACATAGGAATAATAATATCAGGCAGGGACGGTGGCTATTGGGCAGGTAACTACGGTGCCGTTATTGGATCAGGATCACTATACGTGACTGATACGGATCCCACAGCACCAGCGGCGCCCACATATTCATCAGCACCAACAACTGAACAATTAAATAAAAGAACAAATACAAGAAACATTACAGGTTCAGGTATTTACATCAATCAAGTAGGAGATAATTTAGATTTAGATATAGTACAAGACGGTAATGATAACT
>Ga0136656_1000622_pt1 | contig 12506 bp, 17 predicted proteins | sample CPBDNA_9_FD_94862 | JGI IMG/M metagenome (GOLD analysis project Ga0136656, IMG submission 94862) | Freshwater to marine salinity gradient microbial communities from Chesapeake Bay, USA - CPBay_Sum_15_0.8_DNA (version 2) | ecosystem: Environmental > Aquatic > Marine > Coastal | place: USA...
AAGCATTTGTCTAATGCGTAAATCTCTACGCAATCTATCTTCTGCTAGACGAATAAACTCTGGTATCTGGTCTGTTAAATCAGTACGAGCTAAATAGTTTGCTATCGTAGTTTTTAGCGTTGCATAATTAGTAAAAAATGCCATTTAGATTCTACCTTGTTTTGTTCTAAAAAATCGGTTGTCTGGATGATTTAAAAATTCTTTAAATTTCTTTTGGTCAAGCACATGGAATCCTCGCATAATGCCTTGTTTGTTTAACTCATCTATTGCTACCATAGGGATACTTGCAATCTTATTGTCAAATATATCGTTGCCCCAAGTGCTAGTTGATGCGTTGTATTCTTTTTTATTTTGTTCAACAATATCTGTTACATCTTGCTCTGTTGCGATAACTATACCGCCATCATCTGTATCGTGAAATTTATGTTTTTTCATAACTATCCTAAAAGATATTGCCCTCCGAAGAGGGCATATCTATTTATATTACTCAGCTAAGTCAGCAATAATTGCGTGAGCTTTTTCGTTTTTCACTTCAAGAGTGTATTCAACGAGTAGTTGAGTTTTTTCTGAGTCACCAGTTTTAGCCAATTCATTAGTTTGGAATGGGCGTAGGTATGCAACTGCTGCATACTCTGGGTCAAGAACAAATGCTACTTCACCACCGTCACCAGAATCAGCAGTCATAAATCTGTTAGGAACAACAGATAATGTACCGAAGTCTGATAGGTATACATCAGCAGCACCAACAATAGTTGTAGGAGCATTTGATGGAGCTTCATAACGCTGTTGAGCAATACCAGCAAAACCTGATACTACTTGTTTCTGTGTTGGAGTTACCATAAGAACAGATGGGTTACCACCTTGTACAAATGCTTGTTTAACAGCAGATTTAAGCATAGCTTCTGTAAATGCTGCATCTGTACCAGATACACGAGCAGTTGTACCACCTGAACCTGCTGTACCGCTTGCACCTAAAACAGCATTAGTGCCTAACCATGCTTGTAAACCACCTAATGTACGAGCTGTTGAAGAATTACCAGCAGCAGCTACATTGTTAGATAGTAATGTTTTTTCCATATCACGTTTTAGCTCAGATGATGCTTTAGCTAATTGATATGCTTTTTCAGATTTACGACCAGCTTTATCAACTGACTCTTGAGTGCCAGCAATTTGTACTGTTTTTGTAGAAATCTGAGTTCTGTTACCAACACGAGCTGTTGGAGTAACAGTTAATGATGTTGCATCTGCACCTTCAACTGCTGCGTTATTAGCTACGGCTGCTGCAAGTGAGTCTGTTTGCCATTCGTGGTAAACAGCAGTTGCTTTTGTTTTACCAACTGAACTCATAAAAGGAGTATCAGTAGGTGAAATATTATAAATCACATCGGTTAAATCTTCACGATTACCAATGGATTGATAGGTTTGAAATGTTGCCATTTTTATTCACATCCTTATTAAATAAAGTTTTCAAATAAGATTGCGGCATCTTGTTTACTTCCTGTTTTTCGCAATCTGTCCATTTGCTGTTTTGTAATATCTCTATTACCAGCTTTGACTTTGGTACCAGATTTAACCATTTTAGGAGCCTGAGCCACTTTCTTTTTGACATTAGGCTTAGATTTTTGCATATCATCATATCGCTTTGCTTTTATTGCAATTAATATTTGGCGATGATCTACAACTTGGCTTAAGTCTTGATCTGTGTAACCAAACGATTTTAGATAAGAACGAATTTCATTTTTGATTTGTTCGCCTTTCTTCATGTCTGAAAACTCTGGTAGGTGTTGTGAAAGTTTCTTAGCTTCCTCAGCAATATATGCATTCATATTACGGACATATTCCGCTTGTTGCTCTTTAGCAATGCGGTCTTGTTCGGCCTTCAGCTTAGTTAATTGTTCTTTTCTTTCCGTTATTTCTGCCACTTTGACAGCGTAACCTACTGGGTCATTTTCTTTTAGATCTGCAAGCTCTGATGAACTAATGCCGGTTTCAGCATCAGCCATATATTGTTGCAAAGCTTGCAATCTGTGAGCATAGTCATCTCTCAATTGAGCTGCTTGTTGAATTGCTAGTCTTTCAGCTTCATTAGCTTTGCGCAATTCTGCAACTTCTTGAGTTTTCTTCGTGTAATCAGCACCAAGTTGATAACCTTGCATTAGTTCTTCAAGGGTAACCTCTTTTTCTTCACCTGCAGCTTTTACCTTGTAGGTTTGTTGTGGCTCCTCTACTTCTTCTGCTTCATCATCATCTTCGGATGCTTCATATTCAACTTCTTCAGTATCATCTTCCGATTCTACTTCTTCAGTTTCTTCTGATTCATCTGCTTCTGCTTCAACTGTTTCTACTTCATCAGTTTCTGGTTGCTCTTGGGAGTCCTCTGCTGGTGATAAGAAGCTTTCAAATGCAGTAGCTGCTTCATTCACAGTAATGGCTCCACTTCCCTGTTGGGGAGTCATGGTTTTTTCGCTCATAATATTTCCTTAAATTTGCTAGATAGGCCCTAGCAGCCAAGTAGCCTTATGGCTAAATTTTCCAACGAGCATCTTCAATTTTGCTAGAATCAACAATTGATTGAAGGTGTGCTAGTAATTCTTTTACAGTCTTTATGCGTTGATATGCTCTTTCTCTAACATCTGATTCATTATCATTAGAATAAGTAATGACATTCAAATGTTCTTGAATAATATTATCAATGACTTCATTAAATGATTCGTCTTTGAGTATATCTGCAATAGCTTGTTTGCTTATCATTGTAATTGACTAATATTTTTAATTTTATCTAATGCATTAATTAATTCTTTAGACTCAGCAATGCGTGTTTTATCGTCATCAGCTTTAGCTTTTTGCATAAGCTCTAATTCTTTTAATGCCATTTCTTTTTCAAATTGAATTTGTTTTTGTTGTAACTCTAATTGTTCTTTTTGAGTTTGTAATGCTAATTCTTGTTTTTGTATTTCAAGTTTAGCCATATCTGTTTGTGCTTTAAGCTGTGCTTTTTCACGCTCTACTTGTGCAAGTGCTTCTGCAGCCTGTACTTGTGGGTTACTAGCACCCTGTTGCGCCTGCATTTGTGCAAGCTGCTGGGCCTGTTCTTCTGTAACTTCCATGAGGAACTGACTATCATCTTTAAATCCAGCCATGTTTACAAATTTAGCAAGTGTATCTCTATATTGTTTAAGATTAACCAATGGATTACTTAGGCCATAAGTTGTTAATACTTGTTCTTGTTTTTGTAGAATCATTTGCATAACTGCAAGCTGTTCTTGTTTGGATCCGGTACCTAAACCAACATTAACTGAAATGTTATATTGGTGATCCCATTCTCTTGGATCCATAGGAATGTATTTGTTATTAATTTTAATGATGCGTTCTTTTTGTTGATATTTACATACGAGTTGTAAAATACCTTTAAACAATGATGAAACACCGGTATCAGCAAAAATACGAGCAACTAATTCTAACTTGCCGCCAGCAGCAGACTGCATTGCAGCTACAGCAGTTGCAGTAACATTTTGTAAAACATCTGCATCTAAACCTTGCTGTTGATCGGACACGCCTGATCGTTTAGCTTGTACTTGATCTAAATATTCAAGCATTGGGAATGATTGTCCTGCATTAGACTGTACAGTTAGCGGCACAAGTGCTGAAGGATTTTTCATACGCACTACACCACCAGCAGTTGATGTTAAAAGATCATCAAGATTAACTTGACCTTCTACTGCACCTACACGATAGTTGTTAGTTAGGTATAAGTTATCTAACATCTGTCTAGTAATGGTTGACTTAATGAGTTGTAAGTCCATAGCACGATCAGCTAATGAATGGCCATAGAATTTATGTGGTATAGGTAAAGGGCATACAGAATGGAACGGTATGTAGTCACATTCATCGTTATGTAGTATTTGATTGTTTGAATAACAAACTCTACGCAGCTCAGCTACACCATCACCATCAAAGTCTGTTTTAATATAACACTCGTAATACTCAATAAGCTGCATTGATTCATCGTCTGAATCCATGTCAGTTGGATTTTCACCTCTGGTGTATCGTGCAATACGCTCTGGTGAGAACTCTAATGCATCGCCTGTAGCTAAAGACATGATTGTATCTTCATCATAACCCATAGCAAGTAGATCTGAACGAGTCAGCATTTTACGATGTGCTACAAAAGGAGCATCTGCAATAGTTCTTGCACGCTTACTAATTAAAAATTCTTCTGGCGGCACATTTTCTACAATGACTTTGCCACTATTGACTGATCTTCTTACTTTAATGTCATGCTTAGATATAACTGGTGATACTTCCATGCCAGTCATTTCATCAAATACTGCTTCTTGTATTACTTGACTATCTTGCTCAACTATTTCAACTTCTTCATCATTGGCAATCATGATCAATTCATCGTCATTTAGATCATAATACTTTTCAGTTGTTACATCGACTTTATCATCCCAATATGCTTTTACGACACCAACTTTTTGTAACAAAGCATCTTTAAACCAATCGTGCATGATTTCAAAACCATTGTTATCTTTGTAAAAGATATGGTTTACATATAGTGTAGCTTGTTCAGCAAGTTCCTCATCGCCTTGATTAACTGGTTCAAACACAACTGCATCATTAGATGATGTAAATACACGCATAATTTGAGGTAATGCACCATCCACAACCTCTGCTACTTCGCCAGTAACAATTTGTGATTTACCTTCTACTTCATTACCGTAGGGTTCACGCATATAGTATTCAAGTGCTTGCTGTCTTTCATCTGTTGTTTCAGTTTCCAGATAACCGATAGCATCATCTATTTCACTTTCTACTATGCTGCGTAAAGCATTTTCATTGTTTTTTAATTTTGCCATTTAAACTACCCATGAATTGTTTATCTTTAAAGGCCTATTCCAGTCTGAAGTTCCTTCATTCAAGCCTATTGCTAAATATCTGAACGCATCACTAGCGTGTGAACACCAGTCATGCACAGGTTTATCAAAAAATACATCTCTTTTTTCATCGTATTCTCTACGATAGTTTCTTAATGCATCTAATCCTTGTTTGGTTTTATGATCAAACCAACATCGTGGCAGCATTCTGCGTACAGACTGAATACCATCATCAACAGAAAGTTTTGGAACCACAGTTACTTGTAGTCCGGATTCTTCTAGCATTTCTTTTCTAGATTTACCGGTGCCTAATTCTCTTACTTGAACATCATGCGGAAGTAGCTGTTCAGCTTTTTCATAATTATTTTGTTTTAACCAATTAACATAATAATCAAGGCCTACTCCATGATTCTCAAGGAAGTCAACTAATCTTATTTCATGGCCTGCTAACTGGCAAACCCAAATAGCAGTAGAATCACCCATACCAAGATCCCAAGCACAAATAGTTCTAGCTAATTCATCGTAATGAATATCACCTACTCTATCTTTTAGAACAAGATCATTAACCATTTTACCGTAATAAGATCCTTCAACTGCAGCAGCAAATGAACATTCAAATTCTTGCATGAATTTATCTTCGCCCATCTCTTTAAATGCAGCATCTAATTCTGTTTGCGGCAAAATACCAGTTTCACTAGATTTAAACTCTAATAGATTCCATCCGTCTGTTTTTAGATCAGCTTTATCTCTTAAAGTTTTAAAATGATTGGCACCTTTTGGAGTACCAATAAACATACACCAGCCTTGTCGATCAGCAATACATGGCCTAATAATCTCTGTAAACAGGTTTGGATTAATATCGCCTATCTCATCGATCACGACTCCGTCAAGATAAACTCCACGAAGGCTATCATAGTTATCAGCACCATATAAACTGATTCGTCTGCCATGAAAATCTACACGCAGTTCAGCAATATTAGCTTTGGCACCTAACGGTCTTGTATATTCTAATAAATAATCCCATGCAACACGCTTAGCTTGGTTATAAGTCGGAGCAATGTATGCAAATCTAGGGTTTGGTTTATCACAATTTAATGCACTATGTATTAATTGGTTAATAGCAGATACAGTTTTACCCATCCTACGATGAGCAACTACCACATTGAAGCGGTTATCTTCTACAGCTTGATGTATAACTACTTGCGGATCTCTGGGCCTATACCCAAGATCAACTACATCATAATCATCATTTATCTTTTGGTCTAACATCGATTCCAGTAATTACTTTAATACCTAATGGCGCATCTAGATCACCGGATATTTCGGTTGATGATAGATCCGGCAACGATTTTTTTAATAGTATCTCAATAGCTTTCATGCGGCTAGGTGGTATTTCTTCTGTTACACCCAATGCGTGTTGTTGCAATACATTAATCAGTTGCGATGCCTGTATCTTAGTCCTTACTTCGTCTTGATGTTTTTTCCTTAGTCTTTCTGCCATTTTGTAACTCCGATTGGGTCATTACTTTAAAAATCTAATGTGTATGTGCCATATATGCCTTTGCCATAATCATCTTTTCTAGCAAATATATCTAACAATCCACCTAATAATTGTTGTTGTATGCCAGCCTCATATTCTTTTCCTGCATTAGAATCTCTTGCAGTAAGATATGCATCTGGTGTTCTTACAGTTGCTTCTTTTAATATATCGTCTGGTAACTTTTGTAGTAATCCAGACATTTCTAATCCGCTAGGTAATACAAGTGAAGATCCAGCATAGGGAGCTAAAGTTTTATTTAACAAACTATAATCTGCACCTCCAGCTAAATTTAAATAACCACCGTATGGATTAAATTGTGTGTGGCCAAATGCTCCGCCTAGAATCTGATTTTGTGGCACAGCATATCCTTCAATCTCACCAGCATACGGAGTAGTTCTATCACCGTATAGCGTGTAATAATCTCTGAATATGTTATCTTCCATTTTCTTTTTTTAATTGCTCCATGCGTTGTAATCTAGCTTCTTTAGACATATAAAACCATTGCTCTAAATCATCATATGTTCGATGACATGATATGCAAGTGGTTCCTTCCATACGACACACCCCATTACAAGGTGAATCGTCTAACACTTCCATCGTTTTCTAGCCGCTTTACCTCTTGGGCCAGTCCATCCTTGAGATCTAGCACAAAATGATTTTCTTCTTTTAGCTGCAGCACTACCAGCCTTTACTTTTCCAGTTACCGGAGCTTTAAGGTTAGATCCTGTAGCACGATTATACTTAGCTCTACCCTTTGCAGTTAATCCACCACCTGCTTTGACCGATAACTTCTCACCTCGACCAACAGACAGATTGACCTGTTTCTTTTTAACCACCATTAGTTCATACCTGTTTTTTCACAACGCTGTAAGCGTATACAACCAAGATCAATAATAAAGTAACTAAAGTGATGTGTGTTTTTGCTATCATCCATTTTGCTATCTTCATAAAATTCAAATCCAAATTGTAACCCTGCGAAAAAATGCCATGACCACATAGTTATAACTCCAATAATCCAGCTCTAATTGCTTTTAAATAATCGTCTATACGCTCAGCATCTGATTCAGTAATGAATTTATAAACATCTGGCCTACCTTGCTGCGTATGTATTGCATTTAATCCTTGACGAAGGATTGTTGATGGTGTTTGTTCTTTTCCTGTCTTAGTAAGTTTATTGTAATTTTTGCCTGTAATTTTACCTTCGACTAAATCTTTTAAATATGGATCACCAAGTAATGTTTCCATATGTATTGCGTTTGGTAATTTACCGGCTGGCCTACCATGAATAAGATCAAACATATAACTACCATGTCCAGATCCTAACGGAGTTGAGCTTAATCGCATATCAACATTTGGATCTACTTTATAAAATATATTTCCAAGCATATGTTCGCCAACACCACGATTGTGTTCATCTCTTAAAGCATTAACAACATCTTCATTATTGAAACCAAGAGCTTTTTGGTATTTTTGGTTTTTCATCATATGTGCTGCTAAACCAATTCTATATTTACCACCGTACTGTCTTAGCTGATCCCTGCCTTCTTGGGTCATGAGGCCTTTCCAGTCAGGTAACGCTGATTTTGCTTGCAGGCCTTTACCAGTTCTTATTTCTTCGTCTAACTCTTTTATTAAAGGCTTTGTCATTCTTCCGGTTCTAATACCATCGTATACAAAGTTCATTAACAACCCAGTTGGCATGGTTGAGAAGTTTGATGAATGCTGGGCCATACTAGTTGGTGCGTAAATCACTCCTGTGCCGCCTCTTGCTTTATCTAACTCTAAGGCTTCTTTTAATCTATTGACATCACCTAACGCTGCTGAATAGTTACTAGCGTAGAACACATCTCTGTCTACATTCTTTTTAGCAGCACCGAACAGCTCACCGCCTTCAGTTAATAATGGATAAGGCAACTTTAGATCAGATACGCTAGTAATAAATTTATCTCTACTGGTTAAGTCTGTAGGTTTAGTAACAATTGTTTTACCTATGAGATCTTCTGCTTTTAAAGTTTCGATAGGTACATTATTGCTTCTATCTTCTATAGTAAATCTTTTACCAACTCGTTCATTTGGTTTAGTTGGTGTGTTTACTAAGAACTCGTTTATTAATGGCTGTACGACATTGTTATTTTTTTGATATTTAAAGTCTGGTAAACGATTACCATACATAGATTCAACAATGTTATTCTCTATCTCTGGGGTCGTTCTAATTTGCAACTTTAATGGAACATCTTGCGTATAGTTCGTATCAGTTAAACTGGTTCTATATGGAAATGATTTATCTAATTCCTCTTGACTTAAATCCATCGTAGCTTCTACATTACGAGCTTCAACTTCACCGGCTTTAACTTGATATGGAACTCCCTCCATACTCAAATTAACTTCTTTGCTCATATCTCGCAATGGATTGTTTACATACTCATCAATTATAGATCTTACTGTTGGATCTTTATCGTTAAGATAAAAATATTCATCAATATCATCATAAACATCATCAAAATGTTTGCCTAATGTTTTGTTTAATCCACTTTCATACTCTTTTTGTGACAACCCATATGGTGCGCCAGTATCGAAACCTTCTATTGCTTGAATATTATGCTGCACTTCATGCAATATAGATCCTTTTAATTGATCTGGCCCTCCCCTAGCAGCAAGATTAATAAACAATCTATTATTTTCTCTATCGAATGCAGCCTGAAAGTCTTTAGTATTTTCATCTACATACGGATAAACCTTTATATTTCTTGTTTCTGGATACGCTTTAAACAATGTTGGATGTTTAAAAAACTTATCTAAATTAATACCTTTTAAATTATCTTTTTCAATTATGTTGTATATGATTGTATCTGCTAAATTTTCAGGCGATAAATCAGGCCTTTCTTTTAAACCAACATTAGTAATGTGAGTAATATTACCAAGAATATTTTTTCTGCTCTCTGGATCATTTAACGCTTCAAAATCTATAGAAGCCTCAGCATCAGACAGTCTTTGCCTTAACTGTCTATCTCGACCAACATAGGTTCCAGTCATTTCAAATAAATCTTGGTGATCAAGTTTTTTAAAGTTTGGTATATCGTATTCAAACTTTTTGAGTGTAGGGTTATAAGTAACGCCAAGACCTAATTCATCATATCCAGAAGCAAAATCATTTGCTTTACTTTGATTAAACAATGGTGATCGTTCACCAATAACTATTTGTGGCTGTAAATTAAATCCTGCTTTTGCTGCTTGGTTATAAACTAAATCACTAGCACCAAGAGCTAAGTCTTTAGCAAAGTTACTTGTTAATGCTGATTTAATTCCTCTGCTAACTGCTGAGCCTGCACCAACTACATCAGCACCAAGCAATCCTAGATCTAAATAATCTAATGGATCTTGACTTCCTCGCAATGCTCTATCAGCGTTGCCAATAAGAAAATTACCTACAGGTAAGTTTGATTGATCATAGGCAGCAGCAGTAGCCTGTGGATCTGTAGCTAATCCATATAACAATGCTGGTATCGGAGTAGGATTAAACGGTATTTCATTTAATTTATTCTTTGCTGCAAGTAATGCATCTGGCACAGCAGTAGGATTGATTCCTAACTGTCTTAAATCTGTAATATATTGTGTCATAAGTTATTGATTTCTAAAGAAAAAAGTGAGCTGACTATCCAGCGTTTTTCATCATATATTCATCATATAAATCTAACATTCTTTGTAAAAAATTAGTATCTTCCGCAGGGTTAGCTAGTTCTATCATATTTTGATACATCTCTGGCGTAATAACATGACCATATGGATGTACATATTCACCGTTCTCGTTTACATCAAATCCATAAGGATTGGTTTGTGGTGTCATTTCTTGCATCTTTTGTGCATCTAATTCTGACATCATGCCATAACCACTCTGACTAGAAGGCGCAGCATTTTGCATAAATTGTAATCTTTTAGATGATGGGATTCCGAGCAAGCTATTTATGTTAGGTGCTTGTTGCGTTGCAGGTTTTATATATCTGTTATAAAGAGCCATGTCTTGTTGTGACATAGGTTTATTGGATGCAAGTAAGCCGCCACCGTATCTATAATTCATTTCTTTTTACCTTTTTTTTTAGGAAAACCTTTTTTCATATTAGCGTAGGCCTTGTCTGAGATTGTTGACTTAGACTTAGGCCTGCTAATACCTTTTTTCTTGCGAGCATTAATGTTAGCGTATAGTCCTTGTTTAGCCATATTTCTTTTTCATCTGTTTGGTACCGAGTTTAACTAAAGTCTTAGCTTGTGTTTTATCTTTTTTTGGTTTTTTAGCATTCGCTAGATAGTCTGCAAATTGATTGAGATTTTCTTCTGTCATTGCCATAATTATTTACCTTTTCTTCCGTAACCTTTTTTGCCTTTCATTTTTCTGCCGCAGCCCATGTAAACTCCTGTGTGCGTGTAAAAGAAAAGGCAGCCGATGAAAGCTGCCTTGAGATCTGAGTTGAGAGGTGTAACAGAAACGCTAGACGCACCTCTGCTACAGGTATAAATTATACGCTTTTAAATCTCATTTGAGCGTTAAACATATATTTTATCTTCTAATTTTTTTAACAAACTTTCCATTGCAAATTGCAACTTTAATTCATAGTACGCCGGCTTAGGTTCTTGCTTTAAATAACGATACAAGAACGCATTACGCTCATGTGTGTCTAAATCATAGATAGCAGTATTTAACAGCTCTATGTTGTGTGAGTCTATCTGTTCGCACATTTCCTCAAATACTCCAACTGAAGATCCTCCGGTAACAAGACCAATACTCTTTTGAGGATAACCTAACTTATGTCTATCGTGTTTCATCCATCGGATCCAATCTTCTATTAAATCAGTCAAGTATTCATAGGTAATCATAATGGCTTCTTGCTCCTATCATGCGAATCAAATGTATCTAGATACTGCTTCTGGTTAAGATAAGTTACTGGCAAAGGAATAAATCCTTTCTTCCATGATTCTTTTACCATCAAAGATTTTTGTACATGGTAAATGATTTCATCCACTCTCGAATCTAACTTTTGTTTTTGCCAAGACTTCCACGCTTCAAACTGTTTTGTTTTTCTTTGATGCTTAGGCCAATTACTCCAAAATCTTTTAAATTCCGAACTATATATATCTTTGGGTTCTGGGTTATGGGTATTGGGTAGCATTGCATTCGCATTGCGCTTGGTATGCGTTTGCATTGCATTCGCATTATTCCATCTTGCTTGTGCAGCTTCTCTGGCCTTTTCAGATCTTTCATAAACACTTTGAAGCTCGGCATCTATACGAGTGTGGTGCCATGCATCATCTTTAAATATAAAGAATAGTTTTAATAGATCCTCTACCTGCTCCGGCCTAGCCCTGCTCTTTCTCGCTAATAGCGGCACATCATTTATTAATGGTTGCTCTTGGTCGTAGTACATCCAGATCAATTCTAGATATATAGATCGATCCTCATGCGACAAGAAGTCGGTGTCTTTTTTAAAGTCACCAATGTGGTGTTGGTAAAAATTCATCTCAGATCCCTCGTTGTTATAGTTCATCTAGCTTTTCTCTGATTTGGTACTGCCTGAGCAATGGTACGGATCCAGAACTGCGCCACAGACTGACTGCCTGCTGCGAAATATTCAAGGCCCTAGCCACTTCAATATCAGATTTAACTGCTAGCTTTTGTTTAATTTCATCTAATGTCATATCTAACTCCAATTAATACATCTGAGATTCTAACAACAAACAAGTTTATTTGTGTAAAAAATATTTAAAATAATTAACAATTTTGCTTGTTTTTTAAAATAATGAGAGTAATATTATGTGTGTAGACATTATTAATTAAAGGAGATCTGAAATGGAAACAACAACAAAAACTACAAAATATCATGTATTACAAGTGGCTTTAACTGATGCTGAGGTTGCAAAAATCAACGCTGAAGGCCACAACGCTGTAGCAAGAAACGCTAGAAAAATTGACATTGATCTAGACATTCTTCCACTTAGCGAAATTCGTATCGAAGATTACGATCATGTAGCTGACATTACAACAACAGGCCTTAACGCAGTTGTTAACATCGGTAACAGCGATGATCGTTTTGAGCTTG
>Ga0136656_1000625_pt1 | contig 12492 bp, 6 predicted proteins | sample CPBDNA_9_FD_94862 | JGI IMG/M metagenome (GOLD analysis project Ga0136656, IMG submission 94862) | Freshwater to marine salinity gradient microbial communities from Chesapeake Bay, USA - CPBay_Sum_15_0.8_DNA (version 2) | ecosystem: Environmental > Aquatic > Marine > Coastal | place: USA...
GAGATACACAATTAGGTCTGGTGTTACTAACATGGCACCAAACCAGGCAACAACTGGCACAAAAGCAAGATTTAATTCTTCACAATCTATTCAATTTGGGTCTTGTGTCCCTCTATCTGGTGATATTCTATTCAAGGGCGGTGAAGTTGGATATACAGGGTCACTTGGTTGGGTGTATGCTAACACTTATGTCCCATATACTCTTAGAGCGGCAGCTGGTAACGAATCTTCTATTGACATTACTGGCGTTGAGTTCTATCCAAACCTCAACGTTGTCAAACTTATCTTCCAAATTGGTAAGGTCAACTTCAGCTCAAGCAATCCTGGAGCTTCTTTGGGTATTACTTTAACCAGTCAGATTAAGATTACTGGTGCTATTGATACGTTGGCAACACTTAATGGCGTCCACACTGTATACAATAACGCCGCTGAAGGTTATGAATATCTAGAGTCTAATAGTTATGTTTATCTAATTACAGAAAGAGCATCTGAGACTGTATTGGTCGGCAGTGGTCCTTATATCTATTCCGTCAATTCCGCTTCTACACAACCAACTATTGAGATTGCTATAGGCGAATCTCAGTGGAAGGAAACTGGTGTTGTTGGTGCTGAAGCACTACGCACAGAGACCGAAGTTTATGGTGATTACAAACTAGGCATCAACACGGTTGCGAGAGCAGTTTCTACAGATTATCAAGGCGGATTTGTTTCTACTGCAACTTATCCAAGAGCAAACCTTGACTTGGTTGGTAACGCATTCATCAGTGGCAGGACTCAAACAACACTATCTGATGGCGCAGGCGGTACTCCAACAGCAACACGCCATGCTTTACTTGTTGGTGGCGATAGTGCAAATCCAGATTCTACGGCTGAATTTAGGATTACAACTACAACACTATCGCAAGATGGACGCACAGAAGGTCCAACAGCGGATACCGACAATGGTAGAGTTGGTATTAACGTAAATGATGCAGCATTGGATAAAAACTTTGTTGTTTCTGGTGATGCTAGAATTACTGGCGATTTCACATTCCAGTCTGATATTGATGTTAATGGCGGTGATATTCGCTCAACCAGTTCAAACTTCACTATTGCTAACCAATCATCAACAACAGGTTTAACTGTTGCTGGTTATGCACAAAATATTCAGATTGGTAATCTTGCTACAGGATTCCAGAATATTGACATTGGCACAGCATCTACTGCTGCTACCACATTAGATATTCATACTTCTTCTACTGATTCTACTATTAATCTTGGCACAGTAGCAAATAACAATACGGGATATAAGTCTAAAATCACCGTTGGTGGTGCATTTGCTAACAACCAAGATAGTTTCTTTAACATCAAAAACTTCCAGACAATTGTTGATGGTGTATTAACACTTAATGGTGGTGAAATTAATACCACCTCACCTAATGGTGAATTTACAATGTTTGAGAGTGGGTTAAACACACTTCGTATTGGTTTGAGTGTTGGCACACTAGAGATTGGTGGTGTTGCAGGTACTTCTACGATTAGAAATGGTTTACATGTCTTAGGTTCTTCTCTATTCGAGTCTGACATCACTCAAAATGGTGGTCTTAAGAATACTAATCTAGGTATTGATAGAAACGTCTTTGGTTTAATTAGAATTGCTAGTGTTTCTAGGACATCAAATATTGCTACTATTACAACAGTAGAATCTCATAGTCTGACAACTAACGATACGGTAAATATTGAAACTAGTGTAAATTCTTTCAACCCATCTGGAGCAGTTACTGTTACGGTTGTCAATACCAATACCTTTACATATGCTAATACTGGCGGAGATGTTTCTACGACAACCGCTACAGGTACGGTTATTAGGACTGTTGGCGCGACACAAGCGGTAGGAAGCCTAGCAAATCTCAATATTGATTACTTCTCTGTTGTCAAGAATCTAGATTCACTTTTAGAAATCTCTACAGTTTCTAACAATAAACTTATTATTACTAGCTCCCCAGTTAGTGCAAATGATGCAGTTATATTCTTTGATGTTGGTAATTTAACTGGTGTTTCTACCAATACAACATACTATGTTGATAGTAGAGACTCTGCAGGATTTACTCTTAAGGATTCTTCTGATAATCCAATTACTATTGGATTAGCAACTGGCACAACAGATGCAGGTACAGCAAGAATAAGATTGCAAGCCACTAGAATTGACACAGTTGGTGATGTGCCTTGGGGCGACAACAGTTTCAGAACTGGTGCTACAACTCAAGATGGTCAAGAAATTTATCTACTACCTATCAACAATCCTTCAGGCGTCAGCATTAACCAGCTCCTCTTAATTGATTCTGAAATTGTTAAGACAGTTGATTATCCAACATCATTAGTCCCAGATAATCCAATTCCATATACTGTTGAAGTTATTAGAGCACAGAGAGGCACAGCAGCTGCTGCTCACGAAGATGGATCGAGAATCTTTAGACTTGTTGAGCAACAAAATGCTTCTTATATCTTCCCATCACCACTAACTGCAAATGATGTAACAATTAATGTTGCTGAATTCTCTGCAAATATTCAGGTAGATGACCTATTCAGATTGAATAAGGTTGACCTTGATACTGGTGGTGAATATGTAAGAATTAATCAAATTAATCCAGCTGATGCTCAAACGTTTACCATCAATAATGGTGACTTTGGTAATGAGGCAGCTCCTAAGGATCCTTTAGAGGTATTCAAAGTAATTTCTACTACAGGTCAAACACAAATTACTGGTGATGTTGTTATTGGTTATGATACCACAAAACCATTTATCAATGCAACAAATGACCAGAATTTTGCTGATGAAACTGGTCTCCAGAGTAGCACTGCTACTGGGTCTACATTAACCACTACTGGAGGTGGTAACCTAACAGTCCATAACTCCATTGAATTGAGTGGTAATACAGATACCACAACTCCTGGTAAGCAATATTTTGTGATTACTAATGGATCTCTACCTAAATTCTATGTCGAGTCTGCTTCTGGTGATACCAAACTATACAATGGTGCTGACTTTAAGATATTTAAAGATTCCTTCTTTGCTACTGGAAACTTTGATAAGAGCAGGACAGATGCCGCTAATAATATTGCACTTGAAGTATTAGGTGATACTGGTAATACAAAAGTTGCTGGCACTCTGAGAGCTGGTGATGACTTTACAGTAGGAACTCTAAGCAATCCAGCAAATGCTGAGACATCTACAAACGTATTCACCACTAGATTCTCTGTTGATGCTCAACTTGGTAGCACTGTAATTGGTAGAGAATTGACATCTGCTAACACAGGCGCAACTCTCACATTGCATGGCACATATACCAATTCTCCATCTGCTGGTGTAAATTACTTCAGCATTAATAACTTAGGTGAGAATAACGCAAAACCATATAGAATTAGACAGGATGCGTCTATCGAAGCATTTGGTCACGAAAACTTCTATAATGCAAATGGTGGTAGAAAGACTATCTTTGTTTCTACACAAGGAAATAATCAGTCTAGCGCAATTGAATTGCAACCAAACTTACAGTATTTGGTTAGACCATCATCCACTTTAGTGTTGCTGTTGCCAGATGATGCTATTACTGGTGATACTGTCAGAGTTGTGGATGTTGGTGGTGCATTAAACTTCAGTATTAATCTTGTGGTTAGAGCACCACTTGGCGTTTCTCTGCAAGGTAGTGCAACTGGAAGTAGTCTTGGTGGTGCAACTAACTACGGTGGTGGTGAATTGGTTGTTAACACACCAAACGCTGCATTTGGTTTAATCTATGTTGGTGATACAGATGCAGATGGAAACGGTATTGCTGGCGAGCAGCAGGGTTGGTTCTTAATGGAGATTTAATTCTATGGCATTTGCAGATACAATCAAATACAATAGAATACGCTCTATGAAAGGTTTGCCTATTGGAGCGATTATCCCATGGGCATCAGACCAAGCATCAATACCAACAGGATGGACTATTTGTAATGGTGCAACAATTGCCAACACTAAATATCCCATTTTATTTTCAATAATTGGAAATACTTATGGTGGCACTCCTGGAAGCACTTATAAATTACCTCCTCTAACACAAGGTAGTCCAGCTATTGTTGACGTGTTTAGAGGACATTATGTTTATTTTAAAGGAGCAGAAATTAATGCTCTTCCTGGAAATGAAGTTAATTTACCAACTTCAACTTCTGATACAGCTGATTTAGATCCTTTTTGGAATATAGTTGGTCGTGGCACTAATGGTGATACAGGAAGTAATTCACAAACATTTTGGATTTCTACAATTGATTTAGTTGGACAAGAGAATTCTACTGCAGTTCAATTCCAAGCAATTTATGATGATATAGAAGTGTCTGAAGGATCTTATTTTTACACAGCAAACTATAGTGGTACATCACTAGGAGTACAACACCTCCCACCACACATTCACGGCGATCCTAGCACAGACCCAACTTCTTATGATAGAGCTGGCGGTAGAGCTAGTGAGTGTGTGGGTAGTGGTAGAAATTCTACATGTAATATTGGATGTGATCCCACTTCGGCATTTAGAGTTGCTGCCAACCCTGGCGTGCATGTTAGAGTGTCTAGAGGTGATAATAATGGTCATTTGAGAGATAATTTTGTTTGGAGTGATAGAGGATTTACTGGAACTGGTGGCGGCGGTAATATTCAAACTACGACTGCTTGGGCACAAACACAGGCTACGGTTGTTACTGGAGGTGATGGTATTTGTGCAGGAAATATGAATTGTGGCACTAATGTTTTGTTTACTAGCAGAAGTCACGATGAAACAAATGCTGGCGCAGAGCACTTTCATGGTCCAAATAATTATACTTTAGAAGGAACATATCAAGTTATCAGTCCTGGATTGAGGAGAGATATCTCACTAAATACTGTTAGAATTAATAATTCTCCAGGTTTAAATTATGGCACTATTAGCGTAGAAACTTCCACACCTTCTTTAGAAATGTTGTATATCATTAGGGCATTTTAATAAAATGGCAAATTACTCGTTCGAAAAAGGAAAACATGGTGGTGTTACTGGTGCTATATTTCCATTTTTTACAGATTTAAATGGACTTCTTCCTGTTGACCAGGACTATAAAGATTATTGTCCAGCAGGTTTTTTGAAGTGTAGAGGTCAAATATTACAGGCTGATCAATATCCAGCATTGGCGGAATCTTTAGGAGTTGGCACTCAATGTATTTACAGAAAGGAGGATGTTACTCTATCAGATAGAAATGATGATGGCACAGGCGGCACTTTTCAGTTACCTGATTTGGGTAGTAAATATATCACAGCATCTAGCAATCCTGGTCAATATGTGAATTCTACAACTAGAGATGCTAATGGTGATACTATTGACAGGGCAGGTGTCGCTATTACTTTGCAGAGTAATGGTGATACAGTAGAATTTGGATATGATGGCGACTTTTCTGCACCAGCTGTAACTTTATCATTTACTGGTCAATGGAGATACATACAACCTCCATCTAGAACTCCTGCTACTACATTGGCTATAGGTAACTTCGTTGCTCATGGACATGTAGGTGATTATGCAATTGCACAGAGAGTTAATCAAAATAATTTGGCATTGAGACAATGTAGATGGACTGGGGGATATTATTGTACAAGACGAGGTAGTTTTTCTCAAGGTGATTCAATTGCTGGTGTGCAACATGTGTTTATTTCTTATGAGGATGCTGGTGAAGATACGGACCATGACCACCAGTTAGCTACTCCAACAGTTACTCCATCTGGACCAACTAGCACGATTCCATCAGTTACTCTTCCTTCTTCTGGTGTTACAACTACAGTAAATATGAGAACCAGGGAATTGGTTAAAATGGATGACATTACACCAAAATTTATTATTGCAGAATATCTAATTAAATTCTAATAAAAATGGCAATTGTAATCTCAAGTTTAACACCAACCAATCCAACAACGCCAGCTGGAAGTGGTATAGTATTTAATATTTCTGCTGCTGATGACCAGGGAGCTACTCTTAGTTATGAGTGGCAGTATTCTACAGACGGCACAAATTATAGTTCTTCAGGTCTCTCAAACAATACTACTAGTAGTTTTGACACTGGTCCATTAACCATAAATCAAAGTGGAATATATTTTAGATGTGTTGTAAGCACTAGTACCGAAACCGTAAACAGTAATGAATATACTGGTATTGGTGATAGAATAGTTACTGTTTTTCAAGATCCTAGTATTCTTTTATTTGTTGATAGTACGGTAGATTTTTATCCCACATCTCAAACCAAGAGTGTGGGGCAGACATATGTTTTGACAGTTTCTGCTACTTTACAAAATGCTGATATTTCAAACACTACATTAGTAAATAATCTTAGTTTTCAGTGGCAAAGAACTGAAGATTCTGGTAGCACTTGGATTAATCTTAACAACGGTGGTAATATTTCGATTACAGATACCATCGATGTTATCGATTCTACAACGGCATATATGAAATATTCTACTTTGAATATTTCAAATCTTACTTTCAATGATAATCAGGATCAATTTAGAGTAAGAGTTTCTTATACAGGAGCACTCAATACTCCTGTTGACACATCAGCAACTCTTTTACTGATTGATCCACAAATTAACGTTATTAGACAACCAGGCGTAGATGTTAATGATACACAAATAACAAATTGTTATAAAACAAGCATTCCCAACAGTGGAGAAGTGAGAGTTTCTGTTAGTGCTCTCACTACTGCAGGAACTTCTCTAACATACTCTTGGGAAGTAAATTTTGGAGATGGTGAGTGGTATGCAATTGCAGATATTACTAATTTTTATGTTTTTGCATTAAAACCAGGCACAACATCAGATACTGATTTACTAGAGTTAGAGAGATTCATCTACTACGAAGAGCCAGGTTTTAGGTGTGTAATTTCTGGCACTAATGGTGAAGCAACAGTGACTACAACGCCACATTATATCTATATGACAGATGTGGAGGTCCCTGTAGTTACTGAAACTACTTCATATGATGTTGTTGAAGATAGATATGGAGATATTCCTAATAGAGATACATTTGTCAATGACCCCATACAAAGAGTTATTATAAATGCATCGTTAGACATATCGGAAAACACTGGATTAAATGGTAATGACACATATACTTGGCAGCGTCAAGAACCTGGCTCTACTACATGGGTGGATTTATCAGACCCAGCTCCAATATATTTGGAAGAAAGCGATTCTTTGTCGAGTTATACGCAATTTCCAGAAAATTTGCCAGAAGATTTGGTAGAATTAGTCTTAGAAACTCCACCTCTTCGTATAGACACTGATGATGGTGCGAAATACCGTGTAAAAGTAGAATCTACTTCATTGTTTACTTTAAATGGTAACACTAAAACATTAATACCATATTATTCATCCGAGATTACTATAAATGTTTTTAGAACTATTTACATAGTAAACCAACCAACTGATGCTGATGTGTATCCAAATTATTCCACAGCATTTGCTGTTACTGCGTCTGCATCTAGTGGACTTTCATCCGATATTACATATCAATGGCAGTATAATACTTCAAATTCTGCAACTGGTTGGGTTAATATTGCTAATGTCTCTCCTTACAGTGGTGCCACTACAGATTTATTAACAATAGATTCAGTACCATCTAATATTACATATCTTTACTACAGATGTGTGATGAGTATACCTAATCAGTTAGCATCTGTAACAACAAGAGTTGCTGAAATTACCATACAAAGAGATTACTTTACATCAATTTCATCATTAAATGATGTTGTTGTTAGAGAATTTCAAAATCATACATTTAGTATTTCTGCGGCATCTGTTTCTTCTGGACCTATTAGTTATCAATGGGAAAAAAGCACAGATTACAATACATCAACAAACACTGGAACGTGGACTCAGATTTCTGGAGAAACTTCTAACAGTTTAGTTTTACTTAGTATTCAACAGTCTGATGATGCGTTTTATCGCGTCAGATTGACATCTTCTGGTGGTCAAATTTTGTATAGTAATGTTGCTAGATTGACATTCCAAGCGGTAAATATTACTATTTTGGAAGATATTCCCTCTTCTATTAGTGTCCTAGAGGGGGAGAGTGCTGCTTATACATTTGAATGTGAAGGAGTAGCTTCTATCAGCACTGATGTTACTTACCAATGGGAAATTAGGAGAGTAGGCGATTCATCATTCAGTACTATAGGTACAGGACATAATAATAGTTCTGATACTAGTAGGATTTACGTCATTAGAGCACTTGATACTACGGTTGATGGTGGTGCTATTATTAGATGTAAAATGTCTGCAGCAGATGTGCCAAATGATGTTTACACCACCGAATGCACAGTAACTGTCGTTAGAAGGTTTACTTATTTTGCTGATGTGGCAACTAAAAGAATTACTATTGGCGATACTTTGACGTTAGATTTGAATCCATCTTTTACTGGAGGAAATCCAGCATATTCATGGGAAGAAAATGGTGTTGCAATGGGAGAAACGGGAGATACTTTAGTCATACCTAACATCACTTCGGCATACGATGGAAGGACATATAGATGTAATATTACGTTAGATTCTTGCACAGAGCATCGGTATTCTAGGAATAATACGGTGACTACTGTTACTATATCACCACCTTCTGAATATACTGTTAGTATTACCCTTTCTACTGTCACAGCGCCATCTGTGCCAACGTATTATTCAAATGAGACTGCTAAAACTGGAGCAGCAGTTGGCACAGTTATTTGTATTCCCAAACCTGCAGGATATGTTGAAGATCCTTCTGCTTCCGATGATGATATTGGGCAATGGAAGTGCTCTAGAGCTGGTACTGCTGGAAATACCACTGCAGTTTCTATTGAAACTAGTGGGTCTATTTGGTCCGCAAATAAACCATCTTGGGCAACCTCTTATACTTCACCAAAATGGTTGTTGGATGAAGATAGATTTAAAGGATATATTGAAATGAGAGGTCAATATGTAAAAGCATTGGATTTCCCTGAGTTAGCAAGACAGTGGGGGACAAAGTTTGGTGGGTCTATTAGTGGTACATATCCAAACTATAACAGTGCAGATTATTTTAGACTCCCAAATACATATGCGAAGAGAATGATGGGAACTGGTAACGTCAATAATAATTCTGGTTCTACATCAGTTGTCCCTCTCTATAATCCAGATGGTTCGTCTGGTGGTGATAAAAATGTTGCAGGAAGTATGGGTGGTGTATATAATTACGAAAGATCTGCACAACTTCCTCCAGGGTCTCCTGGTGTGTCTGGTCAACCAGATGGCACTGCAGATGGATCAGTTAATGCTGCTACATTTAGCATTGGATCTTATCAAACAGCAGGAATGGATGAAGTTAGTGCTTTTGTACAACCATCATTCTCTGGCACGGTAACATATAATGTCGGTAATCCTGGAGAATCTTTTACAGATCTTCCAACTCACAATCATACCGCTGTTAGTGCTGGGTGGAGAGAAACATCAGGCATATCATCCAATGATTGTTTTGGTAGTTATGGTACATTGAATCCTGGCGGTGAATTTAGATTTACATCGGCTGAAGGGGGTACTCTTTCCACCTCAACAACTACATTATCACAAGCCCATGGACATACTACTGATGACATTGGTCCTGGAAGTTTTAATATGGTGCAAGATGCTGGCATGGGTATCAGTGATACGACATTAAGATTTACAGGTGCTAACTCTTCTATTATGAATAATAACTTATCATTCTTCTTGAGAAATAATGAGCAAATACCTGTAAATGCTCCTTATTTTAGACTAAAGTATATGATTAAAGCATACTAAATAATTTTATCAAAAAGGAAAAAAGATGGCTACACAATCTCACCATCGCGTTATATCTCTGAAGTTACAACGAAAGAGATATCCCGCAGAATTAGTAGAAAGATATATTTTGTATCGTGGTGTTAAACTAACGATTACTGATGAAATGTTTGTGGAATTGTTGTCTCTACTTCCAGAGGTATGGAATACAGATAAAGATAGATTGACACAATTTGTGTTATTCGAGGACTCCACATACATGTGTGTGAGGAATAAGGATATCTATAACTTTTCCAGAAAAGAAACAGAAGATAAAACTTATTTTTACAATGCTGCTACAGAGCAACAAGTAGCAAATATAGTAAAAATTCTAACAGATTTCTTTGGTAAGAAAAAGTTAGAAGAAGTTGGTGATTTTTATGATAGTGTCATGGCATCTTTGTCTGATATGTCATATATGAAGAAGAGATTGCTTAAGATGAGAGAAGAAGCACTCTATAGATCTGATTATATGTTTAATTCTGATTACTCGTTTAGTGATGCAGAAACTGAGCAAAAGTGGAAAACTTATAGGCAAGAATGGAGAGATATCACGTCTAGTGAATCTTGGGTAAATAATGATTTTGTAAATTTGCAAATCCCTGTTGCTCCCAAAGCATTTGAAACCTTTGAAATTGTATTGATGGAATTAAAAGAAAATATGTCTTCGGTTGAAGTCACCGATAAATTTTTGGATGAGTTGAAGGTTAACTTCGATTGTGCCGAATATGAGTATCTTGCTAACAATTTTGGTGAATTATCATTCAAATTGGAAATTTTAAAAACGTTAAATAAATTAAAAATTCCTTTCAATACTAATGTTGGTGGTGGAGATGTTATTGACGAAATTGAAGACTCATTGTCACAAATCAGTTTACTTCCAATGGATGTTTACACCAGATATAAAGATAAGCAAGAAATTGAAGATTCTGGTAATGAATATACAATGAAAGGTTTACTTGACGAACAAATCACAAATATTGATTTAAAAATTGAAGCAATTAATGCTAAATTGGCCGAGTATAATTTAGATTATACCATTTCTGATATTATGACAAAATACATTGAAGATACTAAACTAAAAGCAGAAGATATTGAGAGAGAAGAGCAAGCAGAAAAACTTGTTTATGAATTGAGCGGAGGTGAAGAAGCATGATAAAATCTTATAACACGGATTATTTTTACCCTATCGATTTGCTTTTTCAGTTGTCGAAGCAATCTGGAAGACCAGTAATGCATTTAAAAGTAGATGGAAAAAGGTCGGATGATGTCTGGGAATTTTACTATGATAAAGCAGATAACACAGTTGTCTCTAGTCTAAGGGATAAGGGTGAAGTTTATTGCTACTTCACAACAATCGAGCAAGCAACGGATGCATTTCATGAGTGGTTTCCTCAACAATCTTTTTTAGAGGAAAGTGAAATGGATTATTATGTTTATGTTGAGCTAGTTGATGTTTCTAGTGGAGCACACTTTGTAAATGGCAAAAAAGTATAGATTTAAATTATTACAGAAAGAAGTAGCAGAAATTAATAAAATACTTGATGAAAATAATATTACTTTTTCGTTTGATGAATTGCAAAATTATCTGAATGCAATACATCAGATTGCTCCTGTCATGCATAAATCTTATGACAGGTATCTTAAATTTATTGATAGTAAAAATAATATCCAATCGATAAAAGATTTAGAAGAAAAAATTAAATTAGATAAATTTAATAGAAGTTGTTTAATAAAATCATCAGAATATGAAGTCGGTGATGATATTCAACTTGTTACTACTGGATACGGTTATCAATATAGATTTGTTGATTGTTGTCCAAGAAACAATGTGGTAAATTGCTCGGATATCATTACCAGTCTTTTTAATGAAATTGGAATTAGTGATGGAATTTTTGATTTGCTGTCGGAATATGGACTCATGTATTCTGGTGATGGCAGTGACAAATTATATGAAGGACTATATCTTTGGATAAATCAATCTATTTTAGACAGAAGAAATTTAGAAGAAAAAAGATTTATCTTTAATTCTTTGTTTATTGATGATAGACACATAGATTTTTTGTGTGGCACAGATTCTAACATTAGACTCAATTACATTGGATTCAACAAGAATAATTTGATTGTTAAGTATGCAGTCAAATTTCCAAGAGAAGAATTTTTTCTTGCAAATCCAGAGTTTCATTACAAAGACTATTCTAAATTAACTGATGTAGTTTTGTTTATGCAAGAAAGCGTGCAAGATACTGATGTTGCTATACAATTTGTCCCAGGAAAATCAGAATCAATTGCAATAGAATCTGAAGTATCAAAAGATAATTACTCTACAGAGATTAGAAGATTAATTTCCAATAATATTATAAGTGAATCTCAAGGAGAGAAACTTTTGAATATGAATATGGAAAAATGTCACCACACAATGATTAAGTATAAGTGGGATAGCAAAGACAGTCTCCAAGTAAAAGTTTATCTTATCGAAGACCTCTTGACAACGTAGCGAAAATGCTATATAGTGTTGTGGCAAGGAGAGACTAATGACTACCCCCAACTGGCAACATCACTCAAAGAAAGACCAGAAACGTCATCTGAAACCACAAGCAATGCGCCAAGCAAAAGCAAGGCGTCAATCACTGAAGCGCAAACTGTTAACTCACAA
>Ga0136656_1000626_pt1 | contig 12484 bp, 9 predicted proteins | sample CPBDNA_9_FD_94862 | JGI IMG/M metagenome (GOLD analysis project Ga0136656, IMG submission 94862) | Freshwater to marine salinity gradient microbial communities from Chesapeake Bay, USA - CPBay_Sum_15_0.8_DNA (version 2) | ecosystem: Environmental > Aquatic > Marine > Coastal | place: USA...
CTGACACCCATCGGACTTCCACAGAGCGGGCCGGCATGGAGTGACCCCACGTTGCTGCTCTGGTGTTTGCTCATCGGATTGTTCTCGAACGCCGTTGCCTACGGCATCGATCAATACACGTTGCGACGAATTCCGGTCAGGCGATTCTCCGTGCTCCTCGCGCTATTGCCCGTCACCGCAACGGTGTTCGGATTCCTGTTCCTCGATCAAACACCGTCGACACTCGACATGGTGGGCATCGCACTCGTGCTCACTGGTGTGATCGTGCAACAGCGCGACACGCTGAGCGTCGCTGAACCTCTGCGCGACTGAAGAAATTTTCTCTCGGCGACGTGTCCGTCACAGGAAACTCGCGGTAGACTTTGAGCCAAGCGGGCGAAGGAGAGTGCTACTTCACCATGCGTTTCCCCCAAGTACGGCGTTTTTTCGCTATTGGCACGATTGCCGTCGTTGTTGCGTCGCTGGCTCCTGCGCCCACGCCCGTGCACGCCGCTGAGGGACAGCTGCCGGCGAGCTACGTCATCTACGGTCGCGGCTACGGTCACGGCCGCGGTCTCAGCCAATACGGTTCCTACGGCTGGGCCACGACGCACGGCTGGTCATGGCAGCAGATTCTCGACTTCTACTACGGCGGGGCCACCGGCAACGTCGTTGCGCCAATCGACAATCCCAACGACACCATTCGGGTGTGGCTCAGCGCGATGGGCTCGTATCACACGGGGGTCGTTGCAGACGTGCAAAATGCGGTGTTCCTCGAAGATCCGGTACCCGGCCGAACATGGACGTCACTCGTCGCACGCGAAGTGAGCGAGAAGGTGTACCGAGTGTGGGGCTCGACGTCACGCCGCTGCACCCTGGCGAATCAGGACCCGGCGGCAGTGGGCTTCGAACTCATCGGTGACGTCGCGAACGCAGCCTCGTTCACCACGCAGGTGGGACAGGATCCTGCTGCCGCACCTACCCAAGTGATCGGACTCTGTGAACCCAAGTCGGAGCGGGCCCATCGCGTTCGCTACTACCGCGGCATCATTCAGGCGGTCAACAACACCCGCAACGACAACCGCACCATCAACGTCGTCACGATGGAGAGTTACCTGCGAGGCGTCGTACCCCGCGAATCCCCCGCATCGTGGGGCGATGCTGCGGGAGGTGCGGGAATGAACGCACTGCGGGCCCAGGCGGTAGCTGCGCGAAGCTACGCGTCCACCGAAAACAGGTACGCAGGCTTGGCGAACACCTGCGACTCACAGGACTGCCAGGTGTACATGGGGGCAGCACTTCGAGAAGGTGTAGGTGAACAGCCCTACAGTCTCGAGGATCCACGCACCGATGCGGCCATTGCCGAAACGGCGGGGGTCGTCATTCGGGGTCGCAACGGTCGCGTCGTGCGTACCGAATTTTCATCGAGCAACGGCGGGCGCACGGCGGGTGGAATCTTCACCGCACAACCCGATGCCGGAGACCTCGCGGCGGACTCGTCGCTCATGGTGTGGACCCGAAACGTGAGCGCCTCGCAACTTCAGCAGAAGTATCCACAAATCGGCATACTCACCTCGGTCACCACGTCGCACGACGGCCTCGGTGGCGACTGGAACGGTTACACCACGGAGGTGACGATTGCCGGCACCACCGGCAGCGTGACGATGTCGGGCTGGGCGTTCCGAACGGCGTTCGGCTTGCCTGCACCTTGGTACGGCGTATCGCCGGTGTATCCCGCAGAGTTCGAGGCTGCGCCGGTTGGCCGAATGCTGCTGATCGGTGACTCCATCGGGGCGAGCATCGCCTCGGAATTCGCCAACATCGTTGCTCCCGCGTACACGAACGTCGACTTCCAGGCGGTGTCGAACCGCTGCCTCGTCGGACCCGCCTGCGTAGAGGCATCCGTCGGATTGCCCGACGCCCCGGCAATCATCAACACCCTCACGGCCGAGACGATGCCCACCGTGGCCGTATTGCAATTGGGGTACAACGACAGCCCGAGCACTTTCACCCAGGACATCGACCAAGTGGTGTCGGCACTCATCGCGCGAAACGTCCAGCGAATCGTGTTCGTGAACCTGTCGACTCGACGGGCATCGGTCGATTACGCCACGTCCAATGCCGCCCTCGCCTCCGCGACCCAGCGCTACCCCAACGTTTCGGTGCTGGACTGGAACACCTACAGTTCGGGCTCCGACAAGAGTCGTTGGTTCAGTGACTCGGTGCATCTCACGAGCACGGGGCGAGTCGAATTCTCGTTGTTCCTACGCAATCAACTGGACGAACTACGTCGTGCGGGCCTCATCACCATCGGAAACGGTGGCATCATCCCGATGGCCGTGCCGATGGTGTCGGGCGACCGCGGTGAACCGGTGAAGGCCCTGCAAGCGGCATTGAACGCAGCCCTGGGTTTGAAGAAGAGGAAACGAATCGCCACCGATGGCGTGTTCGGCAAGGGTACGGTCGCGACCGTGAAGCGGTTCGAGGAGGCAGCCGGTCTGCCGGTCGACGGAATCGCTGATGAACAGGTGATTTCCGCGCTCGGGATCGACACCAACACGTTCAGTTTCTCGCGTGGCGCACGGCAGTCGTCGGTTAAGTCGATTCAGCGGGCACTCGCCAACGTGTTGAAGGTGAAACTGCGACCCGACGGAATCTACGGAAGTGGCACGGCAAGAACCGTGTCACGCTTCCAGAAGTCGGTGGGCCTCAAGCCAACGGGTGTGGTGGACCGCACCACGTGGATGGCGCTGCTCAGCGCTTCGGCGCAGCGCTGACTCCATCGAATCGTCGTTGCCACGCCTCGTCGCTCACCAATGCCGAATACGCGGCGCGGTACTCCCGCTTCAGGCGGCCGTAATTACGGGCAAGTTCGAACAACACACCGAACACATCGCGCCACAGCGCACGGAACCTCGTGCCATCGCGTGAACACACGAATCCTTCCGGCAAACGATCGTGGCGATACAGGATTCGTTCGTGACGCAGAGCCAAACCCACGGCTCGCGAGTCGATGGGAGCGGTACGCAACGTTCGGCTACGTAGCGAACGTGGGATGAGGTATCCGCCCACGAGGGGAAGCGACAAGACGAATCCAATGAGCCGTACCGGCTTTGGCAACGGCGTAGAAATCTCGATCACCTCATGCTCCGGCGCCAGCGATGCAGGCTTCTCCTCGGACACCTGACGCAGCTCGTCGTGCAAGGCAGTGTGGTCGACCTCGGCAAGGGCTTGCGGCCCCGCCAGGTACGCACGCAATCCACGAATCATGTACTCCGCACTGGCGTAACGGAATCCGAACAAGTTGCGGAAACTCAATGCGAGAAAACGCTGACCCAAGTGCCACCACCGATGACGATCGAATACCAACGTGTCGATCGTGGCGAAATTCCGCATCTCGTAGAACAGCGATGATGGATTGTTCTTCAGGTGGAAGTCGGCGTGCCACACCGCGATGCCGTTGAGGGTCACCGTGTGACGGCCGGTATGCATGAGACCGAATGCCACGTCGTCTCCACGCACGAACACCGGCAAGGGATTGTCCCTTGTGATGCCGATGGGGAACGCCGTATACCACCACGCGGAGTAGGCGAATCGCTTCTCCTTGGCATCCCGCAACACCAACGATCGATCTCGAAGATCATCCTCCTGCCCCAATGCCCGCAAGGGGTACAGCGATCGCCACAGGTATCTGCTCCCGGCTTCGAACTGCATCCACTGACGTTCCTCGCTCAGCATGGCGCCATGAACACACAACTTCGGATCTCGGGCGTAGGCGAACAGGGCGACGGTTCGCACCAGCGATTCGGTTTCCAGGGCGATGTCGTCGTCCATGAACAGCACGTGCGTTGCCCATCCCTTGTCGCGTAGCCACATGAGACCACGGGCGAATCCTCCCGCACCGCCTAGGTTGCGGTTCGGTACGACGGTCAAATCCTCTCGAGGCGGCTCGTTGAAGTTCACGTTGTTGGCATTGTCCACCACCAACACACGTACTCTCCCCTGCAGATCCGGGAGTGACCGCACCAAGGTGAGCACCCGCTTCACCGTGGGGATCACGTATGCCTGACGATTGAACGTGGTAATCGACAAACTCAGCCGAACATCGTGCCGTGCCGGTGAATCCGTACGCCACTCCACCCGGTGCACTTCGCACGGACCAGTAGCGACGATGCGGACGTACAGCATGCCGAATCGTGTGTCACGCAGTGATCCAAGGGCGAGGTCAACCGGCTGTGTACCGAGACTGGCGACTGCCACCACCTGCTCACGGTTGCGATGCACCGACACCACTTCGGCGCGTCCGTTGCCGGTGGCAATCACGCGCGCAACGACGGACGTCACGGAGGTGAGTCGCCGCCAACGTCCGGCGTGAAATGCACCGAATGACGTATCGAAGGTCAACTCCGCACCAGCGATGAGCGTCGCCGTCTCGTCGCCCCGGGTGACGCCGCCCTGCTCGCGAACATACAGGGTCGGCTCGGCCATCTCGCGCGCGGGCAGCATCGAGCGCTGCAGGAGAAACTGCGTCATCGCCGCCTCATCCGAGCGGATCAACCACGAACGCCGGCACGGGGGACGCTGCCGCAAGTGCAGCCTGTACGGCTCGTGCGGTCTTCAATGCTTCGTGAATCGTCACATCCATGTCCAGATAACGGTAGGTGCCGAGACGCCCGAGAAACGTGACTCCGGTTTCCGCGCGAGCCAGCCGCACGTATTCCAATAGCTGCGCCTTTTCCTTCACGAGTCGCACCGGGTAGTACGGGGTGTCGGCGTCACCACACAGTCGACTGAACTCCCGATAGATCACCGATGATGAGTGCGTCTCCCACGGCGCAAAGTGCTTGTGCTCGGTGATTCGTGTGTACGGCACCTCGGCATCGCAATAGTTCACCACCGGACAACCCTGGAAGTCCCCGGCCACCACCTCTGGTTCGAAATCGAGGGTGCGATATGCCAATCGGCCGTGCTCGAAGTTGAAATATGCATCGATGGGGCCGCTCCAAAAGGCGTGGTCGTAGCTCTGCAACTCTGCTCGAGAGCAGCGGGTCGACAGATGAACGGTCACGTTCGGATGATCGAGAATGGCTTCCACGATCGGCGTGTAGCCGTGTTCGGGAATTCCCTGATACGGATGGTTGAAGTACGAGTCATCGTCGGTAAAGCGCAACGGCAAGCGGGCCAGAATGCTCGCCGGCAACTCTCTCGGGTCGACTCCCCATTGCTTGCGGGTGTAGCCGGCAAAGAACGCCTCGTACAGTTCGCGACCAACCAACGTGAGGGCCTGCTCCTCGAACGACACGGGATTCGTGATGCTCGAATCGGTGCGATCGGCAACGAATCGTTCTGCTTGTGCCGGGTCCATCGAGGTACCGAAGAACGCGTTGATGAGCCCGAGGTTCATCGGCATTTGATACGCCTTGTCCCCTACCATGGCGCGCACACGATGCCGATACGGCTTGAACGTTCCGAACCGCTGAACGTAATTCCACACCTCTTCGTGCTGCGTATGGAAAATGTGTGGGCCGTACACGTGCACCATCACGCCGGAATCGTGGCGCTGAGTATGGCAATTGCCGGCCACGTGACCTCGAACCTCGAAGACCTCCACGTGGTTGCCCGATTCGGCGAATTCACGTGCGACGACGGCACCCGAGAATCCAGCGCCGACGACGGCAATTCTCATCGGCACGCGCTAAATGCTACGAGTTCCGACGATGCGAGGGCGACTTGCTCGGAGACGTGGATGACTTGCGTATTCAGCTCATCCACGGCGCACAGACACCGTCGAGATCCCGCAATTGAATTCGCTCACGATTCTCGTACGTCACCACGTTCTTGGGGTCTTTGCGCAGATTGAAGGTGCGGAAGGTCATCTCCGTGGTATCGATGGCGAGGATTCGACCGATTAACGAGTCACCGAGATCGAGCAGCAACTTGATGGTTTCCAACGCCTGAATCGAACCAACTATTCCCGGCAACACGCCGAGCACGCCAGCCTCTGCACAACTTGGTGCCATCTCTGCAGGCGGTGGCTCGGCGACCATGTCGCGATACGTCGGCCCGCGCAGCGGGTGGAACACGCTCACCATTCCTTCGAATCGGAAGATCGAGCCGTGCACCACGGGGATGCCGAGTTTCACGCTGGCGTCGTTCAACAAATAGCGCGACGGAAAGTTGTCGGCGCCGTCGACGATCACGTCGTAGCCGGAGATGATGTCGACGATGTTGCTCGCGGCAAGTCGCGTGTCGTAGGTAACCACGTTGATGTCGGGGTTCAACATGGTGAGTGTCTTCTTGGCCGAATCCACTTTCCGATCCCCGATGCGATCGATGTTGTGCAGGATCTGTCGCTGCAGGTTGCTGGCGTCCACTTCGTCCATGTCGACGATGCCGATCGTGCCGACACCGGCTGCGGCCAGGTACAACGCTGCCGGCGAACCCAAACCACCGGCGCCGAGCAACAGCACCTTGCTGGAGAGCAGCTTGGCTTGACCTGCCACGCCGACCTCGGGCAACAGGAGGTGTCGTTGGTAGCGGTTGCGCTGCTCGGCACTCAAAGCAACCGGTGTGAGCCAGGCTCGACCTTCGTCCTTCCACTTACCGAACCCGCCGGCCATGCTGAACACGTTGGTGTAACCGAGTTCCTGAAGGGTCTTTGCGGCGAATGCGCTGCGAACACCGCCGGCGCAGTACACCACCACCGGCATCGACTTGTCGATGATTCTGGTTTCCACTTGCGCTTCAAGGTGTCCGCGCGGAATGTGGATCACGTCCGGCAATGCACCCTGCTCGAACTCATCGGGCTCGCGAACATCGAGTACCACCACGCTGCCCGCGGCAATCTTGTCGGCGGCAGCCGCAGTGTCTACTTCGGTGATGTGCGCCTTGGCGGCAGCAAGGAGGTCACGAAACGTCGCCACGATGGAAATGCTACCTGCGAGGTCGGCTTTTCAGCATGGCCGTTGCCGTCACGTACGCCACCCGGTGCGAGTCCGGCTATTCGGGCTGCACCCCGCACAAGCGGGGCAACACGGTGTTGATGTCGCCGGTCACGAATTCGTCGGCGAGCGCATCCATCTCCGTGGGTCCACCGTTCACGATGACCACACGCGCGCCTGCCTCCTTTGCCCGCGGAACGCAGTACGCCGCCGGATACACACCGAGGGTCGAGCCGACCGCAAGCAGTACGTCGCAGTCTTCACTGGCCGCATACGCCGCCTCGATCACCTCGGGAACCAACGGCTCCTCGAAGAGAATCGTGTCGCTCTTCAGGATTCCGCCACAGAGCAGACAACGAGGGTCTGGGTCGCCCTCGATCACTCGCTGTACGGCTTGAGCCATCGGTCGACGGTCGTTGCACTCCCAACAGCGCGAGCGGTGAAGGTTGCCGTGCACTTCGTGTACCAGGTGCGGCTCGATTCCAGAACGTTGGTGCAAGCCATCCACGTTCTGGGTGACGATGGCACGAAGTTGGCCGCGCTCGTGCAGTTTCACCAGGGCCTTGTGTCCATCATTCGGTAAAGGATCACTACCGAGCCATCGCACGCGGTTCTGCCACGACCGTCTTCGGAGGTCCTCATCTCTCAGGTAGTGGCTGAGCGTTGCCGCACGTTGTGCATCGGGGTCGCGCGTCCACAGACCGTTCGGACCACGAAAGTCCGGGATACCCGAGGCGGTCGAAATTCCCGCACCGGTCAGCACCGTGACCCGACGAGCGGCGGCAATCAACACCTCCACTCGCGCCACGGAGTTGGTGTCGTCGTTCAGCATTGGCAAAAACAGTGTGCCACTTCCACCGACTCGTGCACACACCTAGGTATGAACAGGCATCAACTCAACCTCACCGTCGTACCGTGGCACGATGCCACCGTGGAGGCCGTGGGCTTTGCCGCCCGATCTGCCTACGTGGAATGGTTCTGGCTCCCAGTTCTCGGACCTTCTGCAACGTGGTTGTTGCGACGCATCGATTTTGGATTCGACGATTTCCCCGACGGCTACGTGCTCGATGCCCACGCCACTGCCGCTTCTCTCGGTATCGCTGCGCGCGACGACTCCGGCACGATCTTTGCCCGGGCAGTCTCACGATTGCAGATGTTCGGCGTGGCCCAAACCACCGGAACGGGCCTGGCAGTCCGCCGTGTGATGCCTCCGGTACCTCATCGCCATCTGTCGAGGATGCCGACGCATCTGCGGTCGGCTCACGACGATTGGTTACGCAACCGAACCGCTGCGTAGAAACGATTTGCGCTCGTATCTCATGCGTGCGTCGACGAAATCCACGTCGTTGGGCATGTCCGCATGCGGGCGCACCAATCTCGCCGTGTTTCGAATCAGACGTTCGGGAACCCCGCCCAACAGGAACTGCGCTAGCGATCGCACGGCTGACGTAGGCGTGTTGTCGCACCCCACCTACGTGAGATTCGAATAGTCGCGCATTGCTGCGCCAAGCGCATGCGCGAGGTCGCTGGGAATGTAGGAGTCCTCTCCCACTTCGTGCGACAGGAGATCGGCGGCCCGACCGTGGAGCCATGTTCCCGCAACGGCTGCGTCGTGGGTATCCATGCCTCGTGCAATCAACGCGCCGATGATGCCGCTCAGCACGTCCCCGCTTCCGGCCTTGGCAAGCCCGGCATTGCCCGTGGGGTTAACGTGCACGTTGCGACCACGTTGCGAAACCAACGTCCCGGCGCCCTTCAACACCACGGTTGCGGCGGTCATCGCACATAGCTGCTCGACGGCGTCGAGTCGGTCGCCCTCCACGCGCTCGCGATGATTGCCCCAGCCCAACAGCCGAGCTGCTTCGCCGGCGTGTGGAGTCATGACGTGGCTCTCGGTGATGAGCGCGAGGAGCCGCGGCTCACGAGCCACGGCGTTGAGAGCGTCTGCGTCCAACACCATGGGTACATGGATTCGTTCCAACAACTCCCCGATCCACGCTTCGACGCCCTCACCCAGACCAGGTCCGAGGATCACTGCGTCGATCTCGCTGCACGCATCAACGAGCATGGCGAGGTCGGCTTTCGTCAGTTGTGCCTGCTCCCGATCGCTCGTGCAGCGCAGGATCGCGGTGGGTACGGCCGCGGTCAACTCGGGAGCAATCGCTCCAACGGTTGCTACATACACATAACCACAGCCGGTCCGCAGTGCAGCCTCCGCGCACAACGCCGCGGCACCGGCCATGCCTCGGGAGCCGGCGACCACCAACACCCGCCCCATGCGGGACTTGTCGGTATCACTCGAGCGAACGGGCAATTCCGGCCACATCATGGTGCTGACTCATCCGGAGTTGATTCGGCACGTGGCATCACTCCCGGTGTTGATCCAACCCGAATCATCGCGGCCGGTGTTGTCACGGCCGACGATACTGATGCAGTTCGGTGACGTCTATCGACGGCGGAAGTTTTCCGCCAAATTCACCAGCAGTCGAGTTCCGTGGGCGGTGGCCCCGCGCTGTAGCCAACCGGCATCGGCATCCGACCACATCGGACCTGCGATATCGAGGTGTGCCCATGGATGGCCGCCGGTGAACTCGTCCAAGAACAAGGCGGCGGTGATGGCCCCAGCTTCGCCTCCACCAACGTTCTTCATGTCGGCGATGTACGAATCCAGCATCCGGCGGTATGAACGCTCCAGCGGAAGTTCCCACACGTCTTCATCGACGGCCTTGCTGGCTTCCTTCACTTGGTTGATGAATCGTGCGTTGTTCCCCATGACGCCGGACATCTTGGGTCCGAGCGCCGCGGCACACGAACCGGTGAGCGTCGCGATGTCCACGATGGCGTCCGGCTCCTGCTCAGCAGCCAACGACAAACCGTCGGCAAGGATCAACCGGCCCTCGGCGTCCGTGTTGTGGATTTCCACCGTCTTCTTGTTGCGCATCGTGAGCACATCGCCCATCGCCATCGCGCTGCCCGAAGGCAAGTTGTCAGTGCACATGAGGTACGCAGTCACTTGGTTCTTGCAACCGAGTGCCTTCAATGTGCTCATCGCCGACAACACGGCAGCCGCACCGCTCATGTCGGCTTTCATCATTGCGTGGGACGGATTGCTCGGCTTCAGGCTGATGCCACCCGAGTCGTACATCACACCCTTGCCCACCATGATGAGGTGTGGCAGCGACGACTTCTTCCCTTTTCCGGCCGTTCCACCCTTGCCGGCTGATTTACCCTTGAGTGCCGACTTAGTCGGACGATACGACAGCTTCACCATGCGCGGTGGATTGACGCTTCCGCGGTTGACGCCGATGATTCCACCGCATCCCATGGCGAGCAACTTGTCCTTGTCGAACACCTCCACTTTCAGCCCGGACTCGGAGGCGACGAGTTGTGCGCGGTCGGCGAACATTCTGGCGGTGAGGTGAGCCGGCGGCATGTTGGCAAAGTCGCGAGCCATGCACACCGCCTCACCGATGACGGAACCGCGTCGCGATCCGTTGGCGGCAGCGCCGAGTGCCTTCGCCTCCACCACCAACACCGCCGACTTCAATTTCGAGGCGAATGATTTGTCCGACTTGAGCGCTGCATAGCGGTGCGTTGCGAGTGTCAAACCTTCGGTGACGGCCTGGGCCACCTCGGCGCGATCGTCGCGACCGACCCCGGCCAATGTCGTCGAGAGTGATGCGTGCTTGCTCGCTGCGCGGGCCAGGGCCGCTGCCGCGTTGCGCAGATCGTGTGCGGTGGCAGAATTGCCTTCGCCGACGCCAACCGCGATGAGCGTTGCCTTCCCGCTCGATGGCACCACGAGGGTTTGGCCGACTTTGCCTTCGAATCCTGCGGCGGTCAACTGCGACCGCGAAACACCGAGTTCGGCCGGCACGGCCTTGTCGGAGGTAACCGGAATACCCACCGCCTCGGCAGTTGGAGTTTCGCGAGCAACGGTGACGACGAGTTGAGAATGTTTCATGCCGGCAAGGCTAGTTGGCAGCCTTCGCTACAGTTCGTCCGCGACACCGCCGCTCGTGGCTAGTCGGTGACGCTGCGAACCGGTAGCGACTCGCCTTCCTGCCAACGGGCCAGCGTCCACAGGAGATCACTCAGTCGGTTGAGATACGGCCCTGCCTGCGATGGTGGTGGCGCTGCAGAAAGTGCGTGACGTTCCGCGCGACGCGCCACGGTTCGGGCCACATCAAGTAGTGCTGCAATCTTGTTCTGGCCGGGCACCACGAACTCCGACGGTGGGGTGAACTTTTCGTCGAGCGAGTCGATCATGTTCTCCAGCTTCACCACCATGTCGGCGGTAACGCGCGACTTACCATCGGCGAGTTTGTGGCGGTTCTCGGGAAGCGTCGCCAGCTCGGCCATCAACACCCACAAGTCGCGCATGATATGCACGAGCGCATCGTTCAACTCGTTCTCGCGACCAAGTTCGGCACGCACCAGACCGAGCACCGCCTGCGCCTCGTCGACCGCACCGTAAGCGCGTGGCAAGGCCGAGTCCTTTTTCACACGACCGCCGTAGAACAGCCCGGTGGTGCCATCGTCACCGCCGCGGGTGTATACCTTCTCACGAGTCATGAAATAGTCACGCTACTTGTCTTAGCCTTGTCTCGACGATGCGAGCCACCAAAAGACCCGGCTATCTCGAGACCGTCAACGAACGTGTGGTGGTCTTCGATGGCGCGTTCGGCACCTACGTGCAGGACCAGAGCCTCACGGCCGACGACTTTGGCGGGCAACACCTCGAGGGGTGCAACGAGCTGCTCGCGATCACTCGTCCCGACCTCATCGCCAAGATGCACGAGGACTTCCTCACGGTCGGTGTCGACGCCCTGGAGACTGCAACGTTCGGGTCGTTCTCCACGGTGCTCGCCGAGTACGGAATCGCCGACCGTGCACATGAGATGACGCTCGCGGCCGCGCGGATTGCACGGGAAGTGGCCAACTCGTTCGAAAGCGACGGACGACCCCGGTACGTAGCCGGCAGCGTCGGGCCCGGCACCAAGTTGCCAAGCCTCGGTCACATTTCGTTCGTGGATCTTCGCGACACCTACGAAGAACACGCGCGCGCGCTGATCGAGGGCGGAGTCGATCTTCTCCTCATTGAAACCTGCATGGATCTCCTGCAAATCAAATCCGCAATGCAGGGCGGCCGGCGCGCGATGAAGGCTCTGGGTCGCGAAGTTCCCATTCAGGTGCAGGTCACCATGGAAACCACCGGTCGCATGTTGGTGGGCACGGAGATTGGTGCCGCCCTCACCGCATTGTTGGCGATGAAGCCCGACGTCCTCGGTATCAACTGCGCCACCGGTCCGGCGGAAATGCAGGAGCACCTGCGTCATCTCTCGCAGCACTCCCCGATTCCCATCAGCGTGCTGCCGAATGCGGGCTTGCCGAGCGTGGTGGATGGACGAACGCATTACGACCTCACCCCGGCACAACTCGCCGAGTTCCATCGTCACCATGTGCAGGACTTGGGTATCCGAGTGGTGGGCGGTTGTTGCGGCACTACGCCCGAGCACCTACGACAGGTGGTGGAAGCGGTGCGGAACATCACGCCGGCCCGC
>Ga0136656_1000627_pt1 | contig 12464 bp, 14 predicted proteins | sample CPBDNA_9_FD_94862 | JGI IMG/M metagenome (GOLD analysis project Ga0136656, IMG submission 94862) | Freshwater to marine salinity gradient microbial communities from Chesapeake Bay, USA - CPBay_Sum_15_0.8_DNA (version 2) | ecosystem: Environmental > Aquatic > Marine > Coastal | place: USA...
CTTTCTCTCTTCAGTGCCCTTCTCGGGATCCTTATCACGGATACCCTCAAGGATAATTGCTTCGATCTCAGTCATCTCAAAGAGACCAGACTCTACCAGATGATCAATCTTTTCAAACTCTTCGCCCAAACGTCTGGCAAGAGCACCACTACCCTTAGAAATCAGGCGAGAAGTTTTACCAACTGCCTTCTTAACACCCTTCTTAATCAGACTACCGACTGCACGAAGAGCACTCTTCTCTCTGGGTTTGGATGAGCTGCCACTTCTGGTGCCACCGCTAGAGGTAGGTCTGCTTGCAGGTTTGCTGCTGGAGGAGGAGCTACCACCGTCATCATCCTTATACTGACCAGCACCTCTATCATAACCTCTGTCAAAGGCATTCTTGACACCACGATCAAGACGCTTAGCAGCACCAGCAACGTAACCAGCGCCAGTTGCAGCACCCTTGATACCAGCCTTCAGACCTTTCTTCGCTCTGCTACCTGCTTCTTTAGCAGCTGCCTTCAGACGCTCACCACGAGTTTGTGCTTCTGGTTTGCTAGCAAGTTTCTCTCTTGCTTCAGAACCAGCATCTCTCTCACTGTTATTTGATTTCTTTGCCTTGAGAGCAGCAAGTTGAGAAGATCTAGAAACCATTCTATCCATCTTCTTGGAATGAGCGACCTTGCGCTTGATTCCACCGATCTCTCTCTTAGTTTCAGTATCAACTTCCTCGGAGATGTACTCCATCTCAGATTCCATCGACTCAAAGATGTCTGCCATTTCAAGCAGATCTTCAGGACTGTCTGCCAACTCAAGCAAAGCAGTCTCAAAGATATCAACCAATTCATCATCGGTCAATTCGTCGATTGCTTCTTCTTCAGCAAGCTCTAGGACTACAGACTCAGCGAAAGCAATGTGATCAAACTCTTCTTTCTTGACCGCTTTAGAGATTGTCTTACGGCGATTGTGTAGATACTCATCGGTTTCATCTTCGTCACCGTCGTTATCAATGTCGCCGTCTTTACGCTCTGCGTGTGATCCCTTTAATTCTTTGTGATCAACATCGTCGAGTTTTTTCTTCTCTTCAAGAGCACGCACTTGAGCCAGTGCGTCAGACATATCAGGTAGATCTCTTAAATTCATCGGTCCTTGGACTGCTGTTTGCTTCTTTTATTTATCTTCTTTATGAACTCACCAGGGGTAAGCTTGACCATATAATCTGTCAAAGCATCTGTACCGACTTCTCCAGCAGGAGTATAGTCAAAACCAAAGTCCAAGATATTTCTTTCTACGAGGTCTTTTAACCATGCTCGGTATACAGTCTCATTCTCATCAACATAGATGACATGATTACTGCCCCTACTAACAATCTTACCAACAACACCAGTGTTTAGATTTTCAACAAACGTGCCAACTCTAAAAATCTCTTTATTGAGATACGATTCTCTCAGACCAGCAAGATCCATCTTTGGTGCAATCTCATGCAGAGTATAAGATGCTTGAGCAAAATCAAAGTCTTCATTATTGAGTTTCATGCCAGACCTTACTGACGCAAACAGTCTTTCCTTATCCGCTAAAGGCATTGCCGAAGGAATGCCTTTCTTAAAGGTATCGAAATCACCCTCTGCAGCAGCAGCACGCATCTTACTAGCTGACATACCAGAAACGTCATCAGCATCAGGGTCTCTGTCACCAGCAGATACGACCAGAATGTTTTCAAAATCATAAAGTTTGCCGTTATACTTTTGTGCTAGAGAGTTAAACTCTGCTACACGATCGCCACCAACGACAATCTTGACTTCAGTATAACCATCCTCATTCAGGGATGTCAACACATCAAAGATAGTACGTAACTTAGATGAGTTAATAATATTCTCAGCGTGCTTAGGATAAGCAAGTGCCATGTATTCTACTTTCTCATTGGCACTCAAAGGATTCTTAGTATCGTCCTGTGTCTGACTGGGATAGATACGATACTCGCCGCCCTTTGCTTCAGATGCTACCTTGTTAAGAAGTTTTTCATGCCCGACAGTAGGAGGATTGAATCTTCCAAATGTAATAGCAACTGGCACTGCAGCATCCTGCTCAGGTGCTTGCTCTTCTTCATCGGGTCTTTGCTCAATTGATTTCTCCGCTTCTTTCTTTGACAGTTGCATCAACTGTCCATCTTTAGATTTATGAGTAACCGTACCATCTGGTTTACCATAATACCCATAACCAAGATGCTGGAGACCCAGTGCCTTAGCTTGCTGTTGTGCTTGGGATTTTTTAGCCTCGGCTAGGAAAGCACTAAACTTCTTCATTCGTCCAATTTTTATCTAGATTGAAATTTGCTTTACTAAAGGTTTGGCGATCTACAATTTTAAGAGGGTTATCAGAGACAATAACAAATCCTTCATGCTTGGTTGGTTGATCCTTGATGAAAGATTGGATATTGTCAGTAACAATGATTGAGTCGAGTAACCGCTGTTTCAGTTTTGACATTAGATCCCACACAATAAAGGTGGAAATATTAACGTCACACTTGTATTTATCAGGCAACCGATTATACATTTCGCGGGGAGTGGGAAGTGCCCCAGCACGAATATAATCGTTGATATATTTACGCAAGTAATCTCGTGACTTACCCTTAGGTACTTTTACAAAAGGTAAGTGGCGTAAGATCCTTGCAGAGAGATCGAGGTAATTGAATCCTGAGGTGCGGGCGTTGCGGGTGTTGATGAAATGGCAACTCTCTGTAGAAGGCAGAGCAAGCCCACACTTACCGACAGCATCTGGAGAAACTTGTACATAACTGGTATGTGGTGCAAGGATTATATTGCCAGTAGGAATATCAGTAAAGCGATAAGTAATAGTATTGGGGGTATAGACGCTACCGCCAGCAACGCCAATCCAATCAGCTTGATTAATACCAGGAGTACGGGGAAGATAACGTAGACACAAACGAAGGATATCAGCAACGTTACCAGAATGGTTCCTATCGATATCTTCATGGGTATAATTGATCTTGATTTTCTTTTTATTGAAGACAGACTTAGTGCCCACAAAGAAGCGTCCGTTTTCAGGATTGATGCCAAACACGATAGCAGGAGCACCATCGTACTTAATACTTATGTTACGACGAGCAGACACCATCTGCTTGAGGTTGTGCAAAACCTGTCGCTTGCCATCGAAAACTGCGTCTTCTGGATGCTCTAGGTGTTTGTTGGGCATTTCCCCCCTGTTGATGCTCTTATTATAGCACGGCAGAGGGGGGTCGCAACAGGGGGTGTGCCAGTTAGTAGACCTTCACATGGACGCTGCCTTGGAATTGAGTCTTCCTAGCAGGTGCCACCTCACCAGATGCTGACAGGATCTGCTGCTCTTCCTTAGTAAGACCAGACCCAAATGCAACTGATGCACATGCTTCATACAAGAATGTAATCAATCTTGCCTTAATCCTATCACTCTTAATACCACCAACAGCAAGTCCCAACTCTGCTGCTCTTGCCTTATCCATAAGATTTGGCGTTGTTTTTAGATCTGTCTTAGTAAAGTCTGGTGCATTATCACCAGTAATTGCTTGCCAAATCTCAGAAACATATCCCTGAAGACGAGCATAGTCAGAATCATTCATCTTCTGAGCACCATTAAACCAGGGATTTGTTTTAATATCAATGTCCGAATATCCCTCTTGAATCTTATTCAGTGCTCTAACACCTTCCTTTACAGTACCGTTAATAACTGATTGGAAGTTTTTATTACCCAACGATCCCATCTTTGCCTTTGCTAAAGATGGTTGTCCTGTCTGAGTATACTCCAACTCAATCTTCTTGTTGTTAACGTGATACTTAATGCGGATGTGTTTCTGAGATCCTTGCACAACTTTCCCATTAACATTACCACTTCTTCTAGCAGCTGCAGCACCTTTCAATCCTCTAGTCGATGGAATCTGTACTGTCTCTAAAGTGAAGTTAATCTTCATATCACGGTTGTCTGTTGTAATCTCAATGGTAGGATTACCAGTCTTACCCAATACAACTCTCTCAATAAACTCATCGCTATTGACAACAACAATGTGAGCAGGATCAGATGGTTTCTTAAGAGAAACTGGAATAATATCACCAGACTTAAACTGCTCCATAAGGAAGTTGTTAGCAACATTCACACTCAGTTTTCTTCTGGATTTAATAACACGATTCAAATGTACTAGTTTCTGCACACCTTTACCAGACATCACCCACATGTCAGCAGGATTCCATTTGTCTCCACCAACACCAGTGTTTGCCTTTTCAAAGGCTAGATACGGGTTTGCTGTGAAAGATCCACCATCAAAGATCTTATCATTGTAGATCTTGACATTCTTTCCAATCTTATATTTGTCCTTCAACTTCAACATTGCTTTGCCTTGTGCATCAATCCAAGCACTAGCAGATGCAGTCTTCTCCATAGGAAGAGATGCAAACAATGCAAGTTTCTTTCTAAATGTACCGTTGTTTAAATTGAATGTGCTGGGTGTGATGATGTATCTCTTACATGCAGCATACACACTCTCCTCAATATTATTTACATTACCCTCTCGGACAAGGCAATTACTAACACTTGCTGCCTTTCCATAGTGAATAGCATATGCCAAACAAAACTGTGCTAATACTTCAGAGAATACTTCGGTTTCTCTACCGCCAATTTTTGCTTCAGTGCCAGTTTCTTTCTGCTCTTTAACATTCTCTTTCCACATATCGGTGATCTTAACAGACTCACCACCTTTAGTAGGAAGCTCATATCCAATTTTAGTTAGAAATGCTTTAACCTGCTGCGATGTAATACACTTTCGCATATCTACTAGCAGTTTATTGGTTGCTGCCTTTGTCTTACCTCCAACGACAACGATACCTTTCTCACCTTGGGCACCTAGTTTAAATGATTCACCCTTATGAATCATCTCAATAAATGGCCACCAATACTTCAACTGTCCAGTTTTACTATTGACTTTAGTTAGATCTACTTTACTTAACTTTGCCATCTACTCGATAGGATCGTCAAGACTATTTAGATAATCCTTCTCATTTTGATAGAGTTTTTTCTGTCCCGTCCAGATCTGATATCCTTCTACAACATCAGGTATTAACCACTGGTCCACCCTATAGCAGTACTTCCAGTTGACAGGTTGAATACAATTCATCACGACAACTTGGAAGAATGCTACTAGGTGGATCCAGAGACTAAGCATTTTCTCTTGTCTTGTTATAGATTACGATACGTTTGCCATCATGTGTGAAAACTAATTCGTCATCATACCCCCAACAAAGTTCTTCGTAGAGAGCATTCAGTCTACGCATGTCTTCCCACAGAGCGTTTTCATTAGACATATTAAACATCACCATCCTTTCGATTCTCCGAGTAATGAGCATCAAACTCACCACCAGGATAACGTGACTTGAGTTTATCAATATTCATCTGAATTACTTCATCCAGACTAATATTCAAACCCATACATGCTTGAGCAACATACCACATAATGTCACCCAACTCACGCTTCAAGTGAAACAGGTTATCTTCATTCACAGGTTTTCCTTGGAAGATAATCTTCTTCACAACCTCAGTAAACTCACCTGCCTCAGCAGACATACCTACAGCAGCAGTAAGCAGTCGCTCGGTATGAAATCCTTCCCTTTCAAGCTCAAAGAGACGGGCGGCAAAATGAGAATAGTCCTTACTTTCTTTTGACGTGACGGCATCAACGAATTCGACATACTTCTTAGGATCAATCATACTTAAGTGCAGCAAATGTTTTCTTGTTTGTGAATCGTTTTACGAGGTCGATTCTCTCCTCTTCATCTCCATGATCCTGACCAGAATCAACCAAATCCTTTTGAGCGGATTGCTCTACATCATACAACTTCATCTTCGCCCTGTCAATACCCACACAGAATCGTTTGTTTGTAGTGGGATCATTGTACCGATTCTTTAGTTGCTTCACCATGATCTGATTCATACCCTCCAACTCCTCGGTGCTAATAAGGGCAAACATAAGATCAGCAGTAGCAGGGAGACCAAAGGATTCACTAGTATCAGTAAGGTCAACATCAGAGCTCCCATAGCCAGAACGGGTGGTTTGTGTAGCAGATACGATAGGCACATCATGCTCAACAGCAAGTCCGCGTAACTCTTCTGCGATTGCTTTGACGTAAGTATAGGAGTTAACAACTGACCCTTTGAATCTCTGCGATGCACAAATATTGAGATAATCCACAAAGATAATATCAGGTCTAAAGCTCCGCTTAAGAGACAGATCAGAAAGCAAAGACCTAAAATGACCCACATGAGCAGATGCCGTAGGATACTCCTTAATAATTAGCTTCCCATTAGTCTTACTTGCAAGACGATTAACTTTGTTTTCAAACATAACCTTCGGAAGACCTGAGAGATCTTTGATGTTTATGTTGAGGAGGTTTGCATCGATTCGCTCAGCGATTCTTTCCTCCGCCATCTCCATCGTGATGTACAATACATTCTTACCCTGCAATAAACATGATGCAGCGACATGACACATAAAGAGCGACTTACCAACGCCAGTCCCAGCGAGAGCGATATTAAGAGTCTTAGTCGGTAGACCACCCTTCGTGATCTTGTTAAAGAATTCCAAATCAAACGGAATCTTCTCTTCTTCTCTGTGATAATACTCATAGCGTAATTCTGCGTCATCGATATAGTCATGACCCACATGACTATCAAAACAAACTGACAATGCATCAGAAAGAATAGATGGGATTGCACCCTTATCCTTCATCTTATCTTGACCGTCAGCAATCTTCACAGACTCCATCAGTGCCAAATAGATAGCACGTTCTTGACACCACTTCTCAGTAGTATCTACAATCCACTCAAGGTCCGACTTCTCTTTAACAAGTGACGAGATGACGGAGTTGACTTCCTTGAAAGATGTTTCATTGAGATCAGTCCTTTGATCAGTCTCAATAGCGAGCACATCCGCTGTAGGAAGTGCATCATACTTATTCACATATTCAGAGACAATAGAAAATACAGTCTTACTGCCCTGACCAGTGAAGTAATCCTCCTTAATGAAAGGGATTACCTTTCTGCAGTAACTCTCATTGTAAATGAGATTACTCAGAATTGTATTCTCAATGCTCATAGGTAGTGTAGATAAGATCCAAGGATGTACTTTTTGCCCGACAAGACCATACGACCAGCGTGACGGTATTGCCAAGTCGGGGGGAAGATTAGCATTCTACCCGCAATCGGACGAACTTTCAACCCCAATTTAGGAAAATCTGTTTCTCCTCCTGCACCTTGAGGTACGTCATTCAAATAAATAAACCCCACCAAGAATCTCCTGGCAGAGTTATAGTCTCCAACGTCAACATGATCTCTAAACTCATCATAGTTTGCGTTGTATTTTTTAATCCGAAACTCCTCAAAAGCATACTTGTCAGGGAAGTCTGCAGCGACATCCAACTGCCTCATATACATTGACACATAATCAACAAAGACCTTTTGCAGTTTCTCTTGAATACCAACAAAAGGATCTTGCTGTGCTTTATATCTTTGAGTGATGTTTAACTGGGTAAATGATGGACGCTTATCCGAATCAATAAACTGTTGGTGCTCAATGGCACGATCAAATGCTTTGATAATCTCAAGGCACTCAGGTCTTGAGATTACAGCATCATAAGTTTTGATATAATCTTTTAACTCAGTTGCCATACTTAAACTCCAGTGCAGATGCTTCGTCAAGTGCCTGCATTATTTCGGGCGTGAAGTACTTCTCAGGATCGGCAAGAATAACAGAAGGATAAACGGTAGATTCCCCAACAACAATCCGATTACCCCTGCGTTCGAAGACTCCGTGCTTCTCACCCAACTCCAGTAGTCCATAATACCTGTCCAGTCCACGGTCGTAATAAAGACGGGTTTCAACTTCGCTATTCTCCTTGGTGAGTCGTGACTTGTGTGCTTTACATTTAATGATATTGCCCACTACTTCTTTACCGTCTTTCTCCTTCTTCTTAGAGAGATAGATGATGGTAGAAGATGCATACTTCAGACCACTTCCTCCACCCATTTCCTTTGTAGGAACGTAAGATCCAATCACATCATATGTATGGTTGGTAACTAGCATAGGCACATTTGCTTTACCCAACTTAAGGGTCAGCACACGGAATGCACCCTTGATCAACTGACTCTTAGTCATATCTCTGACTTGCTTATCATTAGCAACGTCAGTAATCTCCTTCTCGGTAGAGAGCATACCAAGAGAGTCTAGGACAAACATCATGGGTTGACGCTTATCTTTATCCTGCTCCATATACTTGTCAAGGATTCGACAAGACTGTGTGCGAAACTCTTCAATGGTAGAGACAGGTACAATCATCATACGAGAGGCATCAATACCACGATCGATGATCATCTCTCTGGAGATAGCAGACTCAGACTCAAAGTAGATTACCCCAGCATCGGGGTTAGACTCAAGAAAATGCTGGACAACCCCAAGGCAAAAGAAAGTCTTGCCAGTAGAAGACTCACCCGCGATAGCAGTGATCTTGTTTCCAGGGACTCCACCAAATATGGAACCACTAACCAGAGCATTGAAAATGTAACTACCAGTATCAATGTAACCAGAAGTATCACCTGCTGCCACTCCATCACTAACAAGGCTAGCATACTCATTGCCAATCTCCTTAACTACATCCTGTAAGAAATTCACTCCTTCTCCTCCAAAATAGTTGTAATATATTGTGCTCGTTTCATGGCACGAGCAAACCACTGGGCATCCTCAAAGCTACTAAATTGCTTCTCTTCACGGACAGAGAAACCAAATGCCTTTTGATAGGTAACAGTGTACTTTGTTTTCATCCGAATAGAAATTCTAGTGTAGCGATTTTTTCTGGTTTCCAACCAATTGCGTCCATGATAACTTTCAGGGGTTCTAGGAATGACTTTTCAAATTGTAAGTCATAGTCCACCTGTCTGTCAAGTCCCAACTCGGTTGGGAATGTCTGGAAGTACGAGATAACATTCTCATTGATCTTGTTTGGTGTCTTAAGATAGACAAACTTAATCTTCTCACCATCCTGAATCAAGGGATACTTGTGAGTCAGTTTGTTTTTCTTGATATGAAAGTTGTATAGCAACGCACCTCTAACATGAATCGGAGTGCCCTTGGTATACACCGTAGCAGGGTTGGACCACTTATTTAGATTGTTGCAACCACGAGGAAATGATATGTCTTCGATTGGCAACTCTTTGAAGTGATCTCTGAATTCAGCAATGAATTGCTGAGCAGCATCCTCATCGGCATTCATAATAACATTAAGTGCCTCTTTAATTTTAGACCTACATGGTGCAGGTGTGGAAGACTTGACTGCTTCAATACCCATCATCTTCAGTTTTGGTTGTGCATATCGCACACCCTCACTATCCCATACGTTGAGAATGTATCGCTTCTTGGCAGTCCAGATACCTTTGTCTGCGATATTCTCACGCTTCATTTTCATTTTTTGGTCATATGCCGAAACGTACGTCGCAAGCTCCTCATACGCACATTCAATAAAAGGCTCCAGTTTTTCTTGGCAGATCTTGTCCAATATGGAAACAATTGCTGCTTTATTACCAGACCGATTACTAAAGAATTTAGTAACAAGAGGTCCAAGGTTAAGATAGATGCTGTCGGTGTCAGATGCGATAACATAATCGACTTCTTCCGTTGACAAAAGTTTATTTAGGTATCCATTGATTTTGTTTTCGATCCAACGAATCGAGACTTGACCCGAGAGAGTAATCGCCTCAGCGTTTGCCAGGTTGTAATACCTGAAGTATTGGTTGCCGATTGCACCATAGGCAGAGTTGAGTTGGATCTTCCTTGCCATTTGGATGTTGTTGAATTTAGACACATCTTTTTGTAGTGATGCGGTCTCTGCAGGTGTCTTGGCATTCTCGATATCTTGCTTAGCGGCAAGCATTCGTTTCTTGTAAATGGTCCTTTCATCGTAAATCTTTTGCATTATTTCAGGAAGGAAACCGTGGATGTCCTTACGATACTGAGCACCATTAGCACAAACACAGTATTCCCCATCGATAGATATCTCCTGGCGCAACAGTTTATCTACCGTTGCAGTGGGATGTCTGGTTTCAACCAACGTCTCTGGCGAGATGTTGTATTGCATAATGAGGTGAGGGTATAGGGAGTTAAGGTCAAAAGAGACCACCCAGTCATAAAGTCCAGGCACAGGTTCTTTAACATACGCACCAGCATACTTTTCATCTTTCTTAGATCCTCGGCGGGGTGGTACTACAATATCACGATCCTTAAGGTAATTATAGATCATAGTGTCCCACATACGGACCTGACTATAAACGTCTTCCATATTCACCTTAGCATCGTATGCCATGGTAACTGCCAACTCAATGAGTTTCATCTTATCTTCTAGACGGTCGATCAACTCAACGTCCTGAATGTTGTACTCAACAAACTTCTGCCAGTCACGAGTATAGAAGTCTTTGAAGTTTTCATACTCACTGTGGTCCAACTTACGCTGACCCAACTCAACATGAGCAATATGATCCAGTCGATAGGACTCCTGGTTGGTATAAGTAAACTTCTTATACAGATCTAGGTAGTCCAGGATGTTGATACCAGGAAGATCGTATGCGATGTTTATACGCCCTTGGATGTTGATCTCTCGCTCATTGGCACGATTCCATGGAGAAAGACTCTTCATCCACTTCTCGCCCAATACACGATTGACTCGGCGGCAAATGTACGGCACGTCATACAGGTTGACATTCCACCCAGTCAAAATATCAGGAGTGTTTTCTGTCCACCAGTTTACAAAAGCACTGAGCATCTCCTGCTCAGTCCAGAAGACATTGAATTTGACACCCTTGGGAGCATTAAACTCCCTAGTGCCCCACACAAAGATCTCCTTCGTATTCATATCCTTGACTGTGATACACAGCATCTCCTCTGCTGCTGAAGACACATCAGGGAAACCATTCTCACATGCCACCTCAATGTCCATGGAGAAGATCTTCATCTGCTTCATGTCATAGTCAATCTCACCAGGGAATTCCTGAGAAATGAATTGGTATACGAATCTCTCATATCCATACACATTGAATCCATGCACGTCTTCATACTTAGCGATGAATTCACGAGCATCTTTAGGAGATTCAAACTTAACAGGTTTTACATTCTCCCCATCCAGAGTTTTATACTTCTCACCCTTATTGGATGTAACAAACAACGTAGGCGAAAAGTGGGTACGAGATTGGATCTGCTGCCCATTCTCATACCCACGATAAAGTATTGTATTGCCTGCTAGTTGGATATTGGTGTAGAAACTACTTGCCATCAACCTTTTGATACTCCCCAAGGATCTGCGTGCTCGGATCCACTATAGTAAAAACTGACTCACTTGTCAAGAAGAGATCCCTCTGAGAGGAATATTTGGGATACTCCTCCAAGACTCCATCAATGATCTTGTAGCAACCCTCAACAAGGATTGCTGGCTCCTCATCCAATTCAGTGACCTTACCGATCAGGTAGTCACTCAGACTCCCGTTCTTCAGTAGTAGTATCTTTACCACTTGTTGCCTCCACGATTTGATTGTACTTGTCCAAGACCTCTGAGAAGGTCTCATATGCACTGATGACTTCATCCAGTTTTAAAATTACCGCTCTACCATTAAGTAATGGCATCCATGGCTCAAAAGAAATCTCAGGGGATGTGAGTTTATGAATCTCACCATCACTTTCGATGTCCATACCAGCAGCAACCCAAACACGATATGGACAATTCAATTGAAATCCAATTACATCATCTGGGTTTTCTTTAGTTGTAACTTCATATAGATCTGCGATAACATCCTCACCGCTTCTTAGTCTTACGACTCTTACGCTCATAGTGTCTCCTTTCGATTTCTAAAATTGATTCTTTGATTACATCTTTCAGTAATTTTTCTGAAGATGTGCCTGTAGATTCGGCAATAGGTCTGACTAGTCTTAGTAATTCATCAGTATAAGCTGCTGGTACCTCCACTGTCAAGAGATCCGACTCACCATCATAATTTGCTTTGGTTAAATTTAGGTATACATTCATAGATAACTCCAAACAAAAAGAGACCCCCGTGGGAGTCTCTTCGATTGTATACTATATATCAATTTAAATCGGAGATTATACGCTCACACTTTTCAAGATTCTTTTTGCAGAAGTTACGCACATAACTGTTTGTATCTGTACTCATAGTGTAGTGAGCGTGAGTGTGTACCAGTTCAATCACCGCCAAGACCCCGACACACAGAGCTACGAAGTGGCATATAGGACTTGTGGCACAGCATGTCAGGTTCTTTTTAAAGTCCATCAGAACTTATACTTAGTACCAACTTCGACCTTCCAGTCATTCTTAGCACTGGTGCTGATGAATTCTGCCTTTGCTTTGGCAGACAGTTTCTCGGTCAACTTAAGAGCGGATCCGATCTC
>Ga0136656_1000628_pt1 | contig 12460 bp, 15 predicted proteins | sample CPBDNA_9_FD_94862 | JGI IMG/M metagenome (GOLD analysis project Ga0136656, IMG submission 94862) | Freshwater to marine salinity gradient microbial communities from Chesapeake Bay, USA - CPBay_Sum_15_0.8_DNA (version 2) | ecosystem: Environmental > Aquatic > Marine > Coastal | place: USA...
ATGGGAAGTTTGGAAGAAATTCAAAAGGTCAAAGGAAAACATACATGACGATTACACACCATACTGGGTGAAGCCTCACAATCGCCCTGAAATAAAAAACTTTACACACGAGGAACGTAAAGCAAAAGCATGGTCCTACCTGCACCTACGTAGGAAGAAAGCACATCAACGTAAACTTTGGTTAAGCATCAAGGGACTGCCAGAAGGCTGGGTAGACAGTGTTAATTTGGATACCAAGGACAATTATACAAAAATATTAATGAAAAGAATGAGACCTCGTTTCTATTCAGAAAATACAGAACTTATAGGTAAACTGCCCAAGCAGAAATTTGATCTGATCTTCACTCCGTCGGCTGGATATAGTGGAGAAATATTTGCGGACAGGCTAAACTTTTGGGGAGATATTGTGTTCTATGACTACTGCAAGGAAAACATACAAATCAAGCAGAACATAGTTGAGATGCACATGAGCATGGAGCAAATAAAAAAGTATAGCGAAGTATCAAAACACCCTATAGTTTTTAATAACCATGGATTCCTACAAAATCATTATCCGGACTACGATATGAAGAAGTTCAAGAAAGAATATGGTGATAGGACAGCACTGCGTATGCTCCAATACAAGATGAGTAATAAACACAATATTGATTATTGGGTGATGGACATCATAAAAACTATAATGGCAAAAGGAAGGGCCAAAAACTACAACGCACTCATTGAAAAAATCAAAGGAAAAAATGTTTTCTTCGACGTCAGCAACATATTCAGTTATCACGTGTCACACGCCGGATACACATTGGATCAGTTGATAGATGCTCTCGAAGATTTGAAACAATTATTACAAACTCATACAAGTAGTTTTTACATAAAAGGCACCACGCCTTGCAAACAGGAGATTGCATGAAGATATTTGCAGTGAGGATAGGTGATAGGTACGGACCTGAGTACGAAACCTACTTACAGTCGAAGTTACCTGAATATGATTTTCATTGGATAAGGGAGCCTATACAGGACGACATACTAATGCAGTGGAACAAGATGTCAGTTATGAACATGGATATCGATGAGCCTGTAGTCGTGATGGACATAGACGTTTTGCTTGTGAATGACTACAAGGAAATGTTCGAGTATCCGATCAAACGTGGAGAATTTCTGTCAATACCGGGTTGGTGGAGGGACACCGAGCGTGAGGGTTACAAACTCAATGGTGGATTTTTCAAATACTATCCCACAGATTGCAAATATATCTATGAGAAATTCATGCAGGACCATTTGAAATGGCAGAGGCACTACATTGATAATGGAGTGACCAAAGGACCCATTAATGGTGAACAGTATTTTGTGGAAGACTCGGTTTACGAAAGATTGGAACTCAAACTTCTGCCTAGAAGTTGGGTCACCCGTTGGTGCAGTGACGAAGTTGTAATCAATGGCAAAGACATCAAGCAATGGCAAATCAAAACAACAATGAAGTACCAGTCACTGACAAACAATGATTACATATATCTAGGAGGGGAGTTCCATCCTGACATAAAATTCGTGCATTTCACTCATTACGCGAATAAACCACACGATTGGGAGGGCTATAAATATTTCAAATGATAATATTGTACGGATACATGACATATTGGGTTTTAGCCGCAGTGGGAATAACCTACGGATACCATAGATATTTCGCCCATAACAATTACAAGACGAATCCTTTAGGTGAAGTCGTCCTTTTATACATTGGATTACTATGCGGAGGCAGAAGTGCTCTGACATGGGCGGGGGTGCATAGGATACACCATGCACATGCTGATACGGAAAAGGACCCTCACAGTCCTAAAAATCATCCTTGGTATGTGATACTACTCAGTTTATGGAAAGTAAAACAAATACCAAGAAAATATATCAATGATTTAATTAAAAATCCAAGGGTAATGTTCTTCCATAGATACGGTAAATTTATTTTTGCCGCACACTGGATTGTTACATCATTGCTTTTTGGCGTAAATGCAGTTATAATTAACCTAATGTTGTTTATTCTTTCATATGTGGGTTTTGGTATACTGAACTTTTACGGACATGATGCCAAAGGTCCTGCAAACAATTTATTGATAAATTTGGTTGCACCATTTGAAGGGAACCACAAGGATCATCATGATTACGCAAGAATTTAATAGATCCAGCAGTGTTGAGTATGTTGAAATGGGTTTCGATGTGCCTGTTAAGCAACTACTCACGGAATACGAATTGATCAAAGACCGATTGGTCGTCCACAGGCCAGATGATGGGCACAAAGATTGGTGTGCAGTGACACTTTACGGTTTTGACTCTGACAAGACGAACAGCCATTGGGAGTATGACAGAAGGAAACAAAGACCGAGGGTCACTGACGTTGGCGAACGTTGTCCACGCACAATAGAATGGGTGAAAAGTTTACCCTATGCAAGGATAGATGACATAAGATTCCTAGTTATCAAACCAAAAGGTTTCATCACGAAGCACGTAGACGTGCCCGATAGGAATTGGCTAGAGCCACTCAACATATGTTTAAGTTATCCACGGGGTAACCGTTTCGTGCTGAACAACAAGGAAGTCAAGTACGTGCCAGGCATGCCGTTGGTGTTGAACATACACTACGAACACTATGTGGAGAACAATTCAGATGAGGAGAGGGTGCATCTACTGGTGCATGGCAAAAAGAAAAAGGAGTTTTGGGATCATGTTGAAACCTTTAGACAGCCATAAACCTGCGACCTCTTCCACATTCTTACCCCATGAAAGACCAGAGGTATTGAGGAAATTGAACGAGATAGAATTCAGCGAATCGGACAGGTTATCCGACAACTACAAAGATTTAGACTGGTTCGGGTTTGAAGCAATCAGCATCTATGAGAGAGACGACAACATAATTGGCTTCAGTAGTATAATACATCGTCCTGAATACTTTGCAGAAAAAGAATGCAGAATACTGAACAGGTACTATGAATCTGTTTTAATGCGTAGGACATCTAAAATCATAGGTGACGATCATGTTTGTGAAATGATAATGCAACAACTGGACATCGCAAAAAAAATAGGATTTGAAAAAGCATTCATAAGCAGGTGTAGATCTCCCAGGCACTTGAAAAAATTTATAGAAAACGTTAGTACACGAACAGGAACAGACTGGCATATGGAGGATGAAAAGATCGCTGTATGTAATCCAAATTTTGACGAGTGCTGGCAATACAAGGTATGGACAAATTTATGTTAAAGAGAGATCAGTTGCCCGCATTTAAAAAACTACCTTACACATTTGATGCCGATAGGATCAATGAGATAGTGAGGCAAATGCCTGTACAGGAGGATGATCTGAAAGTCAAAGAGGGGTATGGTGATTTGGTGGGCGGAAAGACCGCAAAGTTACAAAAAGCATTTGGGTTGAAATTCACAAGCATAGAGGACGCATATCAATTCTTGGTCAACAATGATGTTGCAGAATCTGAACTGTATGAAAAAGATAGTCAGATAACAAAGGCACTAGGTAACAAACGCATGGCATGGGACTACAGGAACTATGTGAAACCATACGAAAATTACATAGTTAAAGACAAGCAGGGCAAGTATGAAGTGAATGGTTCACCCTACAAACAGATAGCACTGACCGAATACAATCCGGACATGGAGGACCGTGTGTATGACAAAAAAATTCCAAAAGGTAGATTAGATGAACGTCATTACAACAGGGTCAAGGATTGGGTGAAAGGCACTTACATAGAAGAAGTACTGAAGAGCTTTAGAGCAGAACACACAAGGGCCAGGATAGCCATCATGGATCCCGGTGCGTTCATTGGTGATCACATAGATTACAACACGGATTACTCCGTAAGATATCACATACCGTTGACAACGAACGACGATTGTGGGTTCCACGTCATTGACAGAAATGGAATTAAGCACGAACAGAAAATGCTTCCTGGAGAGTGCTGGTTCCTGAACCAAGGGCTGAAACACAGCGCCTGGAATAAAGGTTCAACAACCAGGGCACATATTATAATATCATTCCTTACACAGGAGGATCTAGATGTCTAGTGTTGCAACACATTTAGGAAGGACAAAAACAAATAATTTTAGTAGTATTGATGTACCAATTCTAGATAAATTTTGTATTGGTAAACGTGTGTTAGATATAGGATGCGCCAATGGTGATGTTGTAAAATATTTAATTAGTAAAGGAACGGAGGCATATGGCATAGACGGAGACACTGATGCTGTGAACCTATATGCCGACGACAGTGTTAAACAGAGTTTGTTTTGCCATGATTACACATTAGGCCCATCGAATTTTAAAAAAGAAATTGATGTTGTACTCTCAACTGATTTTTGCGAACATATTGAGGAACAATTCATTGACAATTACATGCCCGATTTTACATTAGGTGATATGGTAATACTCCATACACCACCCAAGGGTACGCCCGGACATCATCATGTTAACACACAAGACAGGGAGTACTGGATACTGTTATTCGCACAGTATGGTTTAATTCTCGATGAAAAACTAACAGCAGATGTAAGAGAAATTTCTGATTATTACAATCCGGAAGACATGGATTATTTTCACAAACATCCTAATATACTTCCAAAATTTAACTATTTGGTTTTTAAGAAAAAATGAAAAAAATAATTACACACGGACATTGTAGTACACGGTATAAATGGCCAACCTGGCCAGATTTCATACACGATTACCTGGACGATGCGGAAATTATTAATCTAGGTAAGCCTGGTATAGGAAATGAAACTATAGCACGTGATGTTGTTAACTCTTGTATGAAATACAAAGGTATAGATCACATTTATATCATGTGGGGAGCACCACACAGGCATGATGTTTTTACCGAAGGAAACCATGATATCACTAATGATAAGGATAGTTGGTCGATGTTTGATCCTGACTACAATTGGACAGTAACTTACAACGGACACTATAACTCACAAGCAAACGACACACTTGATCGTTACAAGACTCTAGAAAATATTCTTTACACACAGATGTTTTTAGATAAGCAAGGCATAGAATACACAATGATGATATATGACACAAGAACTTTGCCTATCGAAGTGCAACAGTCAAAGTCTGAACATGCTTTGAAGCAAAAGATTGATTGGAATAAATTTTTATTTTACAAGAAAAGTCTTGGTCTACGTGATTTTGCTGAATATCTTTATCCGGATCAATTCCCCGATGAAGATTCAAACAAAGGCGACAGACATTTACATCCACTGCCATATGCCCATTACAAATGGGTAAAAGATATAATGTTTCAGAGTCAACACGAAATATCTTTACAGTTAGACAACAAATACAAATTATGGAAAAGTTTGGATATTGCTGATAGACACTGGATGCCCGAAGCAAAAAGAATCATCCCGTGGGAGGTGCCGGATGCCTAATTATATTGAAACAGACTACAAGACAGATCCTGTTTTTTTCCGTAATTATATCGAGGATGCTGGTTGGGAAGACAGCAATGAACTTTACAAGGAATACATGAGTTGGGAAAATAACAAATTTTTTGTACAAGTAATCAAACAATTTGACAGACCACTTTTACGTGAAATCAAAAAGATATGGAATTACATGGGCATAAGACCAAAAGAATGGAGATGTAATTTCTTCAGAGTGATGCCCGGAGGCAACTTACCATTACACAAAGATACAATGAGTAAAATATCTGTGGTGATCCCACTTACAGAAATGACAGGAGAACTGTATTTTGAGGATGGTACAGAAGTTCTCTATCACAACATGACGGTGATAAACACACAAGTCAGGCACGGCGTACGTCCGCCGACTAAGGAAAGGATAGTGTTCCACATGGGCATACATGATACATATTTCGAGGAGGTTAAAATTGGACACAATTCATAATACCAAAGAAACATTATGGGAAGGCGTGTTTCCCGAAGAGTCCACGTATCAAATTGAAAATTTTCTCAGCCATGAAGAAGTAAAATTTATAGTGGATTGGTATTATAAAACTAAACACGAAAAAGGATTTTACTTACAAAACAAAGAACTGGAATTTATTGGCGATACTCACAATGATCCTGCAATCAGGGAAATACTTTTTCCAAAAATACAGCAACACTTTGGCGATTTCAAACTGTACAGTGAATTGCACAACGATGTGAATCCTCACAGTGCAGATTTTATTTGCGAACAGACCAGAGCATTCGGACCACACACAGATGCAATAACACACATTACAGGATGGCTCACCCAGAAGGACATAATACTTCCTCTGTGGATCGAAAATGACGCAGAGACATTCACCTACACAATGGAACAAAGATGCTATATGAGAGGGACACACTTCAGAAAAGGTGCTACGGAAACAGGCACAAATGTTTATTCAAATGTTTTACGTGACTCCTATGATCTTCCTGGAATCAAGTATTTGAATGGCAATGAGATCGATCATGACTTTTTAGAGAAACACATAGGACCGCGGTTCCTAAAATCATATTTCGAAGGACTCACGATAGAGAGTACACAGGCAAACATACCCGGAAACGCAATTATAAAAGATTCGTCTGTTATACATGGACCATCCAATTACAACCTGCATGGTGCAAGTAGGAAACTCAATGTTTCTATTCGCATGTTCAAGGAAGTCAAAGATTGGAAACCAAACACAGTATTCAGCGAAATAAATTTTGAGGCCTGCAACGCAAGGACATATTATAATGATAAAACCACTGAAGTTGCCAAAAATTAATTTACCTGATGATTTCTATCATATAGAATATCCGGGATTTAAATCTACAAAAAAATCCGGTTATTATTCTTATCACGTCAAGAACGAAATCAAAGAAAAAGTGAAGTCTTTGTTTCCTATAAATTTTTTTAATGATGATGTAAAAATAATGGCCCAAATCATGGATTCGGGAGTCGACGGAGTTGTACATAAAGATGTAAGTAGGGTGTATGCAATCAATTATATGTTACACACCGGGGGCAAGGATGCACATTTAGGACTTTACAACGAAGATAAGGAATTAATCGATACTTACAAACAACAGCCTGGAGAATGGTGCCTGCTTGATACACAAAAATATCATGCCATAAGAGAAGTTATTTCCAAAAGAATCTCTCTTACAATACAATTTTTTAAAATCAATGAAGAGCAACTGGAGTGGATCAATGCCCAGGTATAAAACTGATAGGCCATTTACACAAGAAGAATTAAAGCAAATGGATATCATACACGATCCCAACACAACGCTTTTCGAGGACCAGTATGAGGAGTCGTATGTTGTTGAAGATTTTATAAATGAGAATGAACGCCAAACGTTGTCGTCCTTCTTCTCAGATAATTTTGACAGGATAGGATACAACATAAATGGACACGTCCTACACATCACTTTTCCAATGTTGATCCCTGAGATATCATCAATAGTGAGGCGTAAAATCTATGAACACTTCGACAATGAGGTCATATTTTACAGTGACATAGCACAAGATGATCCCATGAGTGTCGGGGATCAATTCTTCAAGTCTGTTAAGCCATATGGACTGCACACAGATGCCGTCACACACCTTAACGGTTACAGGCCCTACAAGGACATAATCATTCCAATAGATTTAGACAAAATAGACGAGACTCACTATCTGACTTTCAACCAGCGTTATAGAGGAAGGGCCACGCACTTCATGAGAGGCAGAGACATAGGAAGTTTCGCCAATTATGCCAACGTGATCAGACATCAGTCCTACGAGGAATATGGCGTTGAAGGGTTAGATGAAAACACAAAGGACCAAAAAATTTTAGAAAAGATAATGCCAGATCACATACCAACGACTGTATATGAAGGATTGACAATAGAAAAAATATTACCATGGAAGCCAAGATGTGCTATAATACATGATGCTAGTGTACTACATGCTCCTGCAGATTACAGGAAACAAGGCAGTGACTACAAAATAGGACTTACATTACACTTGATGAAAAAGGATGAAAATTACAACAACAGATTAGAAGGATATGTGACACCTTTCAGTAGATACACGAGGCCCCTTATAAAACTATGATTAAATTACAAGAAAAATATGACATAAGAAGTTATTTCGAACAATACACAACTTTCGAAAATAAAAAGGTATTGGATTTTGGTTGTGCATATGGCAGTTTCCTAAACTTCAAACCACATGACGATTACACCGGTATAGATGTTAGGGCAAAGTGTATTGAACAAAATAAAAAGAAATGGCCACAGCACAAATGGATACATTGTGACACATTCAACACCATGTATAATCCGAATGGAGAACAGAAACTTGAACTCGATTCCAGTTATGATGTGTGTGTATCTTTTTCGGTGCTGACACACATGAGACTACAAGACATAATAGACACTGTTGACATATTGAAAAAACACTGTGGTAAACTTTACCTTTCATATTATTCAAACAAGGACAAATTCGCATATGACACCATATGTGAATTCCGTGAAATACCAAACACACAGTGGACCGACATCAATCAAAATGACATGTTCTACTTGGAATATGGTCGACTATTATGGACCTTTTTTGATGATGAATACATAGCACAGACATTGAAGGCGAAGTCCCATACCACATCTTTTGCAGACAATGATTACAGGGGACTACAACGATGCCTTGTGATATAGCACCAACTGGATGGGCAGTTGAGATAATAGAAAATATCTCAGATTTATCTGAAAATGATTTATACGAAGTGGCAAAACTTTGTAACAAACATCTAGTCGTCATATTCAAGAATCAGAGTCTTACAATAGATGATCAGATAAGAATAACATCAGCAATAGGTAAAGTAAAACTAGATCACGGTAGGAACCAGTTTGAGAAGGAACGGACACTGGTAGCACCGGGTGTTCTCAGAGTCACGGGAGAAAAAAATCACACAGGCAAAGGCGGTCTTTTTGGTCATGATGAAGAATTGGATTGGCACACTCATCACACCAGTGCCAAATTTAGATACCCTTTTGTTTGGCTGTATGCTGTCAAAGGTTCAAAAGGGTCTAGGACAACTTGGTTAAATCAAGCAATGGCGTACGATGACCTTTCGGACAACATGAAGCAAAAAGTTGCTGGCATAAAGTACGCGTCGGGATACAAATCAGGGACATTCAGTGATCAACAAGTAGGGCACAACAGAATCAATTATGATAATCCCGTTCCTTTGGTTCACACAAACATAGAAGGAAAAACAGGACTTTATTTTCCTTTCCTGCAGGCATTTGATATAGTGGAGGGAGCAACAAAAGACGAATGGGAGAAAATATACAACGATCTTAAAAATCATGTTTTACAGGAGAAGTACATGTATCATCACGACTGGGAAGATGGTGATCTTGTGATCTCTGAACAGTGGCTCAGCATACATAAACGCTGGTCTTTCCCGCATATGAACACTAGATTATTACACAGGATTGCCTTCAACTACGACAAAGCCTACAAGTAAAGCCTTTGATACAAGCATAAATATCCGTACATGGCGTATAAAATTAACAACACATTCGGCACTTTACTAGTAACTCTGCCAGACGGCACCATAGACACCGCCACGACGGACCTGACACTGTTCGGCAAGGGCTACGCAGGTTTCGGTGAACGACTGAACGAGAACTTCATCAAGGTGCTAGAGAACTTCAACAACACCACAGCGCCCGCCAACAAGATACAGGGACAGTTGTGGTTCGACCAGACCAACAAGCAGATCAACGTGTACACTGGGGCCAAGTGGAAACCAGTGGGATCAACCACCAACTCCGCCACAAGTCCCGCCAACGCGGTGCAGGGAGATCTCTGGTTTGACACTGCCAACAACCAACTGTATGTTTACACAGGATCAGCATGGACCTTGATTGGTCCAACAACGATTGCTGGTTCAGGTGTTACCCAGGTGGTCACGGAGACGGTACAGGACAATGGTGGTGTGTTCAGATCTATTCTAAAATTAGTCACGCAGGACACGGTGGTGGGAGTGATATCAAATCTCGCATTCACACCTAGCACCACAGAAGCGAACGCGGTGGCATTGACAGCGGCCGGCTTCTCAACGGTGTCACAGGGCATACAACTTTCAAGCACAGTTTCAAACGCCAAGTTCAGGGGAACCGCCACAGACTCAGACGCACTGGGTGGTGTCGCGGTGGCCAACTTCCTGAGATCGGACCAGAACGATTCCACCACGGGACACCTGGAGATACAGAACGACAACGGACTGAGGATAGGTGCCAGCAATGACATAGAGATGACCATGTCGGGCGACAACTTCTCCATAGCCAACGTCACGGAAGACGGGGACATCAGTTTCAAGGTCAACGATGGTGGGGTCACAAAGACCGTGATGACCATGGCCGGATCCACCGGAGATATCAGGATAACAGGAAATCTTACCATAGATGGTGATACCGTAACCAGTAATACTTCAACATTAACAGTGGAAGACAACATCATAGAACTAAACAGGAACGTTTCAAGTGCCTCTGGAATGCCAAATTACACAGGTTTAAAAGTGAACAGGGGCGAGACATCGTCGGACACCGAGCAAGACTTGTACTGGGTATGGGACGAGACATTCGCCGACGATGGCACCACAATATATGGAAACGCTGGCGGTGCCTGGACGGCGTTCAAGTCTGGCAACACAGACACGGAATTGGGTGCACCAACCTTGGTGGACATCAGGGCCAACGTGGTACACGCCACATCCACCGCGGCACAGTACGCGGACTTGGCCGAGCGATATGAGGCCGACTGTGAGTTAGCAGTAGGAGATGTGGTGATCTTGGGTGGACACGCAGAGATAACTAAGTGCCAAAAAGAGCTAGATGATGCCGTGTTCGGCGTTGTTTCAGAATCTCCAGCGTTCCTGATGAACGCACAGGCCGGCAACAACGACACGCACCCCATGATCGCACTGAAAGGGCGTGTTTTAGTCAAACTAAAGGGCAAGGGCAAGGCGGGAGACCGCATAGTGAGTGCTGGCAACGGTGAGGCCCGGGTGGCCAACATCGACGAATGCACCGCTTTCAACACCCTGGGCAGGCTGATTAAGCATAAATATAACGAAGAAACGGCACTGACAGAGTGCGTGATAGGAGTGAAATAAAAACATATGGCATATGTAGCAGGTGACACAATTTTAGATAATGAATACAACGCATTCGTGAACAATTCCAGTTCACCATACGGATACAACCATTTCGCGGGCCCAGGGGCCGGCGCATATGGACTGAACCAAGCAACAATTTCAACGGTGGCCGCGGGCAACACCATCACAGCATCACAGTGGAACTCACTGTTCACGGGGATGGCCAACATCGCCAACCACACCAACGACACCCTGACCTCCACGGCGGCGGTATCAGCGGGCAACACCATAGCCATCAAGTCTACTTTAATCGCAGACCTGGCCACATTGGCCGCATCAGTGGCGGCGGGATCACCCAACGCAACTGCGATATCATCAGTGGCGGCGGGCACAAGCACTAACAGTGGTACGTGGAACTCAACATCCAACATCGAGAGATCGATCACCTTCTCCAGCAACAATGTGATGAGGGCGTTCTTCAATGGCGGCGGATACATACGTTGCAACCCAGGCACATCAGGCACCACAGACGGTCTCAAGGACACCGTGTTCCAGGAACTGGAAGCGGCTTTCGGAAACCTGGACATCAAGGCACAGGCATCCACCAGATCGGGATCGGGAGAGACCCTGACCACGAACGGCCTGGCTCTTGGATTCCATGACCTGACCACTTCGTACCAAACAATATTGAAACTGACTTCAAACAACGCCAACTACACCACCAACACCATGGAGATCAACGCCAAGCTCAACGCGGCACCCACCAGTGCCACGGTGATAACCATACAGTTGTACTCCACTGACCCAGCGGATGACACCACGTACACCTCACCCAACACGTCAGGTGTGCCGGCTAATCCAAACGAGGCCCCGGCGATATCATTGGCATTGACCGAGTTCTATCCCAACAACACCCAGGGATTGGCGGCAAACATACAGTCAAGTTCGAACGCACAGGTAGCCAACACAGCCACGTAATAATAATTTTACCAGGTTGCTCTACCACCATAATTATTGTATAATTGTGGCATGGACATCAGCGAACTCAAAAGACAATCCGATCTCTCATACGACACGGCGATAGCCAAGCGCAACGCCCTGGAGCGGGCACACTCGCGGATGGTCGTGGTGTACCGGGAACACATCTTCCGTGCCGACGCCGAGACGATCTGTCTTGTGAGGACACTCAAAGAGCACAACGACAGTTTCTTCGTGTTGGACTCCAACAACAATCCTGTCGAGATCAACGATCCCACGGAGTTCCTGGAACTGCTGATATCCCGCAACCAAGAGGCCATCAACGCGTATCACCAGATGTCAAAGACGTTTGCCAAGAGGGGTGA
>Ga0136656_1000630_pt1 | contig 12443 bp, 13 predicted proteins | sample CPBDNA_9_FD_94862 | JGI IMG/M metagenome (GOLD analysis project Ga0136656, IMG submission 94862) | Freshwater to marine salinity gradient microbial communities from Chesapeake Bay, USA - CPBay_Sum_15_0.8_DNA (version 2) | ecosystem: Environmental > Aquatic > Marine > Coastal | place: USA...
AATAAGGTCATCTTTTTTATGACATCCAGTTGGTGAAAGAATTAGTTTTCTATTACTTTGAACTGATGAAATAAATGCATCAACTTGATAATCTCTAGGTGACAGTGGCAAATTTAATGTTTTGATGAATTGATTTGCTTCTTCTAATGAATATTGTTCATCATTAAAAGATTCAGGATATTCTATTTGATATCCTCTTTTATTAGCAAATTCTAGAATATTATGAAACAAACCTTTATATATTAGATTTGTTCTTGTATCATATAATTTAATAAATCCGTCCCAATTACCCCGTTTAAATGCTGGCATAAACTTGTAACCAGGAACTCTAAATTTAAAAAACTCAGACATTTCCATTTCAATACCTGAGTCTGATGATGTAACATGTATGTGAGCATGATTATAATCATTGATATAAATTTTATCCACCAGCCATAAACCTTCTATCTTCTATCATATTCTTAATAATAAAATTTCTAGTATTTATAGAATCGATGATAGATTTAAGAAATGCGACTTTTTCTTCTTGAATACCAATTTTTAATTCTTGTTGAAGTATCAAATCATCACCATCTAAGTAAGTATGAATTTCATTTTTAAGTATTTTACCCTGAGCAGGTAATTTCCATCCATCATTAAACTTATCTTCAGTTGGATTGATGAGAAATTCATGTTTTTCTAATTTGAGTTTTTTGTATTCATTTCTATATTTCAGTAGAATCATTTTTTCTCTGATATAGATTTGATAATATTTTGCATGTAATTGTGGTATTTTTGAAGCTTCTCTTGATAAATCTATATCAGTAATGATAGAATCTTCAGACCACAATGATTCAATTTCTTCTATTTTCACAAGATTCTCCTATGGCAAATATTATTTATTATATACCAAAAGAAAATAGTTGTCAAGAATTATTTTTATGATGCATCAAGTGGTTGATTAGGTCCTACAGGGGCATTCATTGATTTGATATAATAACTAGTATATCTAAAAGTTGCAGCTGCTTCAAGAAAATCTACATCTGGTTGTGTTGTATCAAAAATAAGTGATGATATAGATACAGGAAATGCATCTCTAAAAGTAATTTCATATGATGGATTTCTTGCACTAGTGAAGATTACTAATGATAAATCAGAAACTAGACCTGTACCATCTGTGATTGCTGATGTTGCAAGACTTTGGTATTGGTCAAATTTATCTGGAAATCCCATAGATTTAATCCAATTATAGATTTCTAGGTAACTTTTTAAATCTTCATCTACCTTGTAATTAATCATTAAATCATCAAAGTATAGATGATCTCCACCTTGTGGAATTTTTACAAATGGGTTTGGTTGGTCCCAATTTTGTAATGAAATACCTGGTAAGTTAACATTTTGGACAAAGAAATTAACAGATGGTGCTTTTTTAATCTGAAACTTAAAATTAAGTGGATTCAGAAAATTCATATTATCAGGTGTTTCAGTTCTAGCATCTGTCATTTCTCTAGTCCTTTAGATATCTTATTCGTGCAAACTTAACATTTGATATTGCTTCATCTAATGTAATATTAAACCATTCACCTTTAGAACGTTTATGAGATAAGTTTTTGTGTATTTGAGTCTCAATAAACTTCAATTGTTCTTCTGGTATTGGTTCCTCATGATGAACAAATAATTCAAATGGATTACCTGTTTGTATAGATTTAATTCTTCTATTTATGTCTTTTGTGATACCTATCTTATAGGGACCATTTTCAGGACCTATGACATATATGCAACTCATTTATTTCTAACAAAACCTTCATTCATTTTATATCTCCATTTAAAAAAAGGAGACCGAAGTCTCCTATAGTTTATTCCCGTGTTTATATTTATTATTATTGGGAATATTTTAGAAGAGGGACCGAAGTCCCTCTAATACGCAATACCTAAATCTATTTATACAAACCTATTTTTCTTTTTTTTGGCTTGCCAAGTTGAGCATCACGAGCTTTACGTTTAGATTCTTCTGTTCTTGGTGGTCTCTTTTTTGCACCTTCAGATAATCGTTTACGTTGATTTGCTGCCCATATTGGATCTGACCATAACTCTTTCAATCTTGATGACGATTGTTTTGCCTGTTCTTGTGGAGACATAGTTTTTGGTTTTGATTTTGCAACAGATCTAGTTCCGTTCTTTCGACCTTCTTCCCAGTGTTTCCTCAGAGATTCAGAAGTCTTACGTTTTGCTTCTTCAGTTCTTTTTTTTCCAAGTTTTTTCTGACGTTGAACTTCTTTCATTTCAGGTGTTCTAACTTTTCCAGAATTAGACTTAGAAATTTTAGATTTAGTTTCTTCTGAGCAAGGACCTGTAGATACACCAGTTTTTGCTTTGGAAATCTTTTCACCGATTGTTAATCTGGTATCAGTGTCAGACCACCAATGATTTTGAGTTCCGAGATTTATATTATAATAACGAACATTTTTACGTTCTTCGAGAGTAGTATTTTTAGACGTGGTTTTTTCTGGATCAATCATACTTAACCAACGTTCTTCGGCAAGTAACAAATCTTTTCTGTTAGTGTATATTCTTTCGATGATACGTCTTTTGAAGTCTTTTTGTCTTCTATTATATGCCTGACGCATTAGTCTTGACGAACAAATATATCCATCATCTTCAGTTCCCCAATGTGAACCAATATAATATCTTTTATGTTTGGCATCATACCAAATATAAACAAATCCATATTTTTCTTCATAAATAGTCATAGCTGAATCTCTCCTCTGTTAGATTTAGAAGGACTGGGTGTTCCTGCACCGCGAGTCCTATTTCTAATTATAAAAAAAGGGAGGCCGAAGCCTCCCTAAGTTCTTGTTTTTTATTATTATTGTTATCACAAATGTGATATGGGTCCACCTACATGAGGTTGGTCACGAGAACTCTACGATAATAAACATTAGAATCTTTAGTTAGTGCACCTGCACCTGCATTTGCACCTTCTGCGAATGGGTTAGCAACAACACCATAACGTGTTTTGAAGCCAATCTTTGGATGGAACTGATCCTGATCCACTGCACGAACCATCTGGAGTGGAACATATGGACAATAGAACAGACCAGCATCGAATGGACCTGAACCTTTGTAACCAACAACCATATAGTTTTCACCTGTTGCATATGGGTCAATGTAAACTCTCATACGACCATTGAGAACACCAGCGAAGGTGTTACCTGTATCATCAACATTGAGTTGGTTTGCATTGAGTGCAGGAGCATAATCGAGAATACCAGCCATCTGAAGAGCAGAAGCCACATCAGAAGAACAGATAAGAACGTTACCTTTCCCTCTACGTGTATCTTTTGCAATTTTATTGGATTCTCTTTCAACCTGGAACATTAAACCTTTGAACTTCTCAACAGACCAACGACCATTTGAGTCGGTGTCTAGATCGAAGATACCAGAAGTAGTTGTACCAGTTGTAGCACCTTGTGATGCAGTTACGTAGATTGTACGAACAATTTCACGGTTAATTTCAGCAAGGATTTCAGAAGAAAGAATATTTGCTAGTTCAGTTTCAGCATCTAGACCATGAACTGCTTTTAGGTCTTGTGCTAGTTCCATGGTGTATTCTGCTTTGAGTGCACGTGACTTAGCAGTAACGGCAACTTTTTCAATTGAGAAAGCCATTTCAGGGAATGCAACTGTTGAGTTACCGAGTTGTTCAGCAACTGTAGTTGTCATACCATCAGCGAAGTTATATAGACCAGTTTCGGCTAGGTTTGAAGTTTGAGTTGTGTTACCTGGAGTAGAACCAACATGCTTATCACCGAGTGTATTTGCACCACCAGCAACAGTAGCGAATGCAGTATTAACTTCATTATAGAAGGTTTCGGTATGTGTCTGGTTAGCATAACGTGCTCTCATTGCGAAAATGAGACCTGTTGGACCAGTCATTGGCTGAACACCGCAGATATCATATGCAATTAGGTTTGGCATTGCACGACGTACTAGAGAAATAAGTACGGGGTCAAAGATATCAACTGAGCCATCAGCAGCAGTTGAAGAAGAAGCTGCCATTGCGTTGACAGGTGTTTCAACTAGAAACTGATTTGAGTAAGCTGCATTTTCACGAAGAGCTATTTCAGTATTTTCGAGAATTGTTGCAGTTACGTTACGCTTATGAAGGTCTTTAATTGGTGAAAGATCTTCATGTTCTAGAATTGGTTTCCACTTTTCTACAAGATTTTCTGTTAACATTTCTTAAGTTCTCCCTAATGTTTTTTGGGTTATTATTATTTATTTTTTTGTAGTTTTTGAGATTGCTTTAGCATAATTAGCGATATATGGAGTTGAGAAGGATGGTTTTTCTGCTTCTTCTTCAATTTCCACTTCTTCATAGAGTGTTGATGGTTGGGCTTGAATACCGAAATAATTTTCTTTAATGATTTCAAGTTTACGACGATATGTTTCATCATCCATATCGGAATCAACACTTTCAGCTAATGTGCGAAACTTATCAACCTGAGTAAGTGCAAGACCTTCAGAAACTTCATCGAAAATATCTTCTTTAGTTTGATCTTGAAGCATTTCAACCAATTCAATGTTAGCATTCACTTGCTCATTTAATTCATTTTCTAGTTCTTCAACTTTCTCCGCAAGTGCTGAAACAACATCAGTTTGTTCTTCAGGAAACTGTACATAGTGTTGTTCAAATAGGTTGCGAAGACCATAAATGAAGCTTTCACTGAATTCATTTTTTAGAGAAGATTCAATGGCGACTTCATTTTCTTTTGCCCATTCTTCAGCTACATAAGATACATAATCATCTAGCTGTTCAGTGAGCTGTTCTGTAAGTTCTTCATACTGTTCTTCTAACTTCAGTTCAAACTGTTCTTCAAGTTCTACAAGATGTTGATTAACTCTTGCATGTACAGCAGCTTCGAATAATGTTGCTGCCTTTTCTTGAAATGCTTCTGATAATTCTTCAGAACCAAAAAGTTCTGAGACATCTTCTTTTACTGCTTGATTGAAAGGTAACATAGCTGCTTTTGCATCACCTTTCATTGCTACTGATGCACGATTATTATCTGCTGCATCATCGGGAATATTTTCTGCTTCTTTACCGATTAGGTCTAGAGCTTGAGTTAGAAAATGTGAAAGATCTTGTTGACTCATTCCTGCCATTGCATTAACCATTGTAGACATCATTGCAGTCTTAGATGAATCAGCTGCATAGGATGGTTTGGTATCAAGAGTTTCTGCTGCTGCAGTTTCTTCTTTCATTTCCTCTTTGTCGTCATCGACTTTCATGACGTCTTTTGGATCTAATTTTACCATTTTACCTTCTTGTGTTTTTACTACACATTTTCCTGATTTATTATCGTGTCTAACGTAGGTGCACATTTGCTTTTCATCGCCAATATTACATTCTACGGTATCACCTTTCTTGTGATCTTCTTTATAATCCATTGAGTGGTTCTCCTTGGTATTTTAATTAATATTTATAATTATAGTGTTTTTAAATACTTATCAAAGTATGAAAGCATTTGTTCTTCTAATTGAGTTTTAGAAAGTTTTTTCATTTCTTTTTTAGTTTCTTCAACCCATTCACCTGTCTTTTCACAATATACCCATTCCGCATTTTCCATAATACCTTTTACAAATGCTTGTGGTGCAGATGGATCAGCAACAATATCTGCTGCTGTTACAAGACGGAAATCCTCTTGTACTTCCATAATTCCATTTTTACCTTCTTTCAAGGAACCAAGACCTCTAGTTGAAACACCTAGATTTGCTCCACCTTCAAGTAATCCTTTTGCGATATTACCCATAGGTGTTTCTACAATTCTAGCTTTACCGTAGACTTTACCACCATTACTCATTTCTAGAGATTCAATAATATGGGAAACACGGTCAAGATTGATCTGTGGTCCTTGTGGATGATTTAGTTCACCATAAGCTCTCTTTTGGTTCACTACCTCATTCATATAACGATTTACTTCTTTTTCCATAATTGGTTTAGAATAAATTCGTCCATTGCGATTAGGTGTATCATATTGCATGAAAACCCCTTCGATAAAAAGGTTCTTCTTGCCATCTTCTTTTTCTTCAGTGATACAACTGATATCCTCTTGAAGCTCTAAAATGAGTTTCATGTAACTATTTCCTCTTAGTATGTTTTGTCAAATGTGCCTTCTTTTTGTAATTCAATCATGATATATCCACTGCCATTAGCAGGATTATTCAATTCTACGACTAATGTTTCACTTGAATCCTTATTAATCATATTACCATTACCAGCATAATCTTTCCAACCTGTAGAATCATAGACACCAATAAGATTATTTGCTCTTTTAACTACCCAATACATACCATTACCAGATGAACTACCAAACCAAACTTGTTTGATAGATGCCCCTGTTAAAACTTCATCACCTGTAGCAATATCTGATACAGAACTATTACCTGCTATTGTCCATGTAGTATTAGCATCTGCATGTAATGTAACAGATAAATTTTTTCTGTTATGAATAATAGAATTAGCCATTAATCTTCAACCTTTTTTGGCAAACCTTTGTGTTTGGTTTCTGCAAAATCACTTAATTGTTTTTCTGACATCGAAACAGCTAACTTTTTTACCGAATCAGATGCATCTGGAACGGATTCAGGATCTCTTTTATAACGTAGAGCAATTGCCATCAATTTCTGCTGAGCAACACTCATTGCTTTCTCAAATAAATCAAATTGTTCATGAACATAAGGGCCTCGCCTCGCTACCATTGCTTCAACAGATGATGGTAATATATCATGTCCAGGTAAAGCAAGTGAAGGATCATTTAAAGGTCCACGATGAACATGTACTTTACCCTTATATCTGATTCTATGCATATTTTTTTCTGGGTCGGAATCAATTAAAGTACCCTTTACAGAAATTCCAGTTTTAGGATTCATGAAAGATACTTCATCACCTGACTGGAAAGTTTCATCTAACTGAGTATCTTCATAAACTTTTTCATCTTCACCAGGATTGTATCCATGTCTATCTTTACCACGATCTATTTCAGTAGTAGAACCTTTGAATAACTTATCATACTGAGAATCAGCAAACATATTTGGAAATAATTTGGAAATATGCTTGTCTTTAAATTTCTTCTCATCTGGAGATTTTGGTTCATAAACCTCATTAATGATATTTTTAAATGACTTAGCCATAATTATTCCTCAGTAGATTCTTCAAGTTTTTTCATGATTTCTAGTTGTTCTTCAATTGGTAAATGACCATATTCTGCATGAAACTCTTCAAAAAATGATTCTGTGTCATCTTCTTCAGTTGTTTCTGCAAAATAATTTTCAGCTACTTCAACTTTTTTACGCTCAATGATTTCATGAACTTTGTTTTTGATAAGTTCATTAAAAGTTTCTTTCATATCATATGGTTTTTTCTCTAAAGATTCAACCACAAGTTTAGTTAGATTGTTCTTGTCCATTTTCTGGCTCCTGTTCTTGTTGTTGCTGTTGCATCATTAATTCTTGATTGTACTGAGGGTTCTGCATTTCCATTGCGATCTCCTCATCCATTTTTTCAATATCTTCATCATTTTGTTGTAGAATATTCTTTCGAATCCATTCATGTGAATAGTATTTACCTGCATAATCATCAACATCTCTCAAACGAACAAATCTTTCATTCAAAATTTCCAATTCTTTTAATTCAGTGAAATAGTTATCTCGTAAGAAATGGAAACGAATGTATTTCTTAATTTGTTGCCAATCATCAGGTGTTGCAATTTTCTTTAATACTAATTGTTTTTCAAGTGCAGATAAAAATAAATTTGAAAACTTTGAACGTACTCTATCAATAAATTTAGAAAAATTGACTTCATCTCTTGTAATTTCAGTAGCTCTACCTAAATTATATACAGAATCTGGTTTCATTCTTGTTAATGGTACTTGTAATGACCTATATAACCTATCTTGAAAATATTCAACAGATTCAAGTAATTGTGATAATTGTGTACCACCTTGTAATACAGAAATTTCTGTTCCACGACCACCTTCACGTCTTGGTAGCCAATAATCTTCTAACATAGTCATAAATTTACGATCATCTTTAATTTCACCAGTATCAGCATTATATGTAAGTCTATTTTTATATTTAACCATCATATCACGAACATATTGTTCAGCTTTCATTTTAGGTAAATTACCAACATCAATATAAAAAATTCTACGTTCTGGTGCACGAGATAAATGATAAATCAATGATGCATCCTCAAGAGCCCTAAGTTGATTCAATGGTTTAATTGATGGATGCAAATATGATAAAACCATGATATTATTTTGATCCATAATTCCTGATGTAGTATGAATTATAGAATCTTTTTGAATCTTCAATCCAGAAGTTCCTTGATTTGAAAGAATGGCTTTTGAACCATAATTCAAACCTTTATCATGATACATATAATATTCAGCTTTAGTTGTTTGTAAAGTAGCTCCAGTTTTAGGATCACCTTTTTTATCAACTTCACGAATTTTTCTAATTTTTCGTGGATCAATATATCTAAGTTCTTTTAATCCTTCAGCTGGAGCTTTATCATCAATAATAGCATGATAGTAACTTCTACCATCAATATACCACCTTTTAAAAATATCATACCCTGAATTTCTGAAATCAAGTAAATCAAGAACATTTTTAAATTCTTGTGTAATTACTTTTTTTACATTATCATTGATTTCTAAATCATCAAGAATGATTTCTACAGGGCTATCACCATCTTCAACAACAATAGATTCATTAACAACTTCATTAATTGCTTTGTCGATTTCAGGTTGTAATGACATTTCTCTATATTTGGAAACAAGTTCTGCTTCAGTTCGAACAGTTCCATCCAAATCAACATACGTACCGAATGTGCCACCAGCTGCAACAGTGACAGCACCATCATCTTTTACTTCAGGAGTGAAAGATTTTAATTCTTTCTTTTCCTTATCTTTTGTACGTTCAATACTAAATCCAAAAATTTCCATAAAATATTATTTTCCTTATTGTGTACTTCTTTGTGGATTTCTTGTTGGTAGAGGTGGTGTTGTTCCCTCTTGTACGCCAGCATCAAAACGATTATTATCAGAATCAATCCAATAATCAATAGCAAATTCTACATCAAATTGTTCAACTTGGTCGATAGCTTCCCAATCTAGTGGAATTGCATCAATAGAAACAGGAAAAATACCAATGAATCGATATGTTTTTAATACTTCACCTCTTTTACCATAATGAATAACATCTGCATCTACTTTATATGTAGTAGGATCACTAGTAACTTGACCATTCATAATATTAGTTTGATGGTCATTGAGACTTTGATGCCAATTTTCTAGAGATGAACGAATATTAAAATCTTCATCGTTCATTACAGTAATGTTCCAGTTAGTATATACTCTATCACCAATCAATTTAATTCTACGACCAAAATATGGAATTTCAACTTGACCTAGAATTGATGGTGGAACCTGAGTAGCTTTTGCAACAAATTCTAATTTACGACCTTGACCAGATGCAGAACCTGGCCAATCTGGTAGTGATACTTTGAACAGGGATGGTCTTGCACCACCTGAAGCAAGTCCTTCTGCTTTAAAATTTTCGATATTGAAAGCCATTTATGACTCCTTTTATTTTTATTTATAATGACTTATTGTAAGGGGTTTCTACTATTATTTATAATAAAAACCCCTTAATTTTTCATTAGAACTTGCCAACAACTTCAGAGAATGCAACACCTGTTCGAACAGCTACGAAGTTTAGCTGAATGAAGTTAATTGAACGAGCTGGTTTGATGTAAATATCACCAATAAACTCATTTCTATCAATAACTTCTGGTGTATTATTTGTACCATCACATACAACTAAGAAATCAGTAATACCTCTGCGTCCTTGGACATCACGTAGATATGGAACTACAAGATTTTTGAACTGTGTTCTTGTAAATTCATCATTGAATTCAAAGAGAGTGTATTTTGATGCTCTAGAAATAGCTTTCTCTAGAACGATAAAGAGTCTTCGAACATTGATTCTATCAAATGCACTTGGTTTAGAAAGTAGTGTCTTATCACCAAATAGAACAGTTCCTTGTCCTGGGAATGTTGCAACTGGATTAACACCATTCTTATAAAGTGTATCACGTTCTGATTGACGTGGATTAAATGCTAGTCGAATAATATTCTTAATTTGACCACGATTATAACCAGCTGGTGAGAACCATGGATCATTTGTTCTATCAGTTCTAACACAAAGACCTGCTGTATCACCATTTAATGGAACATAACGGTAAATGTCATTGTAACGGTCATACATGTACTTATAACCAGAATCAAGTACACCGTAGGATGATGAACGAAGATTGTTTCTAAATGCAACAACTGCATCTGCTTCGTTACCAATGTTATTTACAACATCACCTTTTTGTGGTGAACAAAGAACAATACAATCTTTTCTAACTTCTGCAATGTTATCAATAAGATAATTTGCTAGTTGGAATGATGTGGATTTACCTGTAAGAACTAAAGAAATTTCAACATCTTCAGTAGACTTATATAGATCATATGCTGCAGTAACTACAGAACGAGGAATATTAGATTCATTTTGTCCATCTCTACCAAGTTTGAAATCATAGTAAACAACATCAAGAGTTGAACTTACTAGATTTTCAGCTGTTTGAGATGCTGCACCTGAAATGTCATTAACAGCATAAATGTATTGAGACGCATCATTGACCACTGTTTGATAATAATTAGCACCACCATCAATAGTTTTAGCATCAGTAGCACGAGATACTTCACGATAAACTTCTAGAATTGTTCCAGGAACTCCTGTAATTTTACCGCCCTCATCAGTAACAACAATGTGCATTTCATCAGAGTTAATTGATGAATTACCAAAGTTGATTACATAATCAGATTGACCAGGAGCGGTATCTACGAGATTAAAGAATTCCCAATAACGAGGAACTGATTGTGTTGCTGTATTAGATGAATCGAAAGTATAATCAGAAGCTAATTTAAATTCGTCCTCAAATGATACTTGGAATGTAGCTCTTGGTGAAATGGTATGTTCTTCTGCTGATGTATCTAGTGTACCAACATTTACAGTTGGTGCAGAAGTAACATGGAATGCAGTAGAGTTAATAACATTGTTAACAACTAAATCTACAAGATTTGTATTACCAGAAGTAATTAACATACCTGCAGAGAAACCATCAGTGTTTGATGTTGATGAATCAGTATTAGCAGAAGAATTAACAACTGAAACAATGGTATTGCCACCTGTTGCTATTAGATACTGAAGATTTGCAGTAGTACCAAAAGTTGATGTATTACCAATAGATGTAATAGTTAGATATTGTAGACCAATAAGTGTATTACCAACTTCAATTTTATCAGTAACATTAAGAAGTGCTTTTGCAGATGCAATATTAGCAGAAACTTCAGTATTACCAACAGTTGAATTACCTGATACCGCAAAAGTAGCAGTATTGGAATTTACTGTAATTGGGAATGTTGCCTTTGTAGCATATGATGCTAGGTTAACAGAAGAACTAAAGCCATCTGAATTACCACAAACAGATACTCTTAGTGAATTACCTAGTTCACCAGGAAATCTAGCAATGAATTTGACATCGGAATCAAATGTACCTTCTTTTTCTTCGAAGTGTGTTTCATTTTTAACAATTTGATATTCTAGATTTGCAACAGGTCCAGTATTTGCAACAGCTGAGAATGTTGTATTAGACACAAATTGAACAGCTACTTCATTTGAAGTATTTGCTGCATCAGAAGCAACTGATAATGTAAATGCAGTACTATTTACAATAGAACCGATAGTTGCACCAACATTGAGCGTTGAATCACCTGCAGAAATAACAATTAAACCTACTTCTAGTTCTGAAGTATTACCTGTGGATAGTGTAACTGTAGAATTACCACTTTCAACATTTGCTGTAATATTAGGTGTGATACCTACAGTATTTGCAGCTCTTGATACGTATAGACGGTTGCCATATCCAAGAAATGATGCTGCTGTAAAGAATGTTTCGGCATTTAGATTAGTTGGTTTTCCGAAACGATTTACTAGTTGTGTTTCAGAATCAATTAGGACTCTTTGATCAATTGGTCCCCAACGAAATACACCTGCAATTGCACCTTCAGTAGTGGTAACTGAAGGGACAATAGTGGTGAGATCAATTTCTCTAACCTCTACACCTGGTGAAATTAATGAAGTTGCCATCTTTATCTCCCTTTTAGGATTGTTATTATTAAAAACTCAATTTAAATTATTTATTAAAAAAGAGATTTTGATCAACTATCATCCATCTATCATCACCTTCAAATTGTATCGTATCATCGTCTAAACCATCATTAATAAAACCAAACGGCAATAATTCATTTTCCAATTCTTCTTCAGATCGTTCACGAAGTTTAATGATGGT
>Ga0136656_1000632_pt1 | contig 12439 bp, 31 predicted proteins | sample CPBDNA_9_FD_94862 | JGI IMG/M metagenome (GOLD analysis project Ga0136656, IMG submission 94862) | Freshwater to marine salinity gradient microbial communities from Chesapeake Bay, USA - CPBay_Sum_15_0.8_DNA (version 2) | ecosystem: Environmental > Aquatic > Marine > Coastal | place: USA...
TAGTCAAGAAAACCCACCGAAATGACCACTAAACTCTCTGGTGCTTGTGTTAGAATGGCACTGATGGATCGTAGAACAGAACTGATTCGTTGTGCTTCTATCACAAAGGATGATACTTTTGATCAAAAGATTAAACAACTTGATGATGCTTTGTTTAACATCTGGAATGCAAAAGAAGTAGAAATCCACGTGACACTCTAAGAACTGGCACAAGGGCACTTGAGATTCTTCTGGTGCCCTGATACATTACATTCGTTCACCTGAAACCCCAATGGTTCTACCATCCTACAATGCGATCTCATTTCAATCTAAAGAAGAACACCGTGCTGCATTATACGATGCTTGTCTACTGATTGTCAATACTTATAATCAAACAGATATTCTTGATTCTCATTCTGTTGACAATGTAAGTCCTTATCAGTTTATGAAGTTTGCTCGTAATGTTCTTAACACAATCGCAAATGACTGAAAACAACGCTATCACATACGAAAGAAACTTCAAAGAACTTGTATGGTATCAGGAATGGATTTTTAAGAAAGGTCAATATATTGGTGAAATCTTTACCAATATATCTGGTAGTGGTTACTTTCTTCGTAAAGTAAAAGAAATTCAACTTGCTGATAATTATGTAACCACTATTCTTGAAAATATAGCACACTTTGAATCTGTATGTGATGCTAAAGAGTTCGTGAATCAATCAGGAACTCTATGATATCCTTCTGTATGCCTCTGTAAGGTGTCTTAAACATCTTTAAAGTGGTTTCTATCGTTAAACCTCTTATAAGGCGTCCTAAGGGTCTTTAAGTTACTTTATATACTTAGCTATTCCTTATCTTCCAAAGTAACAAACCTATTCTAATCATCTTTGAATATAATGTCAAGTACCCTATAAGAATTATGTGAGTATTTCATAACAATTCTTATAGACATTCAAGGACAGTTGAGAAAGTGTCACAGACCACTTGACTTCCACTCAAAACCCTGTTATTCTTACATTGTTCTCAAGAAAACACTATGTCCATCACACTCACCGCTAACTACAAAGAAGTTCTTCAGGAGAAGACTGTAGAGAAGATTGATGAACTTCTGGAAGACAATTATGCTCTTGATGATATTCTTCAGTTCATTGATGAGCACAATGAGAATGATTTCGTTCAGTTTTATGATGAATATGTTGATATGGGTGAGAAAGTTGGCTATGATGTAGTGGATGAATTCATTAATTATCACGGTGATGTTTCGTATGTGGAACACGTAGAAGATGCTTATGCTGGAACTTATGGTTCTCCGGAAGAATTTACTGAAGAATTTGTAAATGATGTTTATGGTGAAGTTCCAGTTTATCTTGTAGTTGACTGGGAAGCAACGTGGAAATCAAGTCTTTCTTATGATTATGATTTTGTGAATGGTTATGTTTTCCGGAGGGATTTCTAATTAAAATCTCGTCGAGATTGTGCATACTCATAAACAATCTCGACGAGACATACATCATCATATAAATCTCGTCGAGTTATACATATCTCGTGGAATGTGTTTGCCACGTCTCGTAAGAAAGTTACACACGTAGGAGAGGGCAATATAGTTACAAATGAGTGGGTGAATACGAGGGAAGGGGTGGTGCCCTTCCCTTTTTTTATATTTAAAATTTTATAATTTATAAATAAAAACAAGATTTCTTATTAATCTTATAGAGCAGCTCTTGAACCTGCATAGATTCGTTCAGCACAAAGGGTAACAAACTGACAAAGATTATAAAGAACTCTAACTGTCTACTATAAACTTATAAGATACCCTGGGGAGTTAGAACACGGTCTCCGTCGAAATAAAATCGTTAGGATATAATCCTAAAAATCCAATCTAAGTGATAAATTGAATAGAGAAGAATTAAATAAAAAAGAAGGATGATTCCTGATTGGATTCTTTTGTCTAAGAATCTAACTCACTTAGGAGTCAATTTGTTGTATCTACTCATTGTGCCAGTCAAGTAAGTGTCACAAGGGGTATTGTGTTTCTTTGGAATCTGTGCCATATTACATTCGTCCCTGAGAGACACACTATGTTTGATGAACTCTGGTCTGAGATTCAAGATATGCAAGGTGAAATCTTTGACCTTGATATTCCTGAACTTCGTGAAGATGATTTCAATTTCAATGATTATGTTGCTGCTGATTATGATTACTGAATACACTTTTTGATTATTATTTTTCGTCACTCTTACAAACTATTATGAACACTTACGATTTTTCCGGCAATGTTACCACCTTCATTGGTCTGGTTGGTATTATTTCAACGTTTATCATTGTTTATACTGCCTTTCGTAGGTTTTTTAATTCTCCTTATAATTTTCGTGTGCCAGTGAAGCAAGTGGCACAAGACACTCCACAAGACCCCTCCTGACCCCTTATAATTCTTTCAGTTCACAAGTCACCTCACCTCATGACTGTCACCTACCAGCAAGATGTGTTCAATGTTCAATATAATGGTTGGACAAACTATGAAACCTGGAATGTTGCTCTCTGGATTGAGAATGATGAGGGTCTCTATGACTTGATTCAAGATTCAAGTGTTTCATCCTATCACGATCTTGTAGAAATTCTTTGGGATTGTGGATCTAAAGAAACTCCAGACGGTGTAAAGTGGAGTGATTTTAAAATCAATAAGTTTGAAATCAATCAAAACGTTTTTGGTATTTAAACTGACACAAGGGGAGTCCACAAGCGACCCCCGACCTTCTACAATACTATCAACAGCAATCCTCAAATGACACTGATTCGTTATCAAGTTCGCTATCAAGTTCCCTACGGTGATTGTCAGTGGCGCACTCAATGGTTCTCTACTTATGATGAAGCAGAGCGTATGATTTCCTTCTATCGTTCTTGTGGTTCTCCCGCTCATCTGGTTCCCTGATATACTTGACCCATTGAAAGAAGGGGTCATTAAATATACTTCTTTCACTCTTCTCTTTATTATTTGTTTTTGAATTATTATGACTCAACAACTTGCAATCAGTCTGCTTCGTCAAGCTAACAGTGGTGATGAACTTCTTCAGGTTCTCGACTCTCTGGTTTCGGGTGCTGATGTAAACGAAGCACAAGATCCTACATTGGAAGAGATTGAATTCTAATGTGACAGTCGGGGAAGTGGCACAAGGGGTCTTCCACGACCCCCCCTGGACCCCTTATAATTCTTTCAGTTCACAAGCAACCCACCATGCGTAAGATCGAACGTCAAATGAATGCCGCTATCACCAACGCTAAGGATTGGTGCTCTGGCAACACTCAAGTGTGCTGGGATGGTGCAGCTCAGGTTGCCGAAGTCTTCCTTCACGGTAATCTAATCGCTAAGATTGGTTCCTGCTGGATTCAAATCTTCGATGGTGGTTGGCAATCTAATACCACCAAATCCCGCCTGAATGCTATTCTTAGTGAGCATGGATTGCCCGGAGAGTGTGTCTTCCAAAAGAACTTTAATTGGTTCGTGAGTCAGGAAGGTGGCGATGTTCCTTTCTTCTCTGGAATGCGTCTTAACTGATAAAGAAAGGGGGTGCAAATCCCCCTCTTTTTTTATATAATACTAATGAGGTTTTTTCAAATGGACAACAATCTTAAGCAGGAAGCACTGATCGAAGCATTAGAATTTTATATTCATAATCTCAAAGAAATTGATGCAAATCAAGCCGCTATTGATCTATTCAATCAGGTTTTGAGTGAGGTTGAGAATGAGACTGTGCCACCTATTGAACCGGCACAAGACCCCTTGTGGTTCCCCTGAATTCGTGCAATACTTAAAGAGTAAAGGAATCAAACCAATGACACCCGAACAAAAGTTTCAGCAACTGTTCGAAGAAATGTATAATCTTTGTGAAGAGCAAGGTTGGGGTGACCCTTTCAGCTATGCTCGCTCACGTGAGATACATCTTGCTGGTATTCTTGGGCATAAAGTAGCAGAAACTTATTCGGGTGCTGATGCTGTAGATGAAGATGGTGAATGTGAATATAAATCTACGGTTGCAAAATCTATCAATGGAACTTACAATGGAATCAGTGTTCAAGATACCTGGGAAGAGCAGGAACGTTATCTAATTGAAGATAAAATTGGTAAGTATTCCAATCATTACATTGCCCGTTATGATGGCGGAAAAGTTGTAGAGGTTTGGAAACTTTCTGGCAATGATGTGCTGATGATTCTTCTTCCTAAACTCAAGAAAGATTGGAATCGTAAGATTAAAGGTAATCACAAAGATCCTCGTCTTTCTGGCAGTCTAACTAAAACAGCAATTTATAAGTTTGGAACTCAAATTGTATGACAATAGATAGCGGAAAATTAATGTATTCTCACGGTGGAGGTGATGAGGCATACACTCCACCATATGGCGTAACTCCTATTCTAAAATATATTCCAAAGAATGCAATTGTCTGGTGCCCGTTTGATACACCAAACAGTGAGTTTGTTAAACAAATTGGCAAACAGAATGATGTAGTTTATTCTCATATCAATTATGGTCAAGATTTCTTTGATTTTGAACCAAACAAATGGGATGTAATTATATCTAATCCACCATTCACAAACAAACGTAAATTCTTTGAAAGAGCACTGTCATTTAATAAGTCATTTGCGTTGATTATGACTAACACCTGGTTGAATGATAGTGCCCCGAAACAGTTATTTAAAGACAAGGATTTACAATTGCTGATGTTTGATAAACGAATGAAGTTCATCACAGATGGTAGACCCAACAATAAAATTACGTTTAGCAGCAGTTATTATTGTTGGAACTTTCTACCAAAACAAATTATAATGGAAGAACTTATTATACCAAAAGATAGTTAAATTAACTGATCCGTGTGCCAGTTGAAGACCCCTTGTGGTTCCCCTGAATTCGTGCCATACTATGATCATCAACAGAAAATCAATGCAAAACACCCATCTTGAGCACCCCGAAGATACAATCCTGACCGGTGATCTTTCTGTCCTGGATTGGTTTGTAACTCCCGGCAATCTGTCGGTTAAAATTGATGGTGCGCCTGCAATCGTGTGGGGAATTGATCCTGCTAACGGTGAGTTCTTTGTAGGAACTAAGGCAGTCTTTAATAAGAAAAAGATTCGTATTGCTCACAATCATGAGGAGATTGATCAACATTATGAGGGCAATGTAGCACAGATTCTGCACTCGTGCTTTGATCATCTGCCCCGTACTGAGACAATCTATCAGGGAGATTTCATTGGTTTCGGTGGACTTTGTGAATATAAGTCCAACACTATCACTTATCTTTTTCCTGAGATTGTAACTCAAAATATTATTATTGCACCTCACACTTGTTATTATGCTGAGAGTGATCTTCGTGATGCCGTAGCATATCCTGACCGTGCCATCTGGAATGATACTGAGCACGTGAAGTTTGTGAAACCTAACGCATACATTCTTTACAATCAAGAATCGTTTGCTGATGTAGAAGATGTTTGTAAGTTTGCCCGGCAGATGGCACAAACTGTAACCTTTGTGAATGATAAGGAAGCAGCAAAGATTAAGCAACAACTTAATGCTTTCATTCGTTCGGGTGAGCAGATTAGTGTAGAGAATGTAAATGAGTTTGATTGTGACCCCAACCTGATTCGTTTGTGGTTACTTGTGAAATCAATCAAAGATGATTGTTTATATCTGTGCCGTAATGATGGACCTGCTGCTTATATCAACGGGAATCGTATTGATGCTGAAGGTTACGTTATGACCAATGAGTTTGGTATGATGAAACTTGTAAATCGTGAGTGCTTCAGTTATGCGAACTTCACCAGCGGTCGCTTTCAGTGTGCCGCCTGAGAGAGTGGCACAAGGGGTCCCCCAGAACCGGCAGGGACCCCTTAGAATTCTTTCAGTTCACAAGTTCACCCGATGACTCTCACACCTTGCAACCTGACCGCTATCGGTGAGATGATCTCTGCTGCTTCTCAGGATTCCCGCACCGCTGAGAATATCCGGCAGATGCATGAATCTGCTGAGGGAGCTGAGATTCTGCGCCTGATTGTTCGTGATGACCTGGGTGGCGCTGCTGATATAATTGTAGATGCCCTTTGGTCCAATCTCTAAACTTGCACAAGGGGTCCTCTGTGACCCCTCCTGATACCTTACAATTCTTTCAGTTCACACCCCCACCAACAATGGCAACCAACGCTTCCCGTGACACTACAACCGGAAAATCTTATGAAGATGTAATCGAAGAACTTTTAATTGAACATACCGATCACAAAGTAGAATCTCAGGTTAACATTGGTTCAAAGCGTAATGGTGGCAAGCATTATAATATTGATATTCTGCTGAAAAGTTTCAGTCTAATATGAAAAAAATCTACCCGGATGTTCGTATCATTTCACACGAACAATTTATTGAAGAATTCATGATATAATACGGAACTCTCTATGTGCCAATCCCCTAAGTGGCACAAGGGGTCCCCCAGAACCGGCAGGGACCCCTTAGAATTCTCTCAGTTCACAAGTTCACCCGATGCGAATCGACGTCCTCTGCCCCGCTGCTCCCTGGGAGAATACCACCACCGACATGGATCGTGCTTATGATCTGGCATACGATCTGGCAGAAGAGTATAGCTGCAGTGTCACTCTTCGTTATAACGAAACCGGAATCATTATGACCACGGTTGAGGCTTAGTCCTCAAAGAACTTTAATTCCAACTCATCATCTAAAATGAAAACAATCGCCCTCATCTTTGCAGTTGCTTTTGTATTCTCTCCCATGGTTAGAGTTGCAACCTCAAACACACTTCACACAACCGCTGATATCATCACTTCTCACAATTAATTATATCTAATCCCCTCCGGGGTGTGCCAATCCCCTAAGTGGCACAAGGGGTCCTCCGGAACCGCTGGGGACCCCTTAGAATTCTTTCAGTTCACAAGTTCACCCGATGACCGCCCCCACTCCCCTGAAAACCATTCTCTCCCCCACCCGCTATCCGTTCGCTGTAGCTATGGTGATGAATGGTAAGATCATCAGCACGGTGGCATATCCCCACACTTTGGAAGATTGCTACTTTCAAGTTCAAGCCTGGCGCTCAGCCCGTCCTCATGATCAGTACATTATGGCTGAGCAGCGTGAGATCGGTGAGAAGACTCCTGATCGGGTCAACACCTACTGGGTAGCAGTTTAGGGGTGCCAATCCCCTAAGTGGCACAAGGGGTCCTCCGGAACCGCTGGGGACCCCTTAGAATTCTTTCAGTTCACCAAACCACTCAAACCAATGAATCTCTACATTATCAATGACGTGCTGACCGATTATACCTCCGGAATGTGTGTGATTGCCGCTGAATCTAAAGAACAGTGCCGGGAGATCTTTACTGAAGAATTCAGCGCACCCTGGCACGCTAAAGAATATGACGAAAGTGCTACCATCACTGTAATTGAGAACGTTCAACATCCTGCTGGTTTGCTGAGCTATGTCTATGGTGGGGGGTGATAATCCTCCCTCACAAGTTCACCTTCATTCTTTCACTCCAATGACCGACAATTCCTACAACGGCTGGGCAAACTACGAAACCTGGAATATCTCACTCTGGTTGCAGAATGAGTATGGTTTCTGGAAACTTGCCCGGAAATTTGATAACTACAACCGCCTGATTCCTCACCTTGAGCATAACTTTGGGCAGATGACTCCCGATGGTGTCCGTTGGATGGATCCGAGCGTTAATGTTAAAGAATTGAATGAGATGCTAAGTGAAATGTGACGGTCGGCAGACTGGCACAAGGGGTCCCCCAGAACCGCCAGGGACCCCTTAGAATTCTCTCAGTTCACAAGTTCACCCGATGCTGATTTCCGAAGCGATGGTCATGCTGGCGCCCTACGGTGTGGAGCGGATTGAGCGCATCCCCAACCGCATCCCCAACCCCTACGGCACCCAACTTTGGAAGGTCCGCCATCACGGGCAGGATTACTCCTATGCCTGCCAGCTGGAATCTCTAGTCTGGGCGCTGACCCCCGAAGATGAGTGGGAGGGTTGACCTCCTCCCCCATACCCGATAGAATTCTCTCAACTGCAACCCACCTCATGACAACTGCCGAACTGAATGCCGCCATCTCCTCCGGAGAATTCAAGGTCACCCGCTTGCCCCGTCGCGGACCCCGCCCCGGACAGGCAGCGATGACTCCTAAGGAATTCCGCGCTGCCTGCCACGCTGAAAAGATCCGCAAGAGGGCTTGACCCCCTCCCCCATACCCTGTAAAATTCTCTCAGTTCACACCCCCCCCTCCCCCGATGGCAATCCTTCAGTTCCGTCTCCGTGCTACCTGGCCCAACGGCGATAGCGAAATTAAAGGCGTTTACGACACCCTCGAATCTGCCAATCGCCGCAAGGCAGAATGGGAGGTCTGCTGCAATGCTTGGGGCAATACAACCGGAATCCAGTTCCTGGTGGAGCCCAACCCATAGGGGTTTGGGTATTCTCCCCCTCCCTGCTACAATTACATTCAACCGCAACAAATCTCATGCATTGCTCCACCTTTCCTTCCACCGTCTGGGATTGTACTGATGAGAATGATTGCATCAGTTGGGCACAAGCATCCTACGCAGCAAAGCTTCATGGATTGTGGGATGATTTCCGCACCGATTATGGAACCACTGCTAAGTTCGGACGTGTAGATGCTGGTGAATTTCTGCAGTGGTTGGGGTACTGAACTCTACATTTAAGTTCATTACATTTTCATTCACTACATTCGTTTCAATGAACTTCACCAAAGCAATGATTCTTTTTCTGGTCGCAATGGTTGCAATTCGTCCGGACTTTAAGACTGTTGCTACAATCAACCCAGCGCAGGAAGAAGCTGCTGAAGCCTTCTGTATCGCTCACGGTTGTGGTGATCAACCTCCTATGGATTACATTCAGTCCTGATAGTTTTCACTCTTCATCTTCATCATCATGATTCTCAACGTTGCATCTGACATTCATACCCGGCAGTTAGTCTGGGTTGCTACTTATCCTGAGAAGGGACAGCAGAACTCACATACGTGTGATGTAAGTGTTGACGGTCTTTCTTCTGTTGAGTGGTCGGGTCTTATGAGTGTGGGAGGCAGGGTATAGAGTAACTCTGAGACTTGTGCCCCCTACTTATATTCGTGGGGGGCAGTCATTCGTTCGTGTTTGGCAGTTAAATTGATGGCGGGTTTATTATATTTTGCGGGCGTCGTTATAAGGATCCTTATAATATTATAAGGTTTTAATGGGGGTTATATAAATTGATGGGTCCCGGTAATCTATAAAAGTAAATATAGACTGTGTTTTTTATCTTTAAAAAAAATTTTTCTAAATAAAAAAATATTTTAAAAAGAAAATCTGCTACATGAAAAAAAATTTCGGGGAAAATTTTGAAGTTTTAAAGGTCGATTCAATTACAGGAGAGTACTACATTACAATTCCAGAATCAATTATAAACGAACTTTCTTGGTATGAAGATACAGAAGTTTCTATAAAACTGGAAGGAACTGAGTTAATCATTTCAGAAAAATAAAAAATTGACAAGACATACATATTGTTGTATGATATGAAAGTAAAACTATTCAATTATGGCTAAAGGATTTACAGTAAAAGCAAAAGCACCCACAGTTCAACAAGAACAAGAGTGGGATTATAATTTAGCAAAAGAAATGATTAATGGAAAATCAGTTGTCTTTTGTCTTCCTGGAAGAGGAGTGTCTTACACTTATTTGAAAAGTTTTGTTCAACTTTGTTTTGACTTAGTTCAATCGGGAGCAAGCATTCAAATTTCACAAGATTACTCATCAATGGTTAATTTTGCAAGATGCAAATGTCTTGGTGCAAATGTACTGAGAGGGCCAGATCAAATTCCATGGGATGGAAAACTTAATTATGACTATCAATTATGGATTGATAGTGACATCGTTTTCAATACAGAAAAATTCTGGCAGTTGGTTTTAATGGATAAAGATATTGCTGCTGGTTGGTATTGCACTGAAGATGGTCGTACAACTTCTGTAGCACATTGGTTAGAAGAAGGTGATTTTCGAAACAATGGTGGAGTAATGAATCATGAAACAATTGAAAGCATTTCAAAAAGAAGAAAACCATTTACAGTAGATTATACAGGATTTGGTTGGCTTTTAATTAAACACGGAGTATTTGAACATCCAGAAATGAAATATCCTTGGTTTGCCCCAAAGATGCAAGTTTTTGAATCTGGCGAAGTTCAAGATATGTGTGGAGAAGATGTAAGTTTCTGTCTGGACGCAAAAGAAGCAGGTTTTGACATTTGGTGTGATCCTCGTATTCGGGTTGGACACGAAAAAACAAGAATCATCTAATAAAATGATAGAAAAATATAATATTCTATGTAGAGGTCGTAAAATTTATTCCTCATTAACACAAGAAGAATATTTTGATGCTTTAGAAGATTTATCTCTTGAGTACTATAAAACTGGTTCACCAAAGCCAGAAGAAATTGAAACCGAAATTATTGGAGAATAACTCTTATGTCTATGTCAAAAGGAAAAAATGGATTTTATATTCCAGGTCAACCAAAAAAGTCTCGTCAAGGAAATGGTGGTGGAACTAAATATGCAGCATCATCTCGTAATGGAGCACGGAAAAAATATAGAGGTCAAGGTAAGGGGTAGTGAGTTGTTTATTAACAAATTTACCAGCACAAAAAGTTTGGATTCGTAAAGAATATCTTCGTGATTTTAAAGACGGATATGGTGAATTTGTAGAAGGCGTCTGGGTATGCGCTAAAAGCATACCTGGACGCGCTTTTTATTTTGAGACCTATTTACCTGAATATGGTGCTCTTTATGATAAATTACCAATTTCAGCATTTGTTTCAGAACCCAAAACACCAGAACTTGACTTAGATCTTCCCAATTTACAATTTTGGAATTGTATGGATTATGGAATTAGAACAATATGTAAACAATTTATTGCTTCGATGGATTGGGAGATATTATCAAGACATTTTGGAACTCTTAGAGGTCAATATATATGCACCTTAGACAATTATCACTACAATCCAGATGTAATTGATTACAGTACAAGTGAAATTCCAGAAGAACATAAATCGTTTAATCTCATCGAACTAATTAATGGTCAATTTGCACTTTACCCAAATAATAGATGTAGAATTTTTGACAATAGTTTGTCACCAGAAACTCCAAAAATTCCAGATTTTAAAGTTTCTACCATAAAATATCAGGTTGAAAATGGGGTAAATTGGGGAAGATTGGGAGATACTGATGATTATTTTTGGAAAACACCGAGAGAAAGAGAAAATAAATAATTTTTTTAATAAAATTTAACTTGAATCATTTTTCAATGGGTAAACACCTACTTTTAGAGGTGTATAATGTTGATTTTAACCTCATAAATGATGTTGAATCCTTAGAAAAAGTCATGATTGTAGGTATCGAACGTGCAAAAATGACAATTTTAAATATTTTTTCACATTGTTTTATACCTCAAGGGTGTACAATTGTAGTAACTCTTGCTGAAAGTCATGTTTCCTGTCATACATGGCCTGAAAAAAACTGTTTAGCAATTGATGTTTATACTTGTGGGGAAAAAAATCCTAAATTAATTGCAATTGAGTTACTTAAATACCTCAATTCTTATGATTATAATATTAGAGAATTATATCGTTAAATAGAATTGTGCGATAGAACCGCACAATAATAAAAGTTCTGTTTTATTCATTAAAACAGGAGAAAAAATGTCAGTAGATAGAGACAAAAATTACATGTATAGAATGTGGGGAACGAATAAACTAATTACAGATTATAATATGAATGTGGATTCACCAAAAAGAATTATTCAAGAAATTATGCATGATTCTGCACCAAAACATAATTTTAAAGATCAAAATGATTTGCATGAAAAAATAAGAAATAATGAAGATTATGATGATTGGGAATATGGAACTGAGCCACTTTATGGAAATGTTTGGAAATAAAGCATAAATAAATCAAAACACTTATTTCAATGACAGTTACAAGGATTTCTAGATCTTTTAAAGATATTAGTTTATCCTTTGATCCTCATCCTGTGACAAAGGATTTACCTGTGATTACAAATGAAAGAGCAATTATTCGCTCTATTCGCAATTTAGTCCAAACAATTCCAACTGAAAGATTTTTTAATCTTGATTTGGGATCAAATGTTCGCTCTAGTTTATTTGAATTTGTTGATTTTGGAACTGCTTCTGCAATTGAGCAGGAAATTAAATACACAATTACACAATATGAACCAAGAGTGAATAACTTAAATGTCGAGGTAAATCCCAGTCCAGATACAAATGAATTTGAAGTGACTGTAACATTTGAAATTATTGGTCAAGAATTTCCAGTACAAGAATTTACTTTTATCGTAGAGGCAACAAGGTAAAATGCCTTTCACTCAATTTGCAAATTTAGATTTCGATCAAATTAAAA
>Ga0136656_1000634_pt1 | contig 12432 bp, 10 predicted proteins | sample CPBDNA_9_FD_94862 | JGI IMG/M metagenome (GOLD analysis project Ga0136656, IMG submission 94862) | Freshwater to marine salinity gradient microbial communities from Chesapeake Bay, USA - CPBay_Sum_15_0.8_DNA (version 2) | ecosystem: Environmental > Aquatic > Marine > Coastal | place: USA...
GTTGATCTGGGAGAGAATGACCGCATTTTTTTGTCGGGATATTTCGGCCGGGATGTTTTTGCCTTTGACAATGAGACATTCAACTTCAACTTCGATTGGGGAAACGCCACGGGAACTGCCCGTTGGAATCACACCTTCAATTCGAAGCTTTTTTCGAACACGACCTTGACCCTATCGGATTATCAATACAACATCTCCAACCAGCTAACCGGCTTTTCCTTTAATTTGGGTTCAAGCATTACCGATGCGAGTCTGAAGACCGATTTTTATTACGCCGCAGACAATACGCACACGCTCCGGTTTGGCATTAGTAGCATCTATCACAGCTTTGAAGTTGGGCGGCTCAAGGCAGGGAGCACGGACGGGCAAGTTCAATTCAGTGCCGGGCAGGATTTTGACGGTACTGAGTTGGGTATCTACTTTTCGGATGACATTGATTTCAGTGACCGTTTCCGGTTTCAGACCGGATTTCGTCTGTCTGGGTTTACCAATGATGGAGATGTTTCTTTCGGTTTAGAGCCAAGATTAGCCGGTCGTTACACAATGAACCAACGCATTTCACTCAAAGCAAGTTATGCCCGGATGTTCCAGTATATTCATTTGGTCTCGAACTCAAACATTGCTCTTCCAACGGATATCTGGTACCCAAGCACAGCAAATGTGAAACCACAGCGGTCTGATCAAGTGGCAGCCGGATGGGCCTGGCAGATCAACCCGAATCTATTGTTCACCAATGAATTTTATTATAAATGGCTCGAAAACCAGATTGATTTTAAAGATTTCGCCGAGCTTTTTGCCAATGACAATTTGGAGGAAGAATTTGCTTTCGGAAATGGGAATGCGTACGGAATGGAAGTTGGGCTGGAAAAACCCGAAGGCCGCCTGACTGGCTGGCTAGGCTATACATTGGCGTTTATTCGCAGGGGAAACTTCAGGAGCCTTGATGGCACCCTTATCGACAATGGAGCTTTCTTCCCCCCACGATATGACAGGCGGCACGATTTATCGGTTGTTGGAATCTATCAGATGACAAAAAGAATCAGTGCATCTGCTGCTTTCGTATTCGGCTCGGGAGATATCAGCTGGCTTCCTACCGGTAGGTTTTTCCTCCAAGATAGCCCGGGACGCTTTCCCTTTCCTGCTGTTCCTGATTATCCATCACGAAACAACTTTCGCCTCCCTCCCTATCACAGGCTCGATCTCAGTATCGTTTTTCGTTTTGATCCATCATGGGGTGAAAGTGACCTAACCGTCAGCATTTATAATATTTATAATCGCCGAAACCCGTATTTCGTGTACCTCGAACCCACAGTTGAGGAGGTTCAGCCTCTGACCGGAGAGGGTCCTTCATTTGAAGTACTCACTGGCATTTCTCCCAAACAGGTTTCCCTTTTTCCAGCAATTCCTTCACTCACCTATAACTTTAAATTTTGATGCTCAGGACCTTTCTATTCTTACCGATCCTCCTGTTGCTTTTGGTAGGCTGTGGCAGCCTTGAAAAAGAAATCGATATTGAACTGGACACCTATGAATCCCGGCTGGTTGTCGAAGCCTATCTCGAACCAGGAAAACCCTACAATCTTCTCTTAAGTAGAAGCACTGGATTTTTCTCCCCAATTGATTTAGAAAATCCACTAGAAAGTGTTGTGCAGCAGCTAGAAAGTGGCGCAGAAGTTCGGATTGTGCACCGCGGCGACACCATCGACCTCCAAAATCAGCTCAGGTTTGACGACGAGAGCCGTCAATTTGCCAACTATGTATCATCAGAATTTGTCCCACTTCATTTCGAAGAACCTTTCCAGCTATTGATTACAACAACCAATGGTGAAAGCGCCAATGCTTCTACAATTCTTCAAACCCCCTTCCCGATTGATTCTGTCGTGATTCAGAAGCAGCCCGAGGATACGCTATACAGGGTTTTAACCTATTATACGGACAACCCGGATCGCGAGAATTTTGTGCGGAGAATTCTTCATGTCAACAATCTGGACTCCATTGATCAGGATTTCATTACCGATGACCGGTTTGTTGAGAGTCCGGTAGTTGCCTTCGGCACCGGTTATAGTTACTCTTCGGGCGACACGCTGATCAATACGCTTTACCATATTGATCAGGCATATTACGACTTTTTACAAAGTGCATTTGGAGCCCTTTCTGCTAATGGAAACCCTTTCGCTCAACCAGGCCAAATCCAGTCAAACATCAGTGGCTCACATCAACCAATCGGAATTTTTACCGGGCTGAGTTATGACAGAGTGTATTCTGTCATCCCTTGATACTCAATTGTGCGTAACAGTGGTGGGTTATCGCTATTGGTATTTTTGTCAACCTTCAGAACACCAAGCCGAAAGTGATGGATTGCTGTGATACCAATGAATCATTGCTTTGGGCGAATAATGGGTGGGTGGCAGATAACCTAAAAATAGGGTAAATTTGTGCCGAATTTCAGTTGCAATTAAAATCCACACCTCGTTATGAAAAAGATAGGTATCCTGTACGGTCAGGAAAACACCTTTCCACCGGCTTTGGTCGATCGCATTCATGAGAAAGCAGAACCTGGCATCAAAGCCGAATTGCTGCATGTTGGAGAGGTCAAGCAGGCTCTCCCCACTGATTACGCCGTGATTATTGACCGGATTTCTCAGGATGTTCCTTTTTACAGGGCATTTCTTAAAAATGCCGCTATCGGAGGCGCTGCTGTCATCAACAATCCTTTTTGGTGGAGTGCTGATGAAAAATTTTTCAACAACGCTCTATCCGAGCAGTTGGGGGTTCCGGTTCCGAAAACGGTTTTGCTGCCATCAAAAGAAATGCCTCATGATACAAATGCGAATTCCTTCCGCAATTTAAAATTTCCGCTTGACTGGGAAGGTATTTTCGAGTATCTCGGAGGTTTTCCGTTTTTCATGAAGCCCCACGCCGGTGGCGGTTGGAAAAACGTCTACAAAATCAATAACATCGATGAATTGTGGGCGGCTTATAATGAAACCGGACAGCTTGTCATGATGCTGCAGGAAGCCGTTGAATTTGATTCATACTTCCGGTGTTATTGCATAGGTCAGGAGCATGTCCGGATTATGCACTATGAGCCCCGCAATCCTCACCACCTGAGGTATGCAGCCACGCACGAGGTATCTGCAGATTTGCTTGCAACCATGGAGCAATATGTCCTGGCACTAAATTACGGTTTGGGATATGATTTCAATACGGTTGAGTTTGCTGTCCGTGACGGTATTCCAATTGCGATTGACTTTTGCAACCCTGCCCCCGATGCTGATGTGCACTCGGTTGGAGAGGAAAACTTTGAATGGGTCGTTGAAACAAGTGCCAAAGTGGCTATTCAACGTGCCAAAATGCACCGTGAGGGCCAGATGAATCTGACCTGGGGTACCTTTGTTTCGAATGCCATTGCCGGGAACCAGGTAAAGAAAGTCAGCACCTCTGACTCAGGTAAGGAAAAATTATTCCGCACTGGCCGAAGCATTTTTCCGGTCAGTAATAAGCTCGTTAATGAATATGAGCCCGAGCTTGTCAAAGATGCCTTGCTCAAAAGGCTTGGAGACGCTGATGGTGCCTCAGATGTTTTGACTCGCATTAAGGGCATAGGCCCTAAGCTCGAAGTTCGGCTCAATGAAGTTGGTATTTATACATATGCCCAATTGAGCCGATTGGATGAAGAGTGTTCAGAATGGCTGGACAGTCTTCTCGGCCAAGTCAACAAGGGCAGGAGCATTCGCCACAAATGGTCTGAGCAGGCAAGGGCACTGGTCGGATTATAGCACTTGCCGGATACGGCTCAAATCCCTTTTGACAACTTCTTATGAAGAATACAATACGGGTTGCTGTATTGGACATGTACGATGGGACTCCCAATCAGGGCATGGCCAATATCAGAACTATTCTCAGTTCTTTCCCTACTGCCCTTGCAGTCGAATACTTTGATGTAAGGGGTGAAGCGGAAGTGCCTGATACATCCTTTGATATTTACATATCCACGGGTGGTCCCGGGAGCCCCCACGACGGTGACGGGCTTTGGGATCGCAAGTATTATCGGCTTCTTCAAGATATTTGGGATCTTAACAATCAGACAGAAGAAAAACGGCGTCATGTCCTTTTCATCTGTCATTCCTTTCAAATGGCCTGTATTCATTTTCGGGTCGGAGAGGTTATCCCGCGCCGCTCAATGTCCTTTGGAATCTTTCCTACCCACAAAACAGATTCCGGGAAAAAAGAGCCGTTGTTTGACAGCCTTCCAGATCCTTTTTATGTTGCTGATTTCAGAAAGTGGCAAGTTGTTCAGCCAGATTTGGCAAGACTTGAAGAACTCGGCGCGGAGATTCTTGCATTGGAAAAAATTCGGAGCCATGTGCCACTCGAGCGCGCCGTCATGGCCGTGCGGTTCTCAGAAGAGTTTATAGGCGTTCAGTTTCACCCAGAAGCAGATCCAAAAGGAATGTTGGCCCATTTCACCGATGAAGATCGAATGGAGGAAGTTGTCAGGGAACACGGACGTGAGAAATATGACAAGATGATCGACTGTCTCATGGATCCGGCACGGCTCAGCCTGACTTACAAAACCGTTATTCCATATTTCCTGAAGAAAGCGGTTTCAGCATTCTCAAGTCCCAATGTACCAGTATCTGAAACTGTTTCGCCTGAAGGCAGCCCTGAATAAATTAAATGGACCCCCAATCGGTATGTCTGATACAGGGGTTGCAGCAGCACTGAAATTGCAATTGTCATTGGGGGCAACAGTTTGATTTTCAAACCTCATTTTCCTATCTTCCATCAATTTCGAACGCACACTTTTTTTTATGAGGATTACACAGGACATTAGACAATTAGAGCCCAGAGCACTTTGGAACCATTTTGCAGACTTAAATGCCGTACCCCGCCCCTCTAAAAAAGAAGATCGGGTTATTGCATTCATGGAAAACTTTGGAGAGCAATTAGGATTGGAAACTCTGGTTGATCAGGCTGGAAATGTCATTATCAAAAAACCAGCATCGAAGGGTATGGAAGACCGTCCCATGGTCATATTACAATCCCATCTCGACATGGTCCACCAGAAAAATTCTGACACGATCTTCGATTTCGATTCTGAGGGAATCCGGTCATATTCTGATGGAGAATGGGTTTATGCTGAAGGCACAACCCTTGGTGCAGACAACGGGATTGGGGTAGCTGCTATCATGACGCTTCTAAGCTCAACCGACATTCCACATCCGCCTATTGAAGCCTTGTTTACCATTGATGAAGAAACCGGAATGACCGGTGCGAAGGGTCTTGATAAAAACTTACTCTCTGGGTCAATCCTACTCAATCTAGACTCTGAAGAAGATGATGAGCTTACCATCGGCTGTGCAGGAGGCATTGATACGAACACCCGTCTGGCGTACCGGGAAGAGTCTCCTGATTCTGAGAGTTCTGCATGGACTCTTGTTGTGAGCGGTCTGAAAGGTGGTCATTCGGGAATTGACATCCACCTTGGAAGAGGGAATGCAAATAAACTCCTGACCCGTCTGCTCTATAAATTGACTAATCAGATTGGTCTCAGAATTGGCTCTCTAGACGGCGGAAGTTTGCGCAATGCTATCCCCAGGGAGGCTACTGCCGTAGTGGTTGTTTCAAATGCTCACGTTGAAGATTTACAACATGAGATAGCGACCAGAAAAGAGGCAATCCTGAATGAATTCAGTGTAATTGAACCGGATTTGGAAATAACGCTCAAACCTACCGGTGCCCTACCCAAAAGCGTCATGCATCCAGATGATCAAGATCATATTTTAAGTGCACTTTACGCCGTACCAAACGGTGTTTTCCGAATGTCACCTGATATTCCGGGTTTGGTAGAGACCTCATCAAGCCTGGCACGAATAATTATCCAGGATGGTATCTTCATTACACAGAGCTTGCAGCGAAGCTCGGTTGAATCAGGTAAAATGGATATCGCAAATGCTGTTCGTTCTGCTTTTGAATCAATAGGAGCCACTGTTGAAAATGATGGTGACTACCCAGGATGGGCACCGAATGCAAATTCGGCCGTACTCGAACTCATGGAAGGTCTCTATGAGCAACTCTTTTCATCCAAACCGAAAGTTGCCGCCTGCCACGCCGGGTTAGAATGTGGAATTATTTCAGAACACTATCCTGGACTAGACATGATCTCCTTCGGTCCAACCATTCGCCACCCGCATTCGCCGGATGAGAAAGTCAACATTGAATCAGTCAGGAAATTCTGGGGTTTTCTGACCGCCGCCCTTCAAGAAATTTCTTGAAACAATTTTCTTCTGACAAAAGAAAAACAAGGTAAACTGAAGGTTACTCACTAAAAGCAACTTGTTTTTCACGCACTACAAGCTGCCAGCCCATTGCATTGACCATGACGTCAATGAGATTCAACATTTGGCGAGCCTGTCGTTCAGCAGCTTCATAGAGGCCACTGTGCTGTGCCTTATGCCTGATTTGGTCGACAGCAAGCCCGTTTATCCTGTTGTAGTCAGCTTCATTAAAATTATTAAAAGTCCCCGCGGTCAGGTCGTAATAATCCAACTCATGTTCAACTGACAGAATTTCCGGACTAGGGTCCCAAGTCAGGAAAATTCTTTTGGATTCAGCATCTGACTGAAGGTTCATTGAAGACAGGTCATACCCTACCGATACAGTTGCTTTAACCCGAACAAGGGCTTTTTTTCTGAGCGGACTCCAGTCGTATGCGACATAATTTTTATAGCTCACAATTTCCGAGAACTGCCCCTCAACAGCCACAATTTTAGCTACCATTCGGATTTGTTCGAGCAAGACGGTAGCTTCTTGCTCTACGGTTGGTTGTATTGCCTTACCTAGCTTTGAAAACACATAAAAGCCTGTCCCACCACCAATCACCAGTGAGAGCAATACCAGAAAACCTAATTGTTTAATCTTTCTTCCCATGATTTCAATCCGAAAAAGTGAGCGAAGTTGAGTGCCTGAGATTTTTAGCACCTATTAAAACAGCTTTTATAGATCCGACCGAAATTGGAGATTCAACCATTAGCGGCACAAAATTTTCATCATCAGTTACCCAGATTTTCATCTGGTCGCCATCTTTGAAAACACGTCCGGATTGTGTCTCAGGGCTAAGGCATATTGCATCATATTTTCCTTGTTTCCGGATTTTCACACCAGTTTCTTTCCCCAAAAATTTGACCGAGACCGGATACAATTCACGATCCATAAATAAACTGACATCAAACGCATCGCCCGGATTCATAGATTGATAATTAAGATTTCGAGCCACATAAAGTACTGACAAAAGATCTTGTACACACCCTTCAAATTCAATTGTATCTTTTTCAGTTTCAGTGCGTGTTTTACCCCGCTCTGATATGGCCTGCTGAGCTCCAAAATTATAATGATTTTTCTCAAAAAGTCTGTACTTGCCTTCTTGAATCATCTTTGTGGATGAAATTGGCCTCAAGGATTTTGCGTCAATTTCACACTCAAATTTATCACGAACCTTAAATAGCCATTCATGCACTTTATATGTCCGTCCATCAGCAACCAATTTGAGGCTTTCTCCATCTGGAATAACTGAGAATGAAACCTCACCAGCAGAAAGCCATAAGAAGTTCCAATTATAATAAATCCTGTATGTCAGAATTTCTCCGGGTTGAAAAGCACGGTTATCAATACTACATTCTTCACTGACAAACGAAAGCCTATCAACACCCGGTTGCATTTCCGGGTGGCTGGGACTTATCGAAAAAGACAAAGTCACCATTATCAAAACTCCTAAAAGCATTGACCAACTCGGTAGATTTAGTCCGAACTGTCGACTCATTAGCAAGGCCTTCTTTGCATTACCCATACTTCTATATTTTACACATCCTTACAATGCAATAAATGAGAGATAAATTGCCTGTGCAACTCAGAAACAATAAGTATGTAAAATTTAACAAACCCCCCGAATTTTACAACAAATATTTTGTACTTTTAATTCCATAATGATTTCTCAATTAGATACAAACAGGCCAAGACGAATTCTCGGCGTAGATCCAGGCACTAATGTACTCGGGTACGCTATAATTGAAGTCGTTGGAAAATCGCCGGAGGTTCTGATTCTTGATATCTTAAGAATACCACCAGATCTTGACCATCATGGAAAATTAGAGCGAATATTCCGTGAACTGAGTGGTCTGATCAGACATTTTAATCCGCAAGAAATGGCGATTGAAGCCCCGTTTTTTGGAAAAAATGTCCAATCGATGCTCAAGCTAGGTCGGGCACAGGGCGTTGCCATCGCCGCAGGAATGAGTCAAGGGCTACAGGTAGCTGAGTATTCTCCAAGAAAAATCAAACAAGCTGTCACCGGAAAAGGTAATGCAGACAAGACCCAGGTGGCTGCGATGTTACCACACATAATAAAGGGAACAATACCTCAAGTTCCGCTCGATGCTACAGATGCCCTTGCAACGGCCATCTGCCACTTCTTCCAAAGTAATTTAGGAGAAAAAAAGCAAAGGTCTTACACGAACTGGTCTGCCTTTATAAAAGATAATCCCAGCAGACAGGCATGACCACAATCCCTTAGGCATCAACCACCAGAAATTTTGCCCGAATTTTTTCTGCTATCACTCCGAATTCATCGGAGGAAAGCTTTATAGGAGGTCGAGAAAAATTCATATCCTGGACGTTTTCAATTGGGACCAGGTGTATATGAACGTGGGGGACTTCAAGACCTACAACTGCTAGACCGATTCGCTTACAGGGTACTGCAGCTTCAACAGCTTTGGAAACCTTCTTTGCGAACAACATGAGTGAACTGAGGAGGTAATCATCGAGATCGAAAATATAATCTACCTCCTCTTTGGGAATTACAAGCGTATGTCCGGCGGCTAGGGGCCTGATATCAAGAAAGGCAAGAAACAAATCTGTTTCCGCAATTTTGTGGCAGGGAATTTCTCCCTTTATGATTTTTGTAAATACTGACGGCATTTATCCAAAGTTTATCTGCGGCTTAATTTTATCCACGCATCAGTATTGGATTTTTTCCCTATCCAATCACAAGCCTATATCCAAAATTTCGAATTCAATATTACCGCGCGGTGTCTCAACAAGAGCAATCTCACCAACAGATTTTCCAAGAAGACCTTGACCCATTGGCGAATTCACGGAAATTTTCTTTTGCTTGAGATCCGCCTCGGTTTCCGAAACCAGCTGATATCTTAATTCTTTCCCTGTTTTCAGATTCTTAATCAGCACTTTCGCAAACACCGTAACTTTGGACGTGTCTAACTGGCTTTCATCAAGTACACGGGCATTCGCGAGCTTCTTTTCAAGATCATTGATCTTAAGCTCAAGCATACCCTGAGCATCCTTTGCTGCATCATACTCTGCATTTTCAGAGAGATCACCTTTTTCCCTGGCCTCGGCGATGGCTTTTGCTACTTTTTGACGACCAGTGGACTTCAATTCCTCCAGTTCAGCCTTCAGGCGTTCCAGCCCTTCTTTCGTTAAATATTCAACTTGTAGCGACATAATGAATCATTTTCCCTATCTGCCATTCAAAATGATATGGAGGCGATTATCGTTAGCTCTTTCTTCAAAGTGTAAGACTGGAAAGAGCCTGCCAGGTCCTTCCGACCTCACATCACTTAAAAACAAACAGTGCAAAAAGTTTTAAATGTTTGGCTCTTGAGGCAAATAAAAAAGAGTCTTCCTTTCTTGGGGCCCGTCTCAAATGCATAATCAGGCCACAAGAAAGAAAAACTGTTGATTCCTTATCCGAAACGGATGATGGAAAGCCATCACCAAGCAATCCCCCTCAAGATAGGGGATTTTCCTGAAAGATGACAGCAGAAAATTTTTAAGGAATTATAACCCTATCCGGATACCAAGATTATGTGTTCCGTTGAAAAGCGCAGTTTCACGGTAGGCGTAATCGATACCAAATGTATTGTTCGGTTTCTCTTTGTTCAATGGCACTTCAAAAGAAGCCCCGATGCTCAGACCGGTATAAATTGAACCCTCTATTTCGCGACCGGCCAAATCTTCAGCGGCTTCTGTGTCATACTCATGCTTATAGCCAGCTCTGAGCATAAATTTTTCATCGAAGGCGTATTCTACACCACCACCTATTTGGTCTCTCGAAAAAGAGTTAGCAGTAAAGTTGCCAAGCACGGTAAGTCGTTGGTCAGACCCAATGAGGAAATCATAAGAAATACCAATATTCAGGACAGAAGGTATTTCAAAATCAGCGGTCCTTACAGAGAAAGTGACTGGACGGATCGGATTGGAGTTTGTCTGTTCCTGAAGCTGTTGATCAAGCGCTGATCCCCCGAATTTCATTCGGCTACCCACATTGCGCAGTGATATTCCAAATTTAAATTCATCCAGATCACCGGAAAAGTATTGAACCCCGGCATCAAATGCAAAGCCTGATGCTGCAACCTCTGCTGTAGATTCGAAAATACCCCGAACCAGAAAACCTACAGAGACCTTGTTCTCGAAAGAGTGTCCATATGAAATCCCGATATTAAACCATGAGGGCGAAAACGAAGCGCCAGAGCCCTCAGGCTGAGCAGTTGTGGTAATGGGAATATCTCCGAAATCAAGTGCCACAATGCTGACACCAAACACGCCATTTTCGCTGATGCGCTGACCAAGAGCAAGGCCATTCATATTGATTCCAGTACCATCAAAATACCTCGTATGACCGAGAATGGCTTGCGTAGTTTTGACATGGGCCAATCCTGCTGCGTTAAGACGCATAGATTCAGCTCCTGAAATAAATGAAGTATTCATTCCACTGAGTCCTGCAGTACGAGCCCAAGGAAACATGAGGAGCTCATAAGCACCAGCCTCCCCTTGTCTGTCAGGATTTCCAGCCAACATCAATTGCACCGTACAAGGTGCAAGGAGCAGGTAAAAGAGAACGAGTATATGTTTTTTCATGATAATTGACAGTTTCATGATTGTAAGCGAGCGGCTCGCGATGAAAATGGTAGCAGAGCCGGCATCAATACCGGCTCCACCTTATGACATTATTAGAATCCCGATGGGTCGAATTGTCTGTTGATCGCAAAGAACTTCAAAACCCTCTCTCCCTTTTCACCGGCATCAATATGAATCAAGTAAACGCCACTTGCCACAGGAACACCTTTTGCATTTCGCAAATCCCATTCCACAGACGGATCAATTTGTCTGGAGATTACACCAGGATCTGTTCTCGTGGTGGTTTGAAGAGCTCTCCGCTCATCGCGGTCATATCTTCGTACAAACCTCCCATCGAGTGAGAAGATTTTCACAGTACACTTTGCAGGAAGATTCGTGATCTTCACCACATTGGTATTCTGTTCTGCTTCATAATAGGAAAGACCATAATACGGATTCGGCACCACGTTAATCGCAGCAAGTTCCTCATTGTACTCTTCTGGCGTATCTGCAATGTTAGCTTGTTCTCCGTCAAATAAAATCCTGTAAGCAGGGTATCCATTGTTAACACCAATACCTGCCTCCCCTTCACTTTCAAGACCAACATTGAATGCATCCGCAACTCTGAGGCTGATTTTTGCTTCATTCGGAATCAATCCCTCATTCAACGGCAATAACTCAGTCTCCGGATTTAAGACAGGAATGCCAGCCCAAGTTACATTAATGAGGGCAGCAAATTTTGCAATGGAGCCTTTACAACCAATGAGTCTCTCATAGTAATTGTAACATCCATCATACTCATCATCAGTCACATAAATGTAGTGCTGACCTCCGAAATAGAGCGAGTATGTAAATGAGTTACTATTGAAACTGTTGGTGCTATTCGGATTCCACATCATATCCCGGCCGTTCTTAATCAATTCGAGTGTTTCATCGGAAAGACCAAGTGCCTGAGCAACTCCCGGATCAATTTGATCTGTGTAGGTAGAATTCTCACCGAAGAAAATGTTGAGCCTCTTTCCGGTTTCAACATCGACAGCATAGCCTGGGAACCATCCCATACCAACACGGGGATCTCCATCGTCATCAAGTTCACCATCAGGATCCGGAAGACCATCACCGTCATTATCATCTTTTCCAACAGAAAGTGCCCCTCTCAAATCGAAATTCTCGATTGGAGAGCAACCATTCGCAACATCAGGCTCCGTGGGAAGACCAACAGAGAATGGTGGCTCATTGTCATCATACCAGTACTTATTGGCTGATTCAACAATGACACACCTACTCCACTTACTCTTATCCGAAGTCAGGACAATGTCAACGTTATTGAGCTTACTCAGTGAATTATTATCCCGAACTGTATTAGAAACATTATCCCAAAATGCCGGAGAAATAACATGCGAAACACCTCCATCCGGAGCTGCTTTCCAATCCGCGAGATACATTGGCACAAATACACCACCACCCATCGTACTCAGAGGACTTCCAGGATCGAGTTGCTCATCCCGCTCAGCAGGA
>Ga0136656_1000636_pt1 | contig 12389 bp, 8 predicted proteins | sample CPBDNA_9_FD_94862 | JGI IMG/M metagenome (GOLD analysis project Ga0136656, IMG submission 94862) | Freshwater to marine salinity gradient microbial communities from Chesapeake Bay, USA - CPBay_Sum_15_0.8_DNA (version 2) | ecosystem: Environmental > Aquatic > Marine > Coastal | place: USA...
AAAGGTGAACCTGCAGAAAGTCCAAGACCTCCAGCAGAAATATCAAATAGCATTGAGGTTGCTCAGATTAATCTTCCAGCATATCTTTATTCACCTAAAGATGTAACAATTAGATTGGCAAAACATCCTAGGTATAGGATGAAAGATATTGCTAAACTGGAAAGAAGAATTGAAAATCTTGAGTATTATACCACATTATCACTTTTAGAAACTACTACTAGTAGTCTTTTCATTGATGATGGAACTGGAAGAAATAGATTTAAGAGTGGTTTCTTTGTAGATAATTTTACAGATACAATCACACAAACTAAAGAAACCGTTGTTAAAAATTCTGTTGATATAAAAAATCAACAATTAAGACCATCCCACTTTACCACATCAGTGGATCTTAAAGTTGGAATTACTACAACACTGACATCTTATCAGAATACCAGATTTGTTGATAATTCAAACCTTGATGGTGTTGGAATTAAAAAGTCTAAAAATATAATAACACTTGACTATGAAGATCTAGTATACATTGAGCAGCCTTATGCCACAAGAACCGAAAACGTAACAGCACTTTTATTAAGTTATTACTTAGGTGTAATTGAACTTTTCCCAGAATCAGATACTTGGGTAGATCAAACTAGACTTGCAGCAAAAACAATTGAGGTTGAAGGAAACTATACAGAAACTGCAAAACAACTTGAAGAGCAAGGACTAGATTCTCAAACTGGTTATTCTCAAACTATTTGGTCTGGTTGGACTACTACCTGGACAGGTGAAGAAATTACTGGAAGAGAAACCGTCGAACAACAAGCATCTACAGCTAAAGTTGTTGCAGAAACTGAAACTTATGTTGAAACTGGAACACAAGCAAGATCTGGTGTATCCATAAGCATCTCTGAGAGATTTGACAATTTCTCCAAGGGTGATGTAGTAGTATCAAGCAGTATAATTCCTTATATGAGATCAAGGAATATTGAATTTACTGCTAGAAAACTAAAACCAAATTCTTTAGTAAGTGCATTTTTTGATAGCAGAAATGTAAATGAATACATTGTTCCAAAACTCATTGAAATTGAAATGGTTAGTGGAACATTTGAAACTGGAGAAATTGTTGAATCGATAGTAGATAATTATTTTCCAAGTAATTCGAATACAGGAGTAACTCCTTTTATAAAGTTTAGATGTGCTCAGCCAAATCATAGATATGGAATCTTAAACGATCCTACTGATATCTTTATAGAAAATCCTTATGAATCTGGTCAAGAACTTCAGACAGAATATTCTTCAAATTCAACAATCCTCAACGTTGATACTTTAAGTCTTGCGGACATAACCGATTCAGACTTTTATGGATACATCAACATTGGAATGACTTTAATTGGAAAGGATAGTGGTGCAATAGCAAGAGTAATTAACTCTAGACTTGTAACTGATAATGTAGGAACTGTAATTGGATCCTTCCATATTCCCGATCCAAATATTCCAGATAATCCACAATTTGAATCTGGTGCAAAGATATTCAGATTGACAAATGATATATTCACATTTGCCCCAGGTGGAGCAGGAACAACTGATGCGTCAGCAACTTTCTATTCTCAAGGAAAGATTGAAGAAGTTCAAGAAGAGATAGTTTCTGTAAGAAATGCTCAATTTAACTTTGCTACAGAATCTGAAGAACAATCAATTACAAGTGATGAAAAAACTAGAGTTGTTGCTATTACAGCAGTAAGCACTGTCGGAGGAACTTCTGGTGGTGGTGGATCTAGTGGTGGTGGAGGAGGAGGCAGAGGACTCGATCTTCCATCAAGTATTGGAGTTGGCGCTATAGATTATCTTGTAGAAAGTTATCCCAATTTTACTTATGCAGAAATAGCAAATGCAATTGTTAGTGCATATGGAAATGGTCAGGTATCAGTAGGTGCTGCAGCAGCATATTGGATTGGAACTGTTCTCGGTGGAGACTATAGTTATCTTGCGGGTGGAAAACAAGCAACTTCCGATCAAAGGTCCAGAGCATCACTTATTGATAGGAATGGATTCACACCAGGTGGACAAAGAGTTCAAGGTGCAGCAGATCCAAATCTTAGCAATGTAACTGAAGGTGCTAGAAATGAAGTTTTAGATACTAGTGATGTTGGAAACTTCCCAACAAATCAGCAACTGTTAAACTTTGGATCTACATTTACAAAGTGCTCAAATCAAAGTGACCCATTAGCACAATCATTCTACGTACAAGAGCCTAGTGGTATTTTTATAACAAAACTAGATCTTTATTTTGCTTCAAAAGATCCTTCCTTACCAGTTATTATACAAATTCGTCCAATGTCCTTGGGTCTTCCAACGACGACAATATATCCATTTAGTACAGTTGTTCTTTATCCGGATCAAATTACAACTTCCGATGATGGAAGTGTTGCAACAACTGTTACTTTTGATTCTCCTGTTTACTTGGAAGGAACAAAAGAACATGCAATCGTCTTACTTTCAGATTCTTTAGAATATACAGTTTGGATTTCAAGACTTGGTGAAATTGATAGATCTACTATCAATCTTCCAGAGTCTCAGCAGATAGTTGTAACTGAGCAACCACTATTAGGTTCATTATTTAAATCACAAAATGGAAGTACTTGGGATCCAAGTCAATATGAAGATCTGAAGTTTATATTGTACAAGGCAGCTTTCGTAGATTCTGGTGAGATTAACTTCTACAATCCGTCCTTGAATATTGGCAATAATCAGGTTGCCAAACTGTTACCAGATTCTATAGAAATGGACTCTAGAAAAATTAGAGTTGGATTGGGAACTACACTCACCTCAACCGATTTAAATATTGGAAACACAGTCCTACTGCAGGGAACCAATTCCACAGCAAACTATATTGGTGCTGCTGGAATTGCTACAGGTCCATTGACCATAGTAAACTCTGGTATAGGTTATACACCTTCAAGTGGAAGTTTTACATTTAATAATGTTCCTTTAACTACAATTACTGGAAATGGTAAAAATGCTACAGCAGATATTACCATTTTGGATGGTGCTATTGTTGCAAGTGGAGCTACAATAAGAAATGGTGGTACTGGTTATGTTGTTGGAGATGTTCTTGGAATAGGAACAATTGGAACACTTGCTCTTGGTAGAAATGCTAGATTGTCTGTTGGAGTATTGACAGCATTCAACGAAATAATTCTTGATCAAGTGCAAGGAGATTTTGTTGCTGGAATTGGAAATACAATACAATATATCAATAGCTCTGGAATTACAACTAATTTAAATGGTGGCAATGTATCGGTAAACTCTGTTGATGTTGAAACTTTAGGTGATCATATTAGAGTGTATCATAAGAATCATGGTATGTATTCTTCGACAAACTTAGTTACAATATCAAATGTATTAAGTGACGTGAAACCTGTAAGATTATCTCAAGATTTAGACACAACATCAACTGGTGATATTGCAGTTACAGACTCTTCAGAGTTTGGAACTTTTGAAAACGTTGGTGTCGGAACAACAAACTATGGATACCTATTAATAGGTAATGAAATTATTTCATATAGTTCCACGGGAAATAACGTTATTGGAATTACAACCAGAGCAGTAAATAGCACTCAGGCATCTTCATATTCTTCTGGAACTTTGGTATTTAAGTATGAGTTAAATGGAGTTTCTCTGAACAGAATCAATAAAACACACTCATTAGCAAACGTTGATAATAGTATAGTTGATCCCATTGATCTTGATTACTACACTGTAAAAATTGATATGTCAGGAGCATCTCCATCCGCATCAGATAGATCTTCTGTCGTTGGACTTCCAAAGCTATACTTCAACCAAACTAAATCTGATGGTGGATCGAACATAAATTCGACCCAGAATATTCCATTTGAAATTATGACTCCAAATATACAGGTTCTTTCCTTAACAGGAACCTCTGTATTTGCATCAGTAAATACTTTAACTGGAACTAGCATTGATGGAAATGAAGTATCCTTTGAAAGATCTGGATTTGTAGATATGCCTCTTGATAAAAAACTTTATTTTGATTCACCAAGAATCATTGCATCAAATATCAACGAGCAAACATTTGTGAATGATGAAAAATCACTGAATGTTAAAATGAATATGAGAACTTTTGACGCAAATATTTCACCAGTGTTAGATACTGAAAGAGTCAATTTAATATTAACATCAAATAGAGTTAACAGTGCCATTACAAATTATGTTGAGGATTATAGAGTTAATACAATTAAGGAAGATCCATCCAAATTTGTTTATGTGACTAAGAGAATATCTTTAGAAAATTCGGCATCATCTCTGAAGGTTATCCTTGCGGCACACGTAAATATATACAATGACATTAGAGTTTTCTATAGCATTTCAAATAATCAAAATGATTCCTTGATCTATACTCCATTCCCAGGTTATACCAATCTTGATATTAATGGCAATGTTATTGATTCTTCAGACAGTGATGGACTGCCAGATACTTTAATTTCAAAAACTGATGTTCTTGCTTTTGAGAATGATGTTGTCTTTAATGACTATACTTTTACTGCAGACAATCTCCCATCATTTAAATATTATAGCATCAAAGTTGTAATGACATCCACAAATCAGGCTTTCCCACCAAGATTAAAAGATTTTAGAGCAATTGCATTGGCATAATATGAAATACTATAAGGTTGAGGGCCATACTAATCTCGTCAGAGACCCATCTACTATGGCTATCATAAACACAAATACTTCGGAGTATGAATCTTACATTAGATCAAAAAATAAATTGTCCGAAGAGTCAAAGAAAATTGAAAACTTGGAAAATGAAATTACTAGTATAAAAGATGATTTGAGTGAAATTAAAGATTTGCTGAGGAATTTGTCAAAATGAATCCAGATCAAATTCAACTTGAAAATGTAAATAAAATGTTTGAATATGAGAAACTTTCTAGAGATATAGATAGTGTAGATGATATTGAAGTTCTTAAGAACTATGCAAAATCATATATTAAACTATACTTAAAACAGCAAGAAGTTGTATCTAAATTCTAATGGCAACTCACACAATCACATTTGATCCTACTTCCGGTGTTGCTTATGGAGCAAATCTGGTAATCAACACCGGTGCTACCTTTACTGATAGTTTTACTGTAAAAACTACATCAGGATCTGCTTTTGATTTTGATGGGTGGACTGGATCTTCGCAGATGTCCAAGAGTGTTTCTATTGGTTCATCAATGTATGCAGCAGCAACATTTAATGTTGGATTTACAAGTGCTATTGGAGGTAAATTCAATCTTTCTTTAGGATCTACACAAACTAGATCGTTAAATGAAGGTAGATACGTTTACGATATTCTTGTAAGTTCTGGTTCAACTACTTATAGAATAGCAAGCGGTAATGTGCTTGTTATTCCTGGAATATCATCCGCACCATAAATACCTTAAGGGGTAATTGGATAAATGGCACAACCATCATCTAGGCAAGAGTTAATTGATTATTGTAAAAGAAAACTGGGTGCTCCAGTTTTGGAAATCAATGTGGCTGACGAGCAAATTGAAGATCTCGTAGATGATGCCATTCAGTTTTTCCAGGAAAGGCACTTTGATGGTGTTTACCCAACTTTCTTAAAGTATCAAATAACAGAGGATGATATCAATAGAGGTAGAGCTCAACCAACCTCTGGAGTTGGAATTAACACAATAACTGTAGATCATAATGTTGGATTAACAACTCAATTCAATTTTTATGAGGGTGGCAATTATCTTCAAATTCCTCCATCGGTAATTGGAGTTAATAAAATATTTCACTTTGATGGAACCAATACCATCACAAATAATATGTTTAGTGTGAAATATCAGTTGTTCTTAAATGATATTTACTACTGGGGATCAACTGAACTTCTAACTTATGCAATGGTAAAAACTTACTTAGAGGATATTGAGTTTTTACTTACAACACAAAAACAGATTAGATTCAATAAAAGGCAAGACCGATTATATCTCGATATTGATTGGGGATCTGTTACGGCAGGAACTTATCTTATTATAGATTGCTATAGAACTTTAGACCCAAGTGATTATTCAAAAGTTTGGAATGATTCTTTCCTGAAGATGTATCTAACGGCTCTCATCAAACGTCAATGGGGACAAAATCTCATCAAGTTCCAAGGTGTAAAACTTCCTGGTGGAGTTGAGTTAAATGGTAGACAAATTTACGATGATGGTCAGAAAGAACTTGACGTTATTATGGAAAAGATGTCCAATACATACGAACTTCCACCTTTAGATATGATCGGATGATATGTTAAATCCATTTTTTCTTCAGGGATCAAAATCAGAACAATCGTTGATTCAAAGTTTGGTCAATGAACAACTCCGTATGTATGGAGTTGAAGTTTACTATATTCCAAGAAGATATATTACAGAAAAAACAATTATAAAGGAAGTTATTGAATCAAAGTTTGATAATGCATATCCACTTGAAGCATATGTAGACACTTATGATGGATATGAAGGTCAGGGAACCATTCTTTCAAAGTTTGGTGTTCAACCTTTAAATGATCTAAATTTGATTATATCAAAAGAAAGATTTGAAACTTATATTTCTCCATTAATAAAAAATATTCCCGACATAAAATTATCAACAAGACCAAAAGAAGGTGATTTGATTTGGTTCCCTCTTGGTGATAGGTTGTTTGAAATTAAATTTGTTGAGCATGAAAAACCTTTTTATCAACTCCAAAAAACTTATGTTTATGAGTTGAGATGTGAACTCTTTAGATATGAAGATGAAGTTATTGATACTGGTGTGGAAGACATTGATGATAATGTAGTTGAAGAAGGATATATCCAATCACTAACAATGGTTGGTTCTGGAATTACTGCAGCAGCTATAACTGGAATTGTAAATGGTGGAGTAAGATTTGTAACTGTAACCAATAGGGGAAATGGATATACTTCCGCACCTAGAGTTGCAATATCTTCTGCACCTTCTGGTGGTTTAACTGCTGTTGGAATTGCAACGCTCATTGGAGGACTAGTAGACTGTAACGGCAATACAGAAAACTACAAGGTGCAGGGTGTAGAAGTTATAAATCCTGGATATGGTTATACCGTTGCACCTTCTATTGCTTTTGTCGGTGGTGGAGGTGCTGGAGCTGCAGCAACTGCAACTATTGGTGATGGTGTTGTTGGAATTATCACCGTTACTTCTGGTGGATCTGGTTATGAGGGAGAACCAACAGTAACATTTACTGGTGCTCCTGGAGCAGGAATTACTGCTAGTGCAAGAGCAAGAATAAACACTGCTGGAGTTGTAACTGCAATTTATATTACCAATGCAGGTCTTGGTTATACAGAAACACCAACTATTACTATTTCATCACCATATTCATCAGGTTCTGGAAGTTATATATTTAATGAATTGGTAACTGGTAGTATTAGTTCCACAACAGCAAGAGTTAAAACTTGGGATTCTGTAAACAATATACTTCAGGTTTCTAATGTTTCAGGATCTTTTATAAATGGAGATGTATTAACTGGATCAGAATCTGGAGCAACTTACAAGGTTAGAATCGTCTCACAATTTAACACAACAGATAAATATGCAGAAAATGATGTAATTGAAACTGAGGCAGATGAAATTATTGATTTTAGTGAGTCCAATCCATTTGGAAACCCATAAATAGTTTATCACAATCTCCTGACAAATGTTTGAGTATTTTTATCACGAAGTATTGAGAAGGACCATTGTTTCATTTGGTTCTTTGTTTAATAATATTTCAATTCAACATAAAAACAACTCCGATGCGGTTGTAAGCAATATGAAGGTTCCTCTTGCTTACGGACCAATTCAAAAGTTTTTGGCTCGTTTGGAGCAAGCACCAAACTTAAATCAACCAGTTCAAATGTCATTGCCAAGAATGTCATTTGAATTTACTGGATTGACTTATGATACTTCCAGAAAAGTAACAACTACTCAAACATTTCTCTCAGCAGTAAAGACCGATAAGACACAACCAAGAAAGTCTTATATGCCAGTTCCATATAATATGTCATTTGAACTTAGCATCATGACTAAGTTGAATGATGATATGTTGCAGATTGTGGAACAAATTATTCCATATTTTCAACCAGCATATACAATGTCAGTTGATCTTGTAGAAACTATTGGTGAGAAAAGGGATATTCCCGTGGTTCTTGAGGGAATATCCATGCAAGATGATTATGAAGGCGATTATTCTACAAGAAGAGCTTTGATCTATACTCTCAGATTTACAGCAAAAACATACCTGTTTGGTCCCGTTGCAGACGTTTCCAAAGATATTATTCAAAAGGTTTCAGTTGGATATATTGGAGGAGAACGCACAAGCACACCAACAAGAGAAGTTACATACTCTGTTGAACCTATTGCAACTAAGAGTTATACCGATAATGTCATTACAAATCTTTCTAAAGATTTAACAGATATTGCAACCATAATTGAAGTAAATGATGCTTCTTCAATTTCTGTCGGTGGTGTTCTTGTTATTGACAATGAGAACTTTAGAGTTGCATCTAAGTCTGGAAATAAAGTAACCGTTGAAAGAGGATATGATAATACCTCATCATCAACGCATGTATCTGGTGCTGAAGTTAAGTTAATTACAACAGCAGATGCAGATCTTATTCAATTTGGTGATGATTTTGGATTTAGTGGATCGTTCTGATGAAAGAATATGAAAATGACAAAAAAATTCGATGATTTGAATGATGCTTTTAATGTTGCCGGAGATATAGTTTCCCGTGAGGTAGAAACTGTTGAAGAAAAAGTGGAAACTATTGCAGCATCAGTTTCCAATGATCTCAAAAAAGATTATGAATATACGAGGGGTAATTTATATTCCATTATCGAAAAGGGTCAAGAAGCACTTAATGGTATCTTAGAACTTGCTCAAGAAAGTGAAATGCCAAGAGCTTATGAGGTTGCTGGACAGTTAATCAAGAATGTTGCAGATGCCACAGATAAACTTATAGATCTTCAGAAGAAACTGAAAGATATTGATGAACAAAAAGTTAAGGGTCCAACTAATGTTACTAATGCACTTTTTGTTGGTTCCACAGCAGAGTTGTCTAAGTTATTGAAGAACGGACTTACTGAAGATAATAAATAGTGGAAAGGGAGAGAAATCCCGAAGTACACACGTTACTAATAAGATGTCCAAGGAATTGCCTTCCATTGAAGATTTTGCTAACAACAATAATCTCCCATCAGTCAACGAATTTATAACAGAGGAAGTTGATGCACAACTACCTTCGGTAGAAGATTATATAGAAAAAGAAGAAGTAGAATTAAACGAAGAATCTATTAATGTTTCTGGTGACTTTAATGGAACATTAATAGTAAGTGATCCTAAAGAACAAGAAAATCAGTCAGAAGGATATCTTATTGCCAAGATCCTAGAGTTAATCTCTGAGGTAAGAAAAGATATTCCAGAAATACCTGAAATAAAATACTATGATGAAGAGTTAGAAAAACTTTGCGAAATTGTAGATCAGGTAAGATCCGAAATACCTGAGGTAAGATATTACGAAGAGGATATTGAAAGACTAGAAAAAAATATCCAAGACGTTAAAGAAAAAATTCCAACTTTTCCAAAGTGGGTTAATGAAGTAAATGAAGTCCCTGATTTTTCTTGGATAGGAAAGACCTTCAGTGTTATTGATGATGACTTTATTAAGGTAAATGATAGGATAGAAACTTTACATGAAAGAGTAAAGTTAGATCTTGATTCTTTTATAGAAGAAAATGAAGTAAGATTTTTTGAAAATAAAGTTGAAATTGAATCCAATATCAAAAGATTGGATGAAAAATACCAAGAAGCAAAGGATAGAATTTGGAAAGAACTTAGAGAATCATCTCTCAAAATCTGGGAGTATCATAAAGAATTTAAAGATGATGATCGTAAGTTAAAGAAACAAATTGCCAATGAGTATAACTCTTTAAAGCAAGGACTTGAAGAAAAGCTCAAAGAGATTAATGAGAACAGTATTAAAACAGATCAAGTTCTTCTAAACTACTTTGAGACTCTTAAGGAAGAAATTTCAGGACTTCCTAAAGTAAAATATTATGATGAAGATCTTAAACACGTAACAAATGATATTAAAGATCTTTACAGTCTTGTAGAAACGATTAAACTTGAGCATAAAAATCTTCAAGAAAATTTATTAAACGAACCACCAAACGAAAAAGAATCTATCGGAGTTACTCCAGATCCATTAACTCCTATGGATCAAAAGTTTGCGACTTTAGATGATCTTGCAAATCATTATAGAATCTTTATCAATAGAATTCAAACTCAACTCTCAACAATGGGAGGAGGTGGAGCAGGATTCATTAAAGATCTTGATGATGTTTCTTTCGACCAGACTACAGGAACTGGTAAACTCCTGATTTATAATGGATCTCAGTGGGTTGGTATTGCAAGTGAAAGCCTGATAGAAAATGTAGGAGCAGGTGGAACTTGGCAAGTTGATTCTGTAGGAATCCATACAACCAAAAATGTAGGAATTGGAACAACTGCAAGAAGTGAATATAAACTTTATGTTGAAGGTGATGGATATTTTACAGGTAATGTTTCTGTTGCAGGAACAGTAACTTATGAAGATGTAACTAACGTTGATTCTATTGGAATTATTACTGCAAGAAGTGATGTAATTATTCAACAAAATCTTTCAGTAGCTGGAGTTGCAACTTTCAATACTGCAAGTGGTGTTGGTACGGTTTATGTTGGATTGGGAAGCACTGCACTGTTTGTTGATGGTGATGCTCGTATTACCGGAATTCTTACAATTGGTAGATCATCTGTAACGATTGATGGTGATAATAATACTATTACGGCTGGAGATGTTTTAATTACAGGATCTTCAATTACCATTGGTGATGATGTTACAATTAACGTTGGTGCAACAGGTATCAACTCAGCACCCAATGTTATTTACGTTGCTAAGGATGGTGATGATGCTAAGAATGGAACATCTATTGATAATGCAAAACTAACAATTGCGGGTGCTGTGGCAATTGCTCAAACAGGAACAACTATTAAAGTTCTATCAGGAACTTATAATGAAAATAATCCAATAGAAGTACCTGCCTTTGTATCAATCGTAGGAGATAACTTAAAAACAGTAACAGTAATTCCAAACAACTCTACAGAAGATATTTTCCACGTAAACAAGGGAACTTATCTTGCTAATATGACATTTGTTGGTCATGTTTCCCCAAGTGCAGCAGTTGCGTTCCCCCCAACCATTGCTACTAATGTTGGTGGAGGTAAGTGGGAAAGTCCATATGTTCAAAACTGTACCAGCAATACAACAACTGGGGCAGGAATGAGGATTGATGGAAGTCTTGCTGAAGGGTTGAAGTCAATGGTTGTCGATAGCTATACCCAATATAATCAGGGTGGAGTTGGTATCGCAGTAACTAACAATGGATATGCTCAACTTGTTAGTGTGTTTACTATTTGCTGCAATGAAGGTATTACGGCATATAAAGGAGGTCAATGTTCCCTTACAAATAGTAATACCGACTTTGGAACTTATGGATTAGTTGCTGATGGAACAAGTGATCTTCAGTTCACTGGAATTGTAACAACGAGTGCATCAGCAGGAACTGATACTGTTGCTGTTGCCATTAATACAACAACAAGACCTTACGAAGGACAGGTTATTTACTTTGATACTCTCTATTATACCGTAGAAAGCATTACTGTTACGGATGGTGGTAGTGGATATGCTTCAACTCCTTCAGTAACTGTTGGAACTCCAACTGGTCCAAATGGATCCACTGCAACAGCTTTTGCTACTTTAGATGGTGATAAAGTTTCTACTATTACTATTATTTCAAGTGGATCTCAGTATGCATCCACACCATCAGTAACAATATCCGCACCAGATTCTGGAACTACTGCTACTGCTTCGGCAAATATTACACCAATATACTATACAATAAATAGTTCAACTCCAGTAGTATCTGGAATCACTACTATAACTTTAGATGAAAATCTAAACAATACGGTTGGTGTTGCAACAACTGCATACTTCTACCAAGTAAGCAGAATCACAGCAAGTTCTCATACGTTTGAGTATGTTGGAACTGGCAACGATATTACAACAGCAACCCCACTGAGAGGTGGAGTTCCAGTTCAAGAAAATGAAGTGGTTACTAGAAATGGTGGAAGGGTTGACTTCACAAGCACAGATCAATCAGGAAACTTCAGAATTGGTGATGGTATTGTGATTAATCAAAATAATGGAACAATAAGTGGTAGAGCATTCACCAGAAGTTTATTCAATCAAATGACACCGTTCATCTTAGCATTAAGTTAACATGGCACAATTAGCACTCAACAATTTTAAGACAGT
>Ga0136656_1000639_pt1 | contig 12373 bp, 3 predicted proteins | sample CPBDNA_9_FD_94862 | JGI IMG/M metagenome (GOLD analysis project Ga0136656, IMG submission 94862) | Freshwater to marine salinity gradient microbial communities from Chesapeake Bay, USA - CPBay_Sum_15_0.8_DNA (version 2) | ecosystem: Environmental > Aquatic > Marine > Coastal | place: USA...
AATTAGGCTCTTCTATTTAGGGAATAAATATAACAAGGACAGGTCTAAAAAATGGCACTAAAGGTATTCAAAAAGTTTGGATTAAAAAGAGAGTTAAATCTCTCTGATATACCAAATAAAAAATTAGCATTAAATAACCTATTGGATGGTCTGTCTGATGGAATTACAGAATTTACATGGGAAGATCTGGGTGTAATTCAAAACATATACTTATCAGATTTAAATACTGGCACTTTTTCTAGTGCATCTGGAGCAACAGTAAAAAACACTCAACCAAACGGTAGTCTGAAAGTTTATGATCCACTTATTACATTAGAAAATAGATTTGATAAAGCATATTTCACAACATCAGAACCATTCTTTGCTGGTGGAGATGGGTTAACAGCAAACTACTATGATAATGATGCTATCATCAGGGAAACTTCAGGCGATCCTACCTCAAACTTCTTAGGATTTGATGAAGAGAAAAGCATAGAGACAAATAATTTTTGGGAAAGAGGAAACTTTTACTTTAGTAACAAATTTTCTCTGCAGGCTGTTTCTCTATATGGAGGCATAGAATGGGAAGGATATATTAAGCCATCGATTGATGGAAACTTTAGTCTGAGAATAAGAGCAAGAGGATATCTCAAAGTAGAATTTGATAATGGAACAGAGGCAAGAGATTTTACATATGATGAATCAACAAACACATTTAATTATAACAACTATGATTTCAACGAATTAAACACACTATTAGATCAAACCAAACTAGATGGAAATGGAAAAATAAATGGCACATCAAATAATATAACAGACTATAGAACCATTACCATATCTCTTGGATCACTAGTTCAATGGGAAGCATACAAGATAAGAATTACATGGTTTATAGATGAAGAATCAATTCCAGAGGGAACTGAAATTGAAAAAAGAATTGACATCAATCTAATAGATCCTCAGTCTGGAGAAATTGATTTAAATTATAAAAAATTATTTACAAAAGATTATTTTCAAAACTATGATATTGGAGACTTCAGATCCTTTGTAGAATATTCTATTAGTGTTGGTGGAACTGGTGTAGGCGAGCAAGGTACAATTGGAGATGTGCAGGGAACATTTATATCTTCTACTGAAGTGCCAGCTCCAGCAGATAGTTATGCCAATGTTAATAATTTTAATCCAATAATTTCTTATTATAGTTTCCCGAATTCATCCGAGGAGGTTGAAACTGTAGTATCTGGTTGCAACGTTCAGACTAATGTATCTACAGTAACAATATCAAATGGACAACCAAGTTCAACAGAAGGGATAGAGATAGGAAACTTTGTATTTGGGGATGGTATTGTTCCTGGAACAAGGGTAACTAAAGTAGTAATCAATACCAGCATTGAAATTAGTCCGCGACCAACAGGAACGTTCCCAACATCGTCCCTAACATTTGTAAATCACGGAGCAATTTCTGCGTTTGGAGATGGTGAAGTTTATGATAATAGAGTAGAGAACATAACAAATTCATTTGGATTATCTGACATAGATACTAATCAAATCTTGCTATCTTCTGGTCTATCATTTACATATAATGATGATACAAAAGGAGAAGATGATGTTGTTGCTACTGGCAGATTAATAGAAAATTATAATGGATCTATAATAAATTTAAAAGGATCAAATACATCAAACTTTATAGGAAATCAAAGATTTTATGTTTATCAAACATCAGGTCTAATTGATGAAGGTTTAAAGTTTTTCTGTCAAGATGTAATCAAACAGAGACTATTAGCGACTCAAAATAATATATCATCTACCAGCGTAACTCTAGACCTAGATGATGTTTCTAATATTGTTTTAAATGATTTTGTACATGCTTTCCCATCAGTAAATTTTGGCGAAAGATTAGATGGATCTGAAAAAGAACTCTACAGTAAAGTAAGAGTAACAAATATTGATAATGTAAATAATAGAATTACAATATCAAACATCGATGGATCTAGTCCAGCACTATTATCTGGACTTGAATACAATCCAGCAAAAGTAAAAAACATCGTATTTACATCTACAGATGTCAACAAAGAAGTGTGCTTCAAGCCAACAGACACTTCACCACCATTTGCTGCTAACTCTACAGGTCTAACAACAGCGTTTGGTGTATCTTTAGTTGATGACTTTAGCACCAATGGCGGAGGAAATTTAAATAATAATTCAACAGTTGCCTATAAAGATTTGGAGATAAGACATGATGTTAATGATGCAGGCAACGTAATCGCATATAATGAAGAAAATATATCAGATTATCTTCCAATACAAGATGATGATGGCAACATATTCTATATGATATTAGGAAATTAAATTAGTTAAAAGAATATTATATTCTTCCCCATTAATAAGTACTGGTAATTTGTGAGTAAACTTATCAATTGGTTTTAGTAATGATGATTCGGTAATTACTCCTTGTAAATTTTCTATAGTAACTGGATCACCCTTAAGAATCATATTGCCGATGCTCATAGTCTGACCTGCTAATGCTTGTGCTTGAGTAGTTGTCAAGGACACTAGACTTTGTGCCGAATACTCCAATGTGCTAATGCCATCATATTCCCATGGAGATGTATTATCTGAAAATGATCTAAGTTTAACTATATTGTCTAGTGAAGAATCTGGATCAATAATAAAAATACCTGGACTAGTCTCAGCAAATATTTCTTCTGTCCCAGCGTTTGCATTATCTGGATCCAAAGTTCTCATGTTGCCTTCCAACTTGATTGGTTTTTCATCAAAAGTATTGCTAACAGATCTTCTATATTTTTTAAGTCTAAAAAAGTTAGAAGAATCAAGTACAGATTCTAAGTAATCAAAATTTTCATTAAAAGATCTACTTAATACACCATCATTATAGATAGATATTTGACCATCCGAATTATCCTGAAAATTTGGTCTGACAAGATTAGATAAATTCTTTTGTGTTACTGCATTACTTCTTTCAAAAATCAAAGGATCATTAATAGTTTCAGTTATCTGCAGCGGAACTATTAGCTGACCTCTTCTATAGGATGTAGATATCCTGAATGAATTAATGCCATTTGATAGTACAACATAATATTGATCAGTATAACTGAGAGGAGTGGGAAGAGGTAAAGAGTCTGTTATTGCATATACGTATCTAGAATCTTCACCAATATTAAGATTTGCATCTGGATCGTATACTCCTGGTTCTTTCTCATATATACCCAGATACCCAGTATTAGTTATAGTAATTGTATCTGAAGTTTGTATAGATTTAATTTTTAGTTTTCTCTCATTAAAATAAAGAGTTCCAGGACCATCAAAATATGAATTAACAATAGTAATGTCATTTCCTACCGCTTCATTAGAAAAATTGTGGTCAGAACTAAATTGTATAGTTAATTCATCAGATTCAAAATCATATGTCATATCATCAATCAATTTGCCCGCTTTGATTTTTATAGGATCTCCGTTGCCATAACAAGAAAGCAAGTCAAATTGAAATAATGTTGATCCTCCAGTATCGGTAACTGAAAAACCTGTCGTATTTGGTTTAAAAACAATTCTACTAAAATTTCTAGTGTTTCCAGAAAAAATACTCAGGTCTTGTGATATGCTACCACCACCTAAATTATTAATAGTAAGGATTTCATCAAGTGTCTCTGATAAATTGAAAGAAGTAACGTATCCTTGATTAAGTGATGTCATTAGTTATTTACCTGTACTGTCCAACCTACGTTTCTTAAATATGCTACAGCAGCAACGCCTTTAAATACAGAAGTATCTACTCTTGATGTTAAAGTAGAAACATTTAATTCAACGTTTCCTTTCACAAGATTTCCGTCATCATTTCTCTCAAAGAAAATAGAATTATTAGTCTTTAGCGTGTCTCCAATAGAATAATCAGATCCACCACTATTTATTTTAGTAACACTATAAGATGCACTATTATAATATTTACGTATTATGCTAGATACTGGAATGGATACATCTCCCAAAATATTAATGGTATCTTCCGCAGAATATTTTGTCCCTCTGTTATTCAAAGTAATACTTTGAATGTATCCATTAGAATCTGTTGTCACATTAACACTTGCAGCAGTTCCACCAGCAGGAACGCTAGTATCAGAGTATGATTCATTTGATAAATTACTTGGATATATTCCTTGCTGTGCTGGGGTTTCATCATATACAGTAGATACTGGTATTACAATATCTGGAGAAATTCTTATGGTATCAATATCTTGATAACCAGTTCCGCCAGAAACCAAAGTAATTGAACTGATATAACCACTAGAGTTCAGTGATATTGAAACTGAAGCAGCAGATCCATCTGCGGGCGGGTGTTCATCTTCAAATGTTCCCGACTCATAAATCCCAAAGTATCCTGGACTTTCATCATATACACTAGAGACAGGAATAGTAACATCACCAAGAACTCTAATGATATCTGTATCACTATATCCAGAACCAGGATCAGAGATTGAAACTCCATCAACTTGACCATTTGTAACCGAAACTGTTACTTGAGCGGCAGTCTTTCCAGCACCAGCATCTTGATCAGTATATGTTCCACCAACATAAGAAGGTTCTATGTTAATAGTATCAACTACAGGAATAGAAATATCTGTTTGAACTATAATAGTATCAGTATTAGTATAACCTTCTCCCCCAGAAATTAAAGTGGCTCCAGTAACTTGACCTTGTGCATTGACACTTATGTCAACCTGAGCTGCTACTCCTCCAGCAGGGGGACTTGAATCTGAATATGTTCCTGCTACATATGGAGCAGGATCGTCATCATTTCTTGCGGCAATTGGAGATCCAATTGCATTAACGATTCCCTGAGGTGGTGTATTTCCTGGTGCTGTAAATGATCCAAGTTCATCAATAATACCAACAGTATATAAAGAAGGATCATTCTGAGGAGCAGTAAAGTTTACATTATCAATACCATCAACAATACCTAAACTATAAAGAGATGGATCATTACTTGGAGCAGAAAAAGCACCAATAGTATCTACCAACCCTTCATCAAAATCTACAACAATTCTAAGAGATGCTTTTGCATTTTTACCATCTCCATTGCCAATATATGAGAGTGGAATATTTGAATATATTCCACTAACTGGAGAATAATTTGTTGGAATATCTAATCCTCCAACAGATCCCAAATCAGTAACAACTCCATCAACAATAGTTGGTTGTACAATATCTTCAAATCCAGTAAGAATTCCTTGAATAATTGGATATGGAGATGGGGCAGAGTTTGATCCAGTTAAATTAACAATCACCCCACTCCTACTTGCTGCCTTATAATTATCAACAAGATCAAACAATACATTATCTACCGCTGTTTGAGAAAGAATATTTGCAGAAAGATCTAGTTGTTTTAATCTAGGAAGATTTACAAGTCCGCTGTTTCTAGTATAACTAGTAAACTGATTATTGTTTAATGAAACATATTCAACTTTTGGACAAGATGTTTCTAGATTTGGAAGAGATCCAGTAAATCTATTTGAAGAAGCATATAAGTAGACTAAATTTGGAGCATCAAATGCAGAAGATATAGAGGTCAGTTTATTGTTTGATACATTTAGATAATTCAAAGAATTTTTGTTTGTATATTGTATTGACCCAACAAAATAATTGTTTTGTAATTCTATTCTCCCTATGCCAAAAGAAGAAGAGAAATTAGGTAAAGCAATATCAGTATCTCTTCCCCACTTTTGTCCCGTACTTCTAATATCAGACAATTTATTACATCCTTCCAAGTCTGGGAATGGTCCAGTAAATCTGCCAGCACCATCTAAATATAATGTAGTAAGACTATCATTGAGTGGGACAAAAGTATTTCTATCAATTTCTCCAGCAAAATTTGGATTGTTTACGTTAAGAGAAAAAGTAGATACCGATCTAGATTGCTCAAATGTATCATTATACAAGCACTTAACATCAGATTTTCCTGGTCTTCCAGCAATCAATCCATTACAAGTCCAAAGACTAATACTAGTAAGAGAACTGTTGCCAATAAACTTTGGTATATATCCAGCCACATTAGAATAACTAAGATTAATTCCTTCAAGAGATCCACATCCAGCAAATTTATAACTAGCATCGCTGACACCTGCTGGGACTTCCCCATCAGTATATCCAGTACCATCCCACCCATTAAACAACGATCCAAAATTTGAATTAAAAGAAGCACTAAAAGATTTTAAATTTACTTTAGTCTGTAAGTTTGGACATGATAATTTAGTTCTTCCAATAGAAACATTAACAATATTACCACTAATGATTTGAAAGTTATTGTCTAGTAAATTTGGATTATTGTCAATATATAAATTAACCAGAGATTCTAACTGTTTAACAGATACTAAATTAGATCCAGCAGTAGGTGTACCGATTGATCTAAAATCATTATCTCTAGCATAAATGGATGATAACTTATGTGTTGTCGGATCATTTGCATCTCCAAAGAAAAATGGAAGTTCTCCATTAGGATTTGTACTATCTGGATAAAAATATGTAGTTCCAGATTTATCAAGTTGCAATGTTCTCAGATCAGAAAATCTACCAAAAATTCCTTGTTTTATACCACCAAAAAAACATCCACGTATGTTTAAATACCTCAAAGTTGTTGGCAATTTATTGGCAATCAATTCATTTAATCTTCTTTCATCCGCATTACTGGCATTATAAAAAGGATTATTATTAATGTTCAAAGTCAGAAGATTTGGAGCGAAAAAATTAATATCTGGAAAATCTACTAGTCCATTGTTAGCAAAAATAAATCTAGTAAGATTGCTTAATCCAACTCTTGGTAAAGAACGAATATTTGTATTAGAAAGTTCAATATTAGTAATAGCATCTGGACTATAATATACTTCAACAATTCTCTCTGCAGAAAATGGTGATCTATAATCCATTATAGAATTATTTGGTTCACCATAATTTTCAAAGTCTTCTGGACTCACCAGTCCATCTGTTCTTCTAAATCTCCAACTAACTTTCTTTCCTAAAACTGGGATAAAGTCTATCCTAGAAAGAAAGTTTCTAAAATATCCTTTGAATTGTAATGGAATACCTTTCATCGCGTAGATATATTTGGTAGATCCATTTAAATTAATTTTAATTCTGTGAGTTGGAACTTCAGAATCAAATACTTTCGTAGTAGCTACAGTTCTCGTCTTAATTTTTCCCACTTTTAGTGGTCCACCAATTTCAACATCTCCACCATAAGAAATATTTGTACCAATAGTGCTCCAAGAACTTACTCTTGATGTGGAAATGTCTCCCCACTTTAATATTGGAGTTGCATTTGGATCTTGTGGGTCTGGTTCTGTATCTAATATTTTATATCTAAATGCAGTAGATCCAATCCCACCAGCAACATGAAGATTTCCTCTTAACTGGAAGTCTGCTCCACCAGATAAAGATAGAGTGCTTTGGTAAGTTGTAACATCATTAATATATCTATCAAAAGATCTCCATGCTGGAACAGATAAGTTAGATATAGTTTGAAGATCTAACTTATCAAAACCTGCTTCTGATATTCCTCTTATAATTTCTAAGTCTTCTGGATTGATACCAAGATTACGTAGAGATTCTCTTCTAGAAATAACGTCTGCTAAAGAAAGAGGAACAGATAAACCAAATATCCTATTATTCTTAATAGCCATTTCTATTATTGCTCTACGTAAGTTAGTGTTGCTTGAATACTCCTCTCATTATTAGGATCTGTCTCTTTAGAAGTCGCTATAAAGAAGTATGCTGTAGTATTTAGAAGATCTGGTGTAATAGTTTCTTTATCTCTATCAAAAATACTTTCAAGAGATATTGACTTGGTATCCTGTCCAACATAAATCTTATCAATAACTTCATATGGTCTTAGTTGAGACTGATTTTGTGTATCAATTAAAGCTGATGTCAATCTATTCTTATCAATAAAGTTAGGAGGAGACTGTGTAATATCTCCATTTGTAGTAATAAGATTATCAATCGTTCCAACTCTAATAGAATTGTTAGTCACCGACATCTCTTCATTAGAATACCATCTAGGGTTGTAAGTATTATTAACTTGACCTTCCTCTTTAATTACTGCACCATTTAAGGCAGCACCATCACGAAACTCAACAAAAAAATAAAGTGGGAATGGATTGAAGTTAAATGATTTTGTTGCTAGCTTCCTATAAGTTTCCAGAGAAATTGGAACATACCAGATGACTACTGTAGTAAGTTCTGGATCAGTTTGCCCTGGAAGATTATTTGTAATTTCAATAAGCTTATACGTAATTCCAGAATTACTATCTGTGTATGTTATGACATCAGAATTAAAATATACTCCAGAACCAACGGATGGAATTTCATCAATACCAGTTGGATTGTTTTGATTAAATCCAATTTCTGCATTTTGTGGATTGAAATTAACCTCAAATGGAAAACTAGAAGCTCTAAGATAAAAAGAATTAGTATTGAAAGATGGATAGACATTTTGAATGTCAGCAGCAGGTAAATTATCACCACGAATTTGCTGACACTCAACGAACTCAGCATCATTTACTGAAATATTTAAAAACGAACATCTACCACTATTAGATCCAGGGGGAGAAGGTATTCTATAGTCAATTACAAATGGCTGCACTCTTCCAAAACCAGATTCGCCAACTTCAAACCCATCAATATCATATCCAATACCTTCATTAAATCTCTCTGTATACAATTTATAGTCATCCGTGAATTCCCTTTCAACTCCCAGAGGATCATACCACTTTATACCATCAATCTCATTATATTCTGGTCTCAAAGATGTAACACCAACTTTGAAATCCGCGTACTGACCGCTTGAATATGGTCCACTATCACTTCTCTCAGTCATCAAGAATAGCAAATTATTTTTTCTGCCGATTACTGGAACAGAAGATGCTGCTAAAGCTTTATACTGCGAAAATCTGCCAGTAAAAGATGATGGAAATGGTGTAATGTTATCGCCAGATCTATAACTTTCTGGCATTTCCCTTTCAATTAAATAATCAATCAATCTCAAATTTTGTGTTCCAGAAACAGCAGCACTATCAACTGTTCCAAGTAAACATCTTGTATATCTATCTTCTTGTCCAGCAATACTTACCAAAGAACCATTATCATATTCCCGCAAATAAGTTGAGTAAAATCTACTAGCAATTATTTTAGAATAAAGATCTGATTCTAAAAATACTGGTTGGATTTCTAGTGTACCACTAATAGGACCAGTCAAAGCGTTACTAAGAGTAATAACATTTGTATTGAGATCTATATCAGTTATTAAAGTATTGACAGGTATATCGGAATATTGATTATTAATGTCAACAAGATCTCCAACTCTAATATATTGTACATCATTTAAAGTGATAGTAAAACCACCAGCACCAGAAGATGCTGTTACTTCTTTAGAAAGTAATCTTAGTTCTATTCTAGTTCTATCATATCCACCAAGAACAGAAGGGAAATCAAAAAGTCTAACGTCACCATTATATCCAGTAGATAAATTTGGTTGATATGTATGACCAAAACCAGGACAAGATTTACACTTGACAATACTAATTTCTGTTAGACCAGTAGATTGAACAGACAATTCTCTTGGAAATATCTGCATTTTATTTTTGATAATATCACCAACAGAATTGTATATTGCGGTTTTTGGTTGAATGGCAACAAGTGATGTAGACAATTGTGCTCCATCAACTTCTATTGGTGCTGTCTTGGGTTCAGATGTAGCAGAATAAGTTCTCAAAGTTCCTTCATCTCCACCATCAATATAGCAACTTGTTCCATACTTATAGATGTATTGTGGAGTTTTTACATTAGCATGATCTAATATAACCAAAGAATATTTAAATTTATAATATGGATCTCCCATGCATGGTTGTCCCAGTTTATTTTCTATAATTAATCTATGAAGTTTTACCCATCTTGCTTCTCCATTTTCTACGGGAACATAAGCATAGAACTGCACACCGATAGCACCATACCATCCAAACTCAATCTTATACATGGTAACATTTTCTGCTTTCCATAAGTATTGACTTGGACCATTACCATCTAATTTATCGCCATTCCATCTGTCTCTAGAAATGACTGTTTCGTATACTTTTTTGTTTTCTAATCCCGTAAATACCTCATTATTTTGTGTATCCTTTGTGATCAAAACTTGATCTTCAACTTCTAGAGTATTTGAAATCAGAACATCTTCTGATAGTGGAACAACACTTCTTCTAACAATAGAGAATGTAGATCCTCTAATTTGAAAGACTAGATCATCAGTATTGTTTCCAATCCCCCATTCAATAACAACATTATTATCATCTCTAGCATCATTAGATGCTCTCACGCCAAAAGTATATCCACTAATTCTTCCTGGTTGATATCTGAATGTTTTTCTAGATTCTAAATATGCTCTACTAACCTGACTAGTGGAATATCCTGGTCTTGTAACATCATTAGAAGCAACAGTACCAGAAATATCAAGAGCTGTGACAATATACTTTTGAACTAATGCTAAATTTTGTATAAAAGAAGCATCTAATGGAGCTCCATTTGGTCTAGAAATATCACCCCTAATAATTTTTCTATAAGTTTCTGTCCATGTATCAACTTGGGCAAAAAAATCTGACGAACTAGAATAGAATGGATTTAAAGGAGTAACTAAACTTGTAAAAAATATCTCTTCTTCTGCAAAAGTTAAATCATCTATTATATTAGCAGTTGATCCACTTTGCACACCCTCAATACCAAGTTGAACAACGTTTTTATTTTCTAATATATAACCAATTTCCTGATTGAAATGAAGAACTTTAGTGCTCATATTAAATGCTCTAACAGTTCCTATAATTTCACCCGAAAGCAATCTAATTTCTTCTCCAGGTATAAAATAGTTAATGTAATTTCCCAAGTTATCTACTGGTGCATTAGGACCAGCACCAGTTTCATTAATATCTAATGTTACATGATTTGCTATATATGGTAAAAAATTATTCGCATAAGAAGGATTATCATCTTTATAATAATCATAAAGTAATGCTCCTAACTTAAGAAAAGTATTAAACTTAACATAGTTTTCTTGATTATATGCATATCTTTCATTAGGTCCATATGGATATGAATAAGGAGTCCTATATGATTCAATTGCAATAGCAGCTTCATCGCCTATTTCTCTATACCTAGATGTATAGTGATTTCCATATGTTCTATTCTTTCTAGTTTCCCATTGAGATGGACTATTTCCACCATCTCTTCTATAAAAAATAAATTCATCATCATCTAATCCATAAGTAGAAACATTTGAAAACAATCCAAGTTGTTCTTCTGCTTTTGGATAACCAAGAATAGTTGTACTAACCTCACTAAATGCGGCAAACTGTTCCTCAACTTTTATATTTGGATCTACTTTAATTGTTCTTAATTTTACAAGCTCCCCAAACAAACTAACAGATGAAGTAACATCTAATGATACTTGGAAATTGTCATTGTCTATAATATTTTTGACTGTTCTAACTTCATAAACGCGACCATTTTCACCAAGACCCGTTGGAAGTAATACTCTATCTCCCTCCTTCAACTCTCTTTGTTTGCCAACAAATACTGTTTCAATTAAAGTTATGGTTTCAATAGTAGGTTCGGTACCAAATTCAAATTCATCTCCAACAAATAAAGTTCCTTCGTAACCAGATATAATTAAAAAACCACCAGTATTAAACTGATTGAATGATAAACTAATAACTTCACCAGAAATATTCGTTCGTTTATTTGTGATGACAGTTCCTATAGACAATCCATTTAATATATCTACAGAAGAAAAAATAATTTTATATTTAAAATCTCCCTTGAATAGAGCTGTTCCAGTCTCTGCAGAAACTATGTTATTAGAAGCACTAAAATTCTTTCCAGAAAGTTTTATGTTTCTTGTTTCATTATATGGTTTATCATTAGTATAAACTAAAGAAGTAGACTTCCTAGACGTTGCTTCAGATGTAAGAAATGTATCTTCTGCAGAAACAAGCGGAGTACCACCTTCATCTGTTAAAGCCTGACCTGTTGTCAGATTATATAAAGGAACATTTTGAGTAATAAGAGGTGCTGGTAATTTCTCATTACCAATCTTAACTTTTTTTCCCATGAATCACTGCTCCTCCCAAGTAAGACTTGCTAAAATTTCTCCGCGTTTACCGTATGCACCTATTCCATTATTGTCACCATAGAATGATTTAGATGAAGCACAAACATAAAGTGAATCAACTAAGTCAGTCAATGGGAAGGACAGATAATCTTTATTATAATCAAAGTATGATTGTAAGTCAAATTCTGCTCCAGAATTAGGAGCAAATAATGTTGTCACTACCGTACCAGTTCCAGG
>Ga0136656_1000640_pt1 | contig 12344 bp, 28 predicted proteins | sample CPBDNA_9_FD_94862 | JGI IMG/M metagenome (GOLD analysis project Ga0136656, IMG submission 94862) | Freshwater to marine salinity gradient microbial communities from Chesapeake Bay, USA - CPBay_Sum_15_0.8_DNA (version 2) | ecosystem: Environmental > Aquatic > Marine > Coastal | place: USA...
AGAAAGAGAATTAGATCCTCTAAGAAAGTTTATCTACTAATTGGTAATCACGATATTCACTATTGGCCTGGTGTAAAAAATAGAGGTGGGGTTGGTGGTTTCCAACCAACTATGATGTTTCAATTTGAACAGTTCTTTAGAGAAAATGAAGATATGTTTCAGATGTCAGTTTCTTTAGGTACAACTATTAATCGTAGATTGTGTACTCACGCTGGTGTAAGTTCTAAATTTCTTAAAGACGTTGGTTATTGGACACACGATTATAAAGACGAAAGTAATGTATCTGATTTTTTAAATGAATTGTTCAAATATAAACCAAATGAGTTTACTTTTCATTCTTATGTTGAAAGATATATGGGTTTTGTTGATGGGTATGGCAATAACGAAGAACAATCACCAATTTGGATTCGACCTAACTCATTACAAAGAGTAAACAAAAATGAAGATATAAAGAAAATGTATGTTCAAATTGTTGGACACACTTATCAAAAACATATCGACATAGAAGGTAAAACTACTGGTGGGAGATATTATTATATTGACACTCTACCATCTGGTGAATATCTTGTTGAGGTAGATGGTGAATTTAGTGTTGATTATTGTACAATTGTAAAATAAATTTAAAAATGATTTATTGGTTTAAAAGAAAATATAGACAAATAAGAAATGTATTCAGATGGTTACCCATTATTTGGAGACAATATGATTTTGATTATCAATATTCTATTGAAGTTTTTAAATTTCAATTACAAAAGCAAGCAGAATTCCTAGAGTCGGATAAGTCTTTTACTGTTTGTGCAAAAGATAGGGCAAAACGTATTCGTACTATATTAAAGTTAATGGATAAAGTTTACAATGATGAATACTCTATGGAGTATATAGACATCCTTAAAGAAATGTATGGTGATGACGTTCTTGAAGTTTCTTTTGTAGAGTTAGATGAAACATCGTTTAATGATTTTAGTGGTAAAACTGAAAAGTTATTTTCTATAAAGTATAAGTATGAAACATGGGATAATGCAGAAGAAATCTCACAAATAAAGGATGAATTATTTTTTATGTGTCATGAAAAACAAGAAAGGGCTCATAAAATACTATGGAAAATGATCGAAAAAGATATTAGAAGTTTTTGGGATTAAAATGAAATATAAAAAGTTTTTACAAAAAATTTTAGATACTGTACTAAAAAATGAATTAATAAAAATTTTTGGTGATGGTTGTTATGTTAAAATAACTAATATGAGTTATGTTAGAAGTAAAAAATCTTATTTACTAAATGTAACTTTATTTGTTGTTGATGTTGAGAACTGTTTTATGATGTACCCGGATGGATTAGATGTTATAATACAAAGGGGTTGGATCGGTGTTGGCGATAAAACCCCTTTAATAATTAATTCATCTATTGATGTTGCTTTATAATGATAATAACATATCGATTAACTCAGGCTGTGGAAACATATCAACTTTGTCTTTTCTAGTATTTGTGTGTGTCCACATTCCTTTAACTTTACCATAGTATGCGTTTTCATTAAACTCAAAACCATCAACTCCTTTTTTCTTGATTTCCTCAACTAAACCTTTTCTAACATCAATTTCATCTCTTTCTGCAATAAATAAAATCCAATTTTTAAGAACTTCTATTTGTTTGTCTGTGTATCTTTGCCAGGTTTTGTGACCTCTAAATGCTTTTGGTAAGGTTACTATTTGAGAAGGTTCTATCGTGGAGCCAACATAGTTTTTACCATTTACAACATATCCATAGTTACAAACCTCGATTCCTACTGAATTTGTATGCATTGTTTGTGAACCACATTTACCAAGATGCCACCCATAAGAACCGGCCGGAAAACATTGGATCAGCCGTCCATCGTGTTTATGGTCTTTCCCATTTGAACTAATTCCACCTAATACAAACTCTGTTGCGATTCTTCCTCTAGTGTCTCTACCCCACATATCAACAACTTGGTATGGGTTATGTCCACCTGCGGTATGGTGTAGAAAAAGATATTCCTTTTTAGTTGGTCCTAATAGGTATTCACCTTTTGGTAAAAAATATTGTTCAATTAACAATCCACCATCTAAGTCAGTAACTCTTTCTGAAATATCAGTTGTCACTATTTCATCTAATCCCATTGCTTTCCATGTATTTGGTCCAACAATTCCATCAACTAATAAACCATTTTTAGTTTGCCATTCTTTTACTGATTTTTCTGTTCCAGAACCAAAAATACCATCATTTCCAATATTTAAAAACTCTTGAAGTAACTTTACCTCATTACCTATACTACCTTTTTTTAATAACATTATTAATAATTTTAATTGTTTATTTTTTATATAAATACAAATCTCAAGTTTTTTGTTTATATTTATAGATTATAAAGATTAAGATATTATTTTAATTTCACTTTCTGTCTCAATAACAACTCTAGCACCACAAGATAGTATTGGTTTTTTATCTCCTGAACCACAATAAATTATTCTACTAGGGCCAAGTATTTCAACCTCATTACAGTATGTGTTCTTTCTACCTTCTTTTATTGTTATAACATCTAGATTTGTTCCTTTTGTTTTATTTGATCTAATATGATGTTGGTTAACATGTATTCTTTTTTTAGCCATCTATTTTTTCCCATTTATTATCGTGGTTATATTTAAATGAACCAATAAATTCTTTATTCCACTGTGTTGGTTCTATTAAAGATAAGAATATATCACCATCGTCTTTATAGTACAAATGGTATATATTACCAATAACTGGTTCAAAATTAAATTTTGATTTATAAACTAGTTCATTCCATTTATATTCATCAATTAGTTTTTCATACTTTTTTTTTAATTCTATGAACTTATCTTTAAATTGTTTGTTTACATTATTTACTCTAATATTTTTCCAATTATCGATATTGTCCAACTTTATAGCTGGTGCACCAACATTAGATCCATATGGTAATATACTAGGATTATCAACAACATTATCAGGTTTTTTTTCCATATTAAAATAACATCATTCCATTTCCAGTTTTTATTGCGGCGTTTATTTTTTCCTTCTCAATAAACTTAATAAACTCTATAATTTTTTTTATTCTTTTCATTTTTTATTAATTAAAAGAAACAACAATCCCAATAGTAACTAATGTAGCTCCAGATAGTATAGGTGGAAACCCTGGTTGGTGATACCATGGTTTTAAAATAGTTGTAGATCCACCTTCATATGTTGGTGTTGTTAGGACTCCAGCTATTATAAAAGTGGTTCCACCAGCAATCATACCAATACCTAATGATGGACTAAATGATACATTACTATAGGTCTTTTGTTTGTTTATTATTTTGGTGTATTCAACATCTTTTTCAATTTCTTTATAATCGTAATATGAATCCTGTGAGTATGTTGTTTTAGTAATTGATAACAACATTAAAAAGTATAACAATTTTCTCATATTTTAATATTTTTTATTTTTATTAAAAAATTTTTCAGCAAACATACCAACTATTGCAAGTATACTAAAGACAATTGTTAAAAATAAAATTAATTTTATCACTATCATTTATTTAAATCCATTTTCTTTTAGTTCTTCACTCGTTGGATATCCGATTTTTTTATCACAATCTGTACATATTTTTTCAACAGTTTTTGTTTCTTGATTAAATATTACTTTGGTATTTTCGTGGTTACAAGTACTCTGAATTTCATTAATATTATTTTCGAGTTCTTTTATTTCTTTTTTTAAATTTTCCACTTTTTTCTCTTCCATAATTTAATTTTTTTTCTTTATGTTCAAAATAAAAATATTGAACCGTCAGACTAATAAATATCAGAAGGGTTACTATTTGAAGGGTTACCAATATTAAAAATAGGAGTTTCATGTCTTAAATATTAACCATCTCATTTTCATAAATTGTCTTTAACATACGTAAAGAAACGCTATATGGATCACAATTAGAAGCTGGTCTTCTATCTTCAAAATATCCTTTTCCATCAATCATTGATTGTGCTGGAATTCTAATGCTAGTGTCTCTTGTACTATAACCATAAGTAAAATCTTTTATATTAGAAGTTTCATGTTCACCTGTCATGCGTTGTTCATTGTACAAACCATAAACATCAATATGTTCTTTATGTTTACTAGATAGTTTTTCAATAGATTTTTTAATTAATTCGATTCCACCTTCTTCTCTCATATTGGCAGTTGGGAAGTTTACATGACAACCGGACCCATTCCAATCACCAGTTTTTGGTTTTGGGTGAAACGATACTTTAACACCATTTTCTTCTGCAACTCTTTGTAAAAGATATCTAGACACCCATAGTTGGTCTGACCCATTTAATGTTGTTACAGGTCCAATTTGATATTCCCATTGTCCTAGCATAACTTCAGCATTAATCCCTGATATATCTAAACCAGCCTCAACGCACTTTACTAAATGTTCTTCAACAATTCTTCTACCTGTAATATTATCTGCTCCAACACCACAATAATAATCTCCTTGTGGTCTAGGTTCTTCATTTGGTCTAAAACCAAGTGGTAAACCTTCTCCTTCTTTAAAATTTGGCTTTGTAGTTAAAGTATATTCTTGTTCCCAACCAAACCATTCAGCTGTTGTAGAATCAATGATGTCATTTGAGGCCATAAACTCTTTTAACTCAAATCTATTATTAGTTGGGTGTGGCCTTCCATCTGGTTTTAAAACCTCACATAGAACTATCTTATGGCCAGTGTCTCTAAATGGGTCTGCACAAGAAAATACTGGTTTTAAAATACAGTCAGTATTTTCATCTTTACCAGCTTTAGCTTGTTTAGTGGAACTACCATCAAAAGACCATTTTGGTAAGTATTTAACTCTTCCTGTTCCTAGAAAATCTCTAATGTCTTTTTGATCAACTACTTTAGTCTTACTTCTTAATTGTTGTGGTTGATTTCCATCCAACCAAACGTACTCTAAAAAAACTTTCATTTTTTGTTTTTATTTGTTTATTTTAGGCTTTCGTAATAATTTCTTATTTCCATACCTAACTCCATATTATTTGGGTATTTTTTAATTAAATCTACAACATATTGACAATCAAAATTAACTACCTTATAGTAATTACTAATTTTTTTTGGTTGTTTATACCCGTATTCTTTCTCTTGTCTTAATTCGTTTAATGTTCTTTTTTTTACCATTTTATATGTTTTTCTAAATTATTTAATAATATTTGTGTTTCTTAAAAATTATAATATTTTATTTCTAATAATAATCTATTTTGTTTATAAAAACAACCGTTTAGTTTCCTTTTTTCTATGGAATTTAATTACAAATCTATGGACCTCTTCCTGGATTTTAGATAATAAAACAAAATTATTATTTGTATTTATTTTAACCTCATTACCATTTGTCAAATGAATTGTTGAAGATTTGTGTTTTGAGTCTTTCGATATTGAAATGAGGTCTATCGTATCTATTAGATTTAGTTCTTCAAATACTCTTTTAGCAACATTTAGTTGTCCTTTACCACCATCAATGATTACAAGATCTGGTAATTTTTGTTTTTCATTTACCATTCTTTTAAATCTTCTTTGTAGTACTTCATCAAATGATGAATAATCGTCTATCCCATCAAAACTTCTAATTATATAGTTACGATACTCTGATTTAACCGGATTATCATTTTCATATCTAACTGACGATGCAACGTTAGAAGAGCCTTGATTGTGTGAGTTATCAAAGGCCTCAATAATATTTGGTTGATTTTTAAGACCTAAAATATTTTTTATATCAAAAGCTTTCTTGTTGTACTTTTGTAATCTAATAACATTTAATTTACTATCGATACTTTCTAAATTTGTAAGTTTCGATAATAAATCCTGGGCTTTTTCAAACTCCAAGTTAGTCGAGTAATACTTCATAGTCTTTTTTAGTTTTCTTTGTAAACTAGAAATATCAAGTGATAAAACTTTTTTAACATCAATAACAATACTATTATATAGTACTTTTTGTATGTTATTAACACATGGTGCATTACATCTACCAAGATGAAATTCTAAACAGGTTTTAAATTTTTCTTTTTTGATATTTTCTTCTTTCAAATCATAAGAACAACTACGAAGTGGAAAAACATCGTGAATTAGATTATATATTTCACGACATAAATTACCTGATGTAAAATCAAGTGAAAGTCTATCATCTTGTTTATTTCTAACAATCTCAAGTTTTGGGAAGTCGTCATTAGTAAAACAAATTGACCAACTTCTAGTTTTATCATCTTTACCTTTAATATTAAATTTAGGTTTGTAAAGTTTGATTAGTTCTTCTTCTAGAATTATAGCTTCTTGTTCTGATGATGTAATCTTAAATTCTACATCTGAAATATTTTCAACAAGTGATTTTGTTTTACCTTTTTGATTTTTTTGGAAATAAGATGACACTCTTTTTGGTAGAAACTTGGACATCCCAACATAAATTATTTGTTCCTTATCGTCTTTGAATAGATAGCAACCTGGGTTTTTTGGGATGTTTTTAAGTTTTTTTAAAATCATAATACAAAGATAACAAAAATTTATAAAATTTTTTTAATCTCCATACTTTTTTTTGTGTCACACTCATTTGAGTGGATTATGTTTACTACGTCTTTACAGTCTCCAACATATAAAGCGTCTGGTTTTGTAATATAATCGTAAACACCCTTGTAACCTTCGTTTTGGTATATTTTTTTTAATGTCTCTTTTTTTAATATCCTTTTATTAAACCCCATATTTTATAATTTCTTTTCTTTTTTGTTCTACTTTGTATTCTAAATCTATAATAAATGGTTTTGATAACATATAATCATAGTCGTCTTTTTTCATTTTTTTTTTAAAGTTTAAAACCAAATTTTCTACCGTATCAACTTGTTCTAATGTGATACAGGATAGAATTACGTCTTCAACCCACTTTTTGATTTTATAATTTTGAGACATTCCAAGTTTAATTAAATAAAACTTTCATTTGATTCATAATCTGAACTAGTCTTCCTTCCAACATTTTAATTTCTTTTTTATCAGTTTCTGTTTGTTCAAAGTTTCTACCTTTAATTTCACTAATCTTATTTGAAACCGCTCTATGTTGGTTTAATAAGTTTTCATAAAGTAATTGTTTATTTTTCATATCTATTTAATGTTAATTCAATTATTGAATATATCGCTGTCACTATGATTACAATATAACCAAAAGTTAATAAAAATGGTAATTTAATTATTCTACTTATCATATATTGTACGTTATATTACCATTTTCCATTTCAACTTCTAGAACCCCATCACTATCAATTAACTTTTGTATCTGATCATTGTTTAGCGTTATTTTGTCTGGTTCTAAAAATATTTTAAATGGTTGTGTTAATGTTAATTTAGATTCTGTTATTAACTTTATTATGTGTTCATTTTGGCACTCCACAATACTTGGGTATTGTCCGCCTACTGTTACAATTGCTCTATCACCAATCTGAATAGTGTCTAGTGACGCTAGATATGGTTTTTCATCAATCATAAATAGTTTAACTTTCTTTGTCATAGTTTTTATTTATATATACATACTTATGGTTTTTACTCATACAATCAGGACACAAAACCATTTCTTCTGATTGGTCTATATTGTAATTGTAATCATTTGATATGTCAATTATCATTTTAACAATCTTATACCAATCACCTGTTGTCATTCTATCTCTTAAGTCAAATAATTTAGATACAATATCTTTATGTATCTTTTCAACTTCTTTAGGGTCTCTATTATCAAACATATAATCAAAAACTGTTTGACCATCAATAATAACATCTGGACCAAAACAATTTTCGGTTAAAATTATTTTCTTCATCACTTAAAGTATAATTGATTTTTTTTAAAAGTTGTAGTGTTAATTGTGTTTTTGAAATTCCAATTCTTCAATATAATCATCTATATCATCTAAAATATCTTTAGTAAAATCAATAATAATTTTTGGGTATTCATTTAAATACCATTCTAGTGCCTGGTCAAGAGTTCTTAATTTTATATCAACTTCAAGCCAAAGATTACTAAAGTAACTAGTTATTTCCATATCCCTATAGTCTCTAGAACCGGGTTCACCCTCACCATAATAGTTATATTCTAATGAAATTACTGTTGTTCTATTTTTATCTCGTTCAGCGCCAATACCGCAATAAAATGGTTGTCCATATCCTGATAAATATTTTTTTGTAACACCATAAAAATAAACTTCTGTATCCATATAGAAATCTAAGTCGTCTGAAATATTATGGTCAGGACTATTTACAATTTTAAAATTATCATACATAATTTCTTTAGGTATGTCTTTTGTTTGACTTAAATAATAAAAAAATAGTTCAGATAATTCTCCACAAGTAAAATATTCTTCATTTTGTGGTTCTATTATTATATTAGCAGCTTTAAATGGTAGTTTGTATCTACTTAATGTTTCATATAAACCAACGTTTAGGATTGATTTATCAATCTTTCTTTTTAAATTAATTAAGTTTGATTCATTAATAAGATATTTCATATAACATAAATACTAATAAAATTAGATTTTTTTTAATGGGTCCATTCCTATTAATTTTTTTGATTTAATGTTATAATTTTCAAATATCCAATTTTTTATATACTCTTGGGTCTCTGCATAATCTGTATTAAACATTTTAACTATTGGGTCTAAAATTCTATCGTTATTTGCAAATAAATTACCTGATTTTGAATGATATAAAAATACCCTTTGACTATCCTTTTTTCTTCCTAGTGTGATGTAATTATCATCTAAAACACTTATGACTTCTAAGTCATTACAGTATTTATTTAGAAACTTATTAATTAATATTTTTTCTTTATCATTCATCTTTTTTTCTAAAAAAGTTATTATATGGATGATTTTCTCCTAGTATTTTACGTTTTTTACCCATAAATCCTATGAACAGTACAACAACAAAAAAAATAGTAAAATATAATATCATAATCAAATAAACCCATATTTTATTTTCATTTTTTTAAAATATTCTCTACAAACTGGTAAGTAAGAATCATTACCACCAATTTGTACTTGTTCACCTTCAAAGACAGGTTCTCCATTTAGTAACCTCATGTTCATTGATGCTTTATCACCAAACTCACAAACAGTCTTTAATTCTTCTATTTTATCTGCTAATGTCATAAGGTATGTCGAACCCTCAAAAGGTTCTCCTAAGTAGTCTGAACGTAGTCCATAGGCTATTACATTTATATCTAGATAGTCAACAATATCAGTTAATTGCCAAACTTGTTCTTTGGTTAGGAACTGAGCCTCATCTATTAAAATACAGGCGAGGGAATTGTTTTCAGTCACTAATTGATTAACTAAACTTGTGATATTAGTAAATTTGGTAAAGGTAGATGCAGAACGACTAATCCCTAGTCTAGATGCTATTTTTCTTTCGCCAAATCTATTATCTAAGGAAGAGGTTAAAAGAAAAACTGATTTATTTCTTTCTTCATAGTTATGAGCGGTTTTTAATAAATCCAATGATTTACCAGCTCCCATTGTTGAGTATCTAAAATATAGTTTTGACATATTATTTTATATTATCCCATTCTTTTTTGCTTGTCGCAATTCTTGTATCATCTATTGTGAAAAAAACTTCATCCATAATTATATTAACATCTTTTACTTTTGACTTGTCGATTAAAATTTTAGTATAATAAGTACCTTCATTTGCAAACCTAACGTATATTTCTTTTTTATTGTTCTTCTTCATTTTCATTAAAAAATTTATTTGATGATCCAAACGTATCGTTTGTTGTTGTCGTTACATAATTAATTATGTTTGGGGTTGTTCTTCGAAATCTACTTCTTATAGGTACAACTCCTGGTAAAATATGACTTGGACTTTCATCGTCTAATATGATATGTTTTAACATGCTTTTAATCTCATTATCTGAAAAAAGTTTATAGTTTGGTTCTTTATTATATTTAAATTCATTTATTAGAATTCCTAATATATTACTTGGTAGCTCTGTCTGAATTGAGTCTATTTGTTTTCCAGTTTCATTCCATATTGTAAAAATCATATCTTGATCATTAAACTCATTAAATTCTAATGAATTGTAAAATCCAAATTTTGTTTTATTTTTTTGGTCAAGAACATAAACTAGATTTCCTTTTGAGTGTTTATAAAAATACTCTGGGTCATTGACCATTGCTGTACACCATTTTGTATTGTATCCATAAGCACAAGATGCTGCGTGACTTAATGGTTTTAAAATAATAAAATCTTTAGTTTCAAAAATTACTTTTGTTTCCTTTTTTGAATTTTTAAAAGTCTCTTTATTTTTTGCTTTATATAGTTCAAACATTATTTTGTCCCAGGAGTCATATGTTGATATATCTTTTTCTTCTACAAGGCCTTTTTCCATTAAATTACAAAATTCAATAAATGAATTAAGATTAGGGTGTCCAAAGATATTACAAATTATAGTTTTAGTAATCTCGTCTTCTAGATTACCTTCTTTGAATAGTTGGTCAACCAGATCCGTATTGGAAAAACTAATGTTGATTGAGTCAAAGTTGGTTTTTTTTAATTCGTTTACCAAAAACTGGGTGTACTTTTTAGTTTTACTAATATCAAATTTACCTAACATATCAATTAGTGTTAGTGATAAATTTTTATTTTCTTGTTTTAATTTTTTAATTCCCATCTTCTTCTATTTCTTTTAAACAACTACCTAATAATACGAATTCAAAAATTGTAAATAAAACTCCACCCCAAAAAAATTGTGTAAACCACCAAGTTCTAGGATCAAATGAACCTGTTATTAATGATACAATTGCATACCAAAAAAAGTTTTTTGATAAAAATTCTAATAAATTTATTGCTTGTACCTTTTTCATTAATTTAATTTAATTTAAATTTTTTAATTAGAACTAGCGCTGTACCGTTTAACATTCCTTTATCGTTTTGTATCTTAATATTAAACATACCTAAATCTTCTTTCAATGAATTAACATATTTTTTTAACCCATCTTTAGCGTCTTTTAGTTCACTAAAAAATTTAGAGTAAGTTTCACATGAACCTGTTTTATCACAAATCCCATAAATATATTTGTCAGTTTTTTGATCCATAACATTCAAGTTTTTCGTTTTTAACATTCCACAAATCTTTTTTTCCTTCCGTCATATGACAATTATGTTTTTTACCGGTTCTATTAGAAAAATCAACAATCATATCATTATGTTTGTTTCTTATAATATGTGGACATTCTTTACAATTTTTATTCATATTTATTTTTATTATCTCTAATTTTTATACACTTATCATAGTCTTCTATACTCTCGTAGTACCTTAAAGTAACGTTAGGGTCTTCATGATTCTTTGGTAAGAAAAACGGACCTGTTTTCGCTAATTCATCGTAAGTTGTTTCTCCCATCAATAATCTGTAGGAGTTTTCATATGCTTCATTCATCTTTTTTTTTATATAACAAATATACAAAAAATATTTTAAACCACAAAATTATTTTGATACTTTATTCTAGTGTATTTCCCAATCGAATATTGATCAATTAATTTGTTTTAGTTTTTTTGAGACTTTTTTTGTTAGTTTTTCATCAAAATCTACACCATGTCTATTGTAAAACTCATCAACAATTCTATCTGTTGATATATTATGTTTTTGTAAAAGAATGTAGGCTCCAAGGTCGGCTTCGATTTCGTCTTCATTAGAACGAGGTCCATTGTGATTTAAAATTAAATGTGATACTTCATGGGCTTCAACAAAAGCTAAATCATCAAAAGTAAGATTGGAGTTTATAAATTCCTCACCATTAATTATTATTGTTTTATCTTCTGGTGAATAAAAACCATAACCATATTCATCGAACAATGGTTCTAAAACATTATAGTCATCATAATCCTTAAAAACAATCATAATATTAACGCTAGGAAAAAATCTACTATAATATGACAATACGTCTGTTTCTTCCTCATTTAGAAATTTTTTTGTTAATTTATTATATTGACTCTCTGTTATTAGGATTTTTAACATACTAATAAATATGTAATATTTTTTTATGTTTCAAGATATTTATAACTATGAAAATTGTACTAACAGAATCACAATATAATTTTATTGTAAATGAATTAAATAAAAAAGAAGAGTCTTTAAATGAAGGTATATTAAATACAATTGCAGATGTTGTTGGTATGTATGACCCAACAGGTCTTGTTAACCTTGGTAATGCAATATCTTATTGGTTTCAAGGTAAAAAAACTTTTGCTTTATTAACTTTAGTGTCTATAATACCTGGTGTTAGCTGGGCAACAAAACCATTTGTTTTAGGTGCAAAAACTATTGGTTTTTTAGGTGA
>Ga0136656_1000641_pt1 | contig 12337 bp, 11 predicted proteins | sample CPBDNA_9_FD_94862 | JGI IMG/M metagenome (GOLD analysis project Ga0136656, IMG submission 94862) | Freshwater to marine salinity gradient microbial communities from Chesapeake Bay, USA - CPBay_Sum_15_0.8_DNA (version 2) | ecosystem: Environmental > Aquatic > Marine > Coastal | place: USA...
AGTCGGTTCGACGTTTGGGTTCCATCGTGGTGATTCATCTCGGAACCAACAGCACCACCACGGCGGAAGTCTTCGACGAAATCATGACCACGCTGGCCGATACTCCGCTCGTGTTGTTTCTCACGGTGCACGTTCCTTCGGAACCCCGGCAGTCGATAAACAATCGCTTGATCAATGCCTTGCCGGAGCGGTACTCGAACGTGAAGGTGCTCGACTGGCACGACATTGCCAGCCAGTATCCGGAATACCTGTACTCCGATCAAACGCACCTTCGCCCGGCGGGCTCGCGCTTTTATGCCGATCTCATCATGCAGGCGGTGGGTCGCCTGTAACGCCCTGTTTGCGAATGCGACGGGGTAATCGTCTAGGGTGAGCGACCGTGACAACACCAGTTCGAGTCGCCGTTACCGGCGCAGCAGGCCAAATCGGCTACAGCCTCATCTTCCGAATCGCATCCGGCGCGATGCTCGGACCCGATACGAGGATCATCTTGCAGTTGCTCGAAGTAACCCCCGCGCTCGGCGCACTCTCGGGCGTGAAGATGGAACTCGACGATTGCGCCTTCCCGTTGCTCGATGGTGTGGTCTGCACCGACGATGCGAACGTGGCCTTCGGTGATGCCGACGTCGCCCTGCTCGTTGGTGCAATGCCCCGCAAGGACGGCATGGAGCGCAAGGACCTGCTCTCGGCCAACGGCGGAATCTTCAAGCCGCAAGGTGAGGCCATCGCCAAGAATGCAAAGAAGGACATCAAGGTATTGGTGGTCGGCAATCCGGCCAATACCAATGCGCTCATTGCGTTGAACAACGCAGCAGGAATCGACCCCCGGCAGTTCACCGCCATGACGCGCCTCGACCACAATCGTGCGATGTCGCAACTCGCCATGCGCGTGAATCGCCCGTTGTCGAGCATCACGAAGATGACCGTCTGGGGAAACCACTCCACCACCCAGTACCCGGACTTGTCGCACTGCGAGGTGGACGGCAAGCCCGCCAAGTCGCTGGTGAACGACGACGCCTGGATCAACGACACGTTCATTCCCACGGTTGCCAAGCGTGGTGCCGCCGTGATCAAGGCTCGTGGCGCGTCGTCTGCCGCATCGGCGGCAAACGCAGCAATCGATCACGTCCGTTCGTGGGCGCTCGGAACCGCACCGGGCGACTGGGTGAGCATGTCGGTGCCGAGCGACGGCTCCTACGGGGTTCCCGAGGGACTGGTGTCGTCGTTTCCGTGTACGTGCTCTGGCGGGAAGTACGAGATCGTCCAGGGTTTGGAGATCGACGCCTACAGTCGCGCCAAGATCGACGCGTCAGTCGCAGAGTTGCAGGAAGAGCGCGACGCGGTGAAGGCCCTCGGCCTCATTTAGCGATCTTTGGCGATCAAGAATCAGCGGTATTCGGTGGTTTCGCGAACGTTCGCGAAAACTGCATCGAGCGCGGCGAACAACGGTTGGGCATCGATCACCTTCTGGTGATCACCGCTGAATCGAACCTGGCCGTTGATGAAGGCCTCGGCGGCATTCGCTTGTCCGGTTGCCACTGCGACTGCCGTGTCGTAGTTCTGCGTGAAGGTGACATCGCTCGGTACGGCACCCTTGCCGAAGTTCAGGCCGCCATCGCGACAAACAAAGTGGTACTCGACGTCGCCGAATGGGGTGGCGGTCACCAACTGAGTGACGGCCACCGAAAATTTGGACGCCAGTGCGTTGATCGCGGAATCCGCGGCGAGGTTCCGGGCAACCGCCGCGATCCACTCGTCGCTCAAGTAGCGCACGACGAGTGGATCAGTGCGGCTTAGGCAGCCTGGAGGCTGACGGTCTGTCGGCTCGAGCGGTAGATCGATGCCAACAGCACCACCAACGCCACGCCGGCAATGGCATAGCGGGCGGCGGTGTCGTCACGCAGATTGATGACTGCGGGCAAGATCAACAACGACACCAGGTTCATCACCTTGATGAGCGGGTTGAGTGCCGGACCGGCGGTGTCCTTGAACGGGTCACCAACGGTGTCACCGATGACGGCGGCCTTGTGCGCATCGGAACCCTTGCCACCGTGGTGGCCGTCCTCGATGAACTTCTTCGCGTTGTCCCACGCGCCACCGGAGTTGCTCAGGTAGTTGGCCATCAACTGACCGGTGAGGATGACGGCGGCAAGGAAGGCGCCGAGGGCGAAGTAGTTGATGCCGAATCCGACGATGACCGGCGTCAGCACCGCAAGCAGGGCCGGCGTCGTGAGTTCACGGAGCGATGCCTTGGTGCAGATGTCGATGACCGGACCGTAGTCGGGTTGTTTGGTGCCGGCCATAATTCCACCGTCCTTGAACTGCGCTCGTACTTCCTGCACCACCACGCCGGCGGTGCGACCCACGGCGCGAATGGCGAGCGCGGAGAACATGAACGCAATCGATCCACCGATGAGCAAGCCGATGAACGTCTTCACGTCGGCGACGTTGGTCTGGGTCTCAACGGCCTGGAAGATCGCGTCACCCTTCAACAACTCACCCGCAGCATCCGACAGCTTGAGCTGTCCGGCGATGGTTTCGATGTAGGAGGCAAAGAGTGCCACCGCGGCAATCACCGCCGAACCGATCGCGAAGCCTTTCGTAACGGCCTTGGTGGTATTGCCCACCGCGTCGAGGCTGACCATGATCTTGCGTGGCTCGCCGTCGAATTCTCCGGCCATCTCGGCAATACCTGCGGCATTGTCGGCCACCGGACCGAAGGTGTCCTCGGACACGATTACGCCGGTGGTGGCCAACATGCCCATGCCGCACAGCGCCACGAGGTACAGCGACAACAGGATGTTGCCGCCACCCAACCAGAGCGTGCCACCGAGCGAGATGGCGATACAGATGATCGCATACACCGACGACTCGAGACCCGAGGCGGTTCCCGACAACACCACGGTTGCAGGGCCGGTTTCGGCGGACGCGGCGATTTCCTCCACCGGGCCGTACTCGGTGCCGGTGAAGTACTCGGTGAGTCGGCTCAACACCTGCGCGAGGATCAAGCCGATGAGCACGGCGCCAAAGACTCGCCAGCCGATTCCGGATACGGAAACCGGGTCGGCGCCTTCAAAGGCAACCTCGCCCTTGCTTGGATTGCCGATGTAGTACAACGACAACAGCAGGGTGCCAATCACGGTGATGATTCCAGCCATCAGGAAGCCGCGATTGATCGGCTTCAGGGCGTTGGTTTCACCGTCCTTGGCGCGAACTGCGAACACACCGGCGATCGACGCGACCACGCCGATTGCGCGTGCCGCGAGTGGGAATACCAAGCCGAGCGCAGGGTTGAGACCCACGGAGTTGAACGCGGCAACACCGAGGATGATCGATGCGACCAGCGTTACCTCGTAGCTCTCGAACAGGTCGGCAGCCATACCGGCGCAGTCGCCCACGTTGTCGCCGACGTTGTCGGCGATCACTGCGGGGTTGCGCGGGTCGTCCTCGGGAATTCCCGCCTCGACCTTTCCGACCAGGTCGGCGCCGACGTCGGCTGCCTTGGTGAAGATTCCACCACCAACTCGGAGGAACAACGCGATGAGCGATCCGCCGAAGCCGAAACCGACGAGCATCGCTGATGACGTGTTCTGGAACAGCGCGATGATGATGGTGGCACCCAGCAAGCCGAGACCCACCGTGAACATGCCGGCGACGCCACCGGTACGGAAGGCAACCTCCAGGGCTTCACGCATGGATCCGCGACGAGCCGCGGCTGCGGTACGCACGTTTCCACGAGTCGCGAGCGTCATGCCGATGTAGCCGGTGAGCCCCGACGCCACGCAGCCCAGCAAGAAGGCGATGGTGCGGAAGACGCCAGAGGACACGAAACTGAGCGCGGTATCACCGTTGGGCTTCTCGATCGCCACCGACGTAACGAACACGATGATTGCTACCGGCACGAGGATCATTCCGATGGTGCGGAACTGGCGCTTCAGATACGCCCACGCTCCGACCTGGATCGCCGTGGCGATCTCCTTCATTTTCGGAGTGCCTTCGTCCTGGGCGAGCACCGACTTCACGAGGAAGAGTCCGACAGCCAAAGCCAGGAGCGATGCCGCTCCCGAGAGGCCTAGAACCAGCCATTCTCCTCCACGGAGGGTGAAATCCTGCCAGCCACCTTCAGATGCCAAGAGAGCAGTCACGTTGAATATTCCTTGCTACGAGAGGGGTCACCAGTGGGCAACCCCGTTTAATGAGTCTCAAAGAGTGTAGAGAACTCAGAGCCGCATCGCTTGCCGGGGTGAGACGGGCTTCACGCCCCGATTTCGATGCGGAGTTCGGCAGAGGGCGATGTCAGAACTAGCGTCTTCAGCGGAATCGACACCCATGTCTCTGTCTGCACCCGTCCGCGAACCCGTCTCTGGCACCGCGGTATCCCCACGAACCCGCAAGCCGTTTCTCTTGGATCTCTACGGCACTGCAGTGGGCAAGAAATATGCCATGGCCATCTCCGGAATCGCCCTCATGGGCTTCGTCTTGTTCCACATGATCGGCAATCTGAAGATGTACTTCGGTGCCGCCGATTTGAACGAGTACGCAGAGTTCCTGAAGAAACTGCTCTATCCGCTGGCCCCGAAGGAGTCGGTGTTGTGGATCCTGCGCCTGGGACTGCTCGGCATGCTGGCTCTTCATCTGCACGCCGCATGGTCACTCACGATGCTGAACCGTCGGGCGCGACCGGTTCGATACCAAAGCGCACGCGACTACCAGGAGGCCTCACTTGCGAGTCGCTCAATGCGACTGTCGGGAATCGTGGTGCTCTCGTTCATCGTGTGGCACCTGCTCGACCTCACCTTCGGCGTGGTGAACACCGTCGGAGCCGACGGTGAATTCGTACGAGCCGAGGTGTACGCCAACGTGGTGCGCAGCTTCGATCGCTGGCCGGTGGCGCTGTTCTACGTGGTGGCAAACCTGCTGCTCGGACTGCATCTGAGCCATGGTGTGTGGAGCATCTTCCAATCGCTCGGTTGGAACAACCCTCGATTCAACGCGTGGCGCACCGCATTTGCTCGTGGATTCGCCGCGGTGGTGGTGTTGGGCAACGTGTCGTTTCCCATCGCAGTAACAGTCGGAATCGTCAGCGTCTGAACGGGGTGACCATATGACCATGCTCGAAGATCGTCCAGCAACAAGTGCGCTGCTCAACTCCAAGGTGCCCGCCGGTGTGCTGGCCGACAAGTGGGATACGTTCAAGGCCAACGCCAAGTTGGTGAACCCAAACAACAAGCGCAAGTTCAAGGTCATCGTCGTGGGCACCGGGTTGGCTGGCGCGTCGGCGGCTGCAACGCTCGCCGAGCTCGGATACCAGGTCGATGCGTTCACCTTCCACGACTCCGCACGTCGCGCACACTCCATTGCCGCCCAAGGCGGTATCAACGCGGCGAAGAACTACCAGGGAGACGGCGACAGCGTGCACCGCTTGTTCACCGACACGATCAAGGGTGGCGATTTCCGCTCGCGTGAAGCAAACGTCTACCGCCTGGCACAGGTATCGGTGAACATCATCGATCAAATGGTGGCCCAGGGAGTGCCCTTTGCTCGCGAGTACGGCGGACTGCTCGACAACAGGAGTTTCGGTGGCGCGCAGGTGAGCCGCACGTTCTACGCCCGAGGGCAGACGGGGCAGCAATTGCTGCTCGGCGCCTATCAACAGCTGTCGCGACAAATCGGTTCCGGTGGCGTGCGACTGTTCAATCGCTGCGAACTCGTCGACATCGTGGTGATCGATGGTCGTGCCGCGGGCATCGTCACTCGCGACCTGCTCACCGGTCAGGTAACGAGCCATGCGGCCCATGCGGTGGTGTTGGCCACGGGCGGCTACGGAAACGTGTACTTCCTTTCCACCAACGCCATGAACTGCAACGTCACTGCTGCGTGGCGTGCACACCGTCGAGGTGCCTACTTTGCGAACCCCTGCTACACGCAAATCCACCCCACGTGCATTCCGCAGGCCGACGAAACACAGTCCAAACTCACCCTGATGAGCGAGTCGTTGCGCAACGATGGCCGCGTCTGGGTGCCGAAGAACTCCGATGAGTCCCGACCTGCACACCAGATTCCCGAGGAGGATCGCGACTACTACCTCGAGCGGCTGTATCCGTCGTACGGCAACCTGGCGCCGCGCGATATTTCTTCACGTGCCGCCAAACGTTTGGTTGACAAAGGACAGGGGGTTGGCCCGCTGAAGAACGGGGTGTATCTCGACTTCTCCGCGGCCATCAACCGCCTGGGCCGAAACGTGGTGGAGGAGCGGTACGGAAACCTGTTCGAGATGTACGAACGAATCGCCGGTGAGAACCCGTACGAGGTGCCGATGCGCATCTACCCTGCGACGCACTACACCATGGGCGGTTTGTGGGTGGACTACGAACTACAAACCACCATCCCTGGTTTGTACGCTGCCGGTGAAGCCAACTTCTCCGACCATGGCGCCAACCGTCTCGGTGCGAGTGCACTGATGCAGGGTCTGGCCGACGGCTACTTCGTGTTGCCCTACACCATTAGTAACGGGCTGGCGCCGTTGCTCAACAAGAGCGTGCCCGGCACCGACCATCCCGAATTCAAGCGTGTGGAGGCCGAAGCGCGAGATCGCTACCAGGCGTACATCAACGTGAAGGGCACGCGCTCGCCCGACTACTTCCATCGCGAGCTGGGAAAAATCATCTGGGACTACTGCGGCATGGAGCGCGATCGCAACGGTCTGGAGAAGGCCATCAGTGAGATACCAGCGTTGTACGACGAATTCAAGAAGGACCTGCGCGTCACCGGCACCGGTGAGGGAGTCAACCAAACCTTGGAGAAAGCCGGTCGAGTGGACGATTTCTTCCAGCTCGGCATGCTGATGTGCAAGGACGCCCTCACTCGTGAAGAGAGCGCCGGCGGCCACTTCCGTGTGGAGTACCAAACCGACGAGGGCGAGGCCCAGCGCGATGACGAGAAGTTCTGCCACGTTGCCGCATGGGAGTGGACTGGAGACGCAAGCAACGCGCAACGACACGAGGAGCAGTTGTCGTTCGAGACCTTGCAACTTGCCACGAGGAGCTACAAGTGAGCCGCCACCTGAACAACCTGACCGTCAAGGTGTGGCGTCAGGCCGGGCCCACGGCCACGGGACAGTTCGAAACCCACGTCATCGACTCCATCACCGACGAAGCATCGTTCTTGGAGATGTTGGATGTGCTCAACGAGCGACTGATTGCGGACGGCAAGGAAGCCATCGTGTTCGATCACGACTGCCGTGAAGGAATCTGCGGCACGTGTTCGCTGATGATCAATGGTCAGGCACACGGACCACAACGCGCCACCACCACCTGCCAGTTGCACATGCGGTCGTTCAAGAGCAACGACACCATCGTGATCGAGCCGTGGCGCGCAGGTGCGTTCCCGATCGTGAAGGACCTGATGGTGGACCGTTCGGCGTTCGATCGCATCGTGGAGTCCGGTGGATACATCACTTCGCCAACCGGTGGCGCACCGGATGCAAATCTCATTCCCGTGCCAAAGCCAGTGGCGGATGCCGCGATGGACTCGGCAGCGTGCATCGGTTGTGGTGCGTGCGTTGCCGCGTGTCCGAACGGAGCCGCGAATCTCTTCGTTGGCGCCAAGATTGCGCACCTCAATTTGTTGCCGCAGGGCCAAGCCGAGCGCTTCAAGCGCGCCGAGGCGATGGTTGACACCATGGACGAGCACTTCGGCTCGTGCACCAACCACGGCGAGTGCTCCGCTGCATGTCCGAAGGAGATTTCCCTCGATGTCATCGCGTTGATGAACAAGGACTATCGCTCCGCGAAGTTCAAGAATCGCAAAGAGCTGTCACGCAACTAGTCGCGACCCAGTCGCGCTTGGCGGCGCGTCGTTCGAGACTGGTGGTGATCGTCGCGTGTCGTGCGCGGCAGGGTGCTCCCTTTGCGTCACGCGCCGCTGAACTACGGTGAGTGGTCGTGTTGAACGACCTCGCCGGATGGGTCCAGGACGTCATCGAGCAACTCGGTGCGGTGGGTGTTGCGCTTCTGGTGATCCTGGAGAACGTGTTTCCACCGATTCCTTCGGAAATCGTGCTGCCGTTTGCGGGTTTCGTCGCGTGGCGCGGTGACGGATCGGTGCCCGTGATGATCCTTGCCGCCACGATCGGCGCAGTCGTTGGCGCGTTGGTGCTGTACGCGATTGCTGCGGTCATCGGCGACCGGCGTCTGGCGGCATTCATCGAGCGATTCGGAAGGTGGTTCGGTGTCAAGCCGTCGGACTTGGCGCGTGCCGAAGCGTGGTTCGATCGTCACGCCGTCGCGGCGGTTTTGCTCGGTCGATGCGTGCCGTTGATTCGTTCGGTGGTGTCGGTTCCAGCGGGTTTTCGCCGGATGCGACTGTTGCCGTTCATCGTGTACACCGCAGCAGGAAGTGCAGTGTGGAACACCGCGTTGATTGGTGCAGGCGCGATTCTCGGCGACCAATGGGACAGGGTGGAACCGTATGTTGCCCTATTGCAGTACGTGGTGATTGCGGTGATCGTGCTGTTCATAGTGCGGTTTGCGGTGATGAAACTCCGACACCGCGTGTAGCTCGGCCGACGTTTGTGTCGCTGCGTCTAGTGTCGGCGGCGGAGGTTCGGTCATGGGTGAGCTCAGCGGCAAGGTAGCAATCGTCACGGGATCATCGAGTGGAATCGGGGAATCCACCGCACGTCGACTTGCGGATCTCGGTGCGCACGTGGTGGTGAACTCATCAACGTCGGTGGAAGCCGGGAAGAACGTTGCGGTGTCGCTTGCCACCAATGGCGCGTACGTTCAGGCTGACATCAGCGATCAAGCACAGGGCAAGAAATTGATCGACGAGACCATAGACATCTTCGGTCGACTCGACATTCTGGTCAACAATGCCGGGTGGACCACGCTCGTGCCGCATGGTGACCTGGATGGGCTCACCGACGAGATCTTCGACAAGACCTTCAAGGTGAACGTCTATGGAACGTGGTGGCTGACCAAGTCGGCGATTCCTCATCTGAAACAGAGCGACGATGGCAACGTGGTGAACATCACGTCGATAGCCGGAGTTCGCCCGGTGGGAAGTTCGATGGCGTACGCGATGACCAAGGCGGCGCTCAACCACATGACGGTGTTAATGGCCAAGTCCTTTGGACCGATTCGGTTCAATGCCGTTGCGCCGGGGCTGGTGCAAACACCCTGGACGCAGGATTGGGGCGTGATGCACGACTTCGTGTCGAAAGCCTCGCCGCTGAAACGCTCGGCCTATGCCAGCGACTGCTCGGAGGCGGTGCTTGGCATCGTTCGCAATCCGCACATGACCGGACAAGTGCTGGTGATCGACGGTGGCTTCACCCTCGTGTCGTGACGACGCGGCGTGAAGTTCCGGCTGGCGCAGGCCGAAACGTTGCGGTTACGCGAATGGAAACGTTTCGGTTAGAGGTCGTTGAGCGAGCGCAGCGACACGATGGTTGCGGCAGTGAGCGCAAAGAGGCCCAGCACCAGACTGAACGTGGCTCGTAGTCCGAACGCTTCGATACCCCAACCCACGAGCAATTGCCCGATCGGTGGCGCCGCATAGACGAGCGACATCTGCAACCCGTAGATGCGGCCTTGAAGTGCGGGGTCTATTCGCTTTTGTACCACCGTGTTCCACAGGGGGTTGAAGGGCCCCCACGCCAGACCCGTGATGAGCGCGAGCAGCGCGAAGATCGAGGTACCCGGGAGAAACCCCATGGGCAACAGGGCAGTCGTGGAGAGCAGAACCACCAGTCGTAGCAATACCGAGGTGCGGATTCGAGCCGCCAAACGTCCGTAGGCGAATGCCCCGATCACCACACCGAGTGCAACTGCCGACATCACCACGCCGAGACCAACCGCATTGTCGAGTGACTCGAAATGGGTCGGCCAGATGACGGTGTCGATCGGCATGTAGAGGCCGCTCATCACCGTGAGGCCGAGCGTGAAGGTGAGTAGTGCCTTGTCGGAACGCAAAATTGCGAATCCGCCCTGGAGTGCCCGCCAAAACGGCTCCGCAGTTTCGTGATGCTCGCTGCGAAGTTCACGAATCCGCATGGAACGCACCGCGAACGCCGCCACCAGGAAGAGCGCGCTCGTTGCGGCAAATGCCAGGGTCGGGCCGCCGAACTCGATGCACCACGCTCCTGCCGCCGGCCCGATCATCCAGCCGACGGCAAAGAAACCTTCGTGGCGACCGTTTGCCTTCTCCACGTTCATACCGGCAGAAGCAGCCGCGTTGGGGATGAGCGCCTTGCGCGCCGTGTAGCCCGCAGGATCGAACACTGCACCGAGTACCGCAAAGATGGCGATGAATAGGTAGTTGAGCTCGGTCACGAGTTCACCCACGACGAACAACAGCACCGACAGACACGACAGCAGGTCGGACAGTGCCGAAACCGCCCGACGCCCGACCCTGTCGATCAATCCGCCCACCACGGGCGAAACGAAGATGCCCGGCAGGCTCACCAGCGCTGCGAGCAGTCCCGCTCGTGCCGGGGATCCGGTTCGCTCGAGCACCAACCAGGGGACGGTGATCATCACGACCCCGTTGGAGATTCCGGACGAGAGGTTTGCAATCTGCAGTCGAGCGAATGCCGACCGCTGCAATACCTCGCTCACCGCGTAGAGGCTACGAACTTCTCCACTGCGCTGAGGTCATACGGATTGCTCAACATCACGATCATGTGATCGGCGCCGGCGGCCGCATACTCGTCGACCTTCTCGAGTTCCTCTGGTCGTACCGCCACGGTGCGTTCGATGTCCTTGGGGTTGCGTCCGACCTTTGCACACCACTCGTTGAGGATGTCATTCTTCTTCTTGAAGTTGTCTGGCGGACCGAATGTGTTGAGTTGGTCGGCATGCTGCGCCACGAGCCGCAACGTGACCTTCTCGCCGCTTCCACCGATCATGAGTGGAATCTTTCCGTTGACCGGACCGGGGTTGAGTTTGGCCATTCGCTCCTTGATGATTGGAAGTCCGGCCTCGAGGATCTTCAGGCGCCCCGGAGCCGTACCGAATTCGTAGCCGTATTCGGTGTAGTCGCGTTCGAACCATCCAGAACCGATGCCGAGGACGAAACGCCCGTTGCTGATGTGGTCGATGGTGCGGGCCATATCGGCCAGCAACTGGGGGTTTCGGTACGAATAGCAGGTGACGAGTGCGCCGACCGTTGCATGCTTGGTATCGGCGGCCATTGCGGCGAGCAGCGTGTAGCACTCGAAATGTTCGGCGTCGGGGTCGCCGAACAGCGGGTAAAAGTGGTCCCAGGTCCACAAACTGTCGACGCCAATGTCGTCGGCACGCTTCCATGCATCGCGCATGGCTTGCACCGTCGTTGCCTGAGGTTGGATTTGAACGCCAATTTTCATGCCGCAAACCTAGCCTGAGTAGGTGCCGCAATCACCAGCGCTCGCCGTACGCAACGTAACCAAGCGATTCGGTGACTTCGTTGCGGTAAATGACCTCTCCCTCGATGTTCAACCCGGAACCTGTCTGGGTCTGCTCGGCCCGAACGGTGCGGGAAAGACAACCTTGATGCGAATGATCACGGGGCAAACCGGATTGAACGGCGGGTCGATCTCGGTGCTCGACTTCGACATAGCTACGCAAAGTCGCGAGGCCCGGGCCGTCCTGGGTGTGTGTCCCCAGCAGGACAACATGGACGATCAACAGACCGCGCGCGAAAACCTCGCACTCTGGGCGGCGTTGTGTCGCGTGCCGCGTGCGCAACGCAAGTCGGCGATTGCAAAGGCATTGGCGACTGCACAACTCACGGAGCGTGCCGGCGAGCGAGTCACGAACCTCTCCGGCGGTATGCGTCGCCGACTTCTGCTCGGACGTGCGTTCATCAACTCGCCGAAGTTGGTCTTGTTGGACGAGCCGACGGTGGGTCTGGATCCGCAGGTGCGGAGCGACTTGTGGTTGATCATCGATGCCATGCGGCGAAGTGGTGTCACCGTGGTGATGAGTACCCACTACATCGAGGAGGCCGAACGACTCGCCGACGACATTGCGATCGTGAACCATGGTCGGGTGATTGCCCGTGGTACGCCGCATCAATTGCGCGAACGGTACGTCGGTGTCGAGGCGGTCGAGTACTTCGGACCACCGGAAGTGCTCGACGAGATCGCGTCAAAGGCAGCGGATGCCGGCCTCAAGTCGCGACGTGCCGGCCTGAGCATCTCGGTGCTCGGTGTGGAAAACACTTCAGTCGAGTTGTTGAACTCGTGGGGTCGACTGTCGCGACGACCGACGAACCTGGAAGACGTCTTCGTGTTGCTGACCGGGGAGTCCCTCCATGGCTAGATTCGACGTACGGTCGCTGCCCGCCGTGTGGA
>Ga0136656_1000642_pt1 | contig 12331 bp, 26 predicted proteins | sample CPBDNA_9_FD_94862 | JGI IMG/M metagenome (GOLD analysis project Ga0136656, IMG submission 94862) | Freshwater to marine salinity gradient microbial communities from Chesapeake Bay, USA - CPBay_Sum_15_0.8_DNA (version 2) | ecosystem: Environmental > Aquatic > Marine > Coastal | place: USA...
GGATCGCATTTAAAAAATACTTAAATTTAAGAAATTAAAAAATTAAAAGATATGCAAAAAGTTTTTGAACCAGCAAGAGTAAAAGGAAAATTAGTAGCTCGCAATGTAGCAACCGGAGAGATAGCTCCAGACTCACTCATCCGTTATATTATGATCAACAAGGCTGAGAAAGCCAACCAAGTGCTAATGGTAGATACCGACACCGGCAGAGTGAAGCGCTTGACCCGTACGGCAAAGACGCAGAAGGCTGCAGAGGATGCCAGCAAGATGTCATTCCGCAACACCTTAGAGAAAAGAGATCCTAAGATAATGTTTGACAACCTGGAGCGCTTAACCAAAATGGTAGGAAGAGGTATACAACCCTCACTTGTAATCACCGGAATGGCAGGAATGGGAAAGACTCACATTGTAAAAGAAACCCTAAAGAACATGGGGTTAAAAGAATCAACCGACTTCGTTCACTTTAAAGGTAAAACCACAGCCGCCGGCTTGTTCATTACACTTTATGAGAATAGTGACTCGGTAATTGTATTAGACGATTGTGATTCAGTATTCCGGGATGACGATGCAGTGAATATTCTAAAGGCAGCATTAGACTCTTATGACACCAGAAGAATATCATATATAAGTAGCAAACCTTTAAAGGATTCATATGATCAGGCAGTACCCAGACATTTTGAATTCACTGGCAAGATCATATTCATATCTAATATAGCTCAGAGCCGTTTAGACGAAGCAGTAAAGAGTCGTAGCTTTGTAGCAGACATTTCAATGAACACCACTCAGATGTTCACCAGAATAGAGCAGCTCATGCATAAAATGGAACCACGTATTCCAATTGCAGCCAAGCAAGAAGTATTGCGTTGCATGAAAGAACTCGATGAGGAATTTGCCGGAGTAGAAATAAACTTGAGAAGCTTCATCAAAGCAGCCAGAGTAGCAGCAATGGGTTTTGACAACACAAAGGCAATGATTGCAGAACAAATTATCCCGGCTTAAAAAATAAAAAAAAGTTTCAAAAAGACAAGGTTCGCATTGGAAAAATGCTTAATTTTATATTATAGATTTAAAAAGCAATATCAACCAAAAACAAAAGACATGAGTAAAAGTAGTAGAAATTCCGGCAAACTTAAACAAGATGCAATAATAAGTCAATTTGCAAGAGATGCACGCAGCAGCAATGAGAATTGTGCAGTGATGCAATGCATGCGCAAATCACCTCGTGAGTCTAAACCAGAAGCTCCGAGAATGAGTTTCCGTTTTTTATCGACCGGTCAATAAAAACCACTGGCTGGTTGACAGCCTGGGCTGACTACAAATGCATGGGGGGCAAAGCCCCCCTCTCTTACTGTTCAAGGGGGAGGGGGTGTAAAAAGGGGGTCTAAGGGGGGTGTTTTGGGGGGTGGGGAGGGTTTAGTTAAGCCCCCCCGGATCCAGGTGCGGGATTGGGTGGTTATATATGTTTTTCTCGCACGGTAAGATTTTTTGCTATATAGGTGGTCTTTATTGAATATGACGGTGTCATACAATATTTAAAAAGCCTCCCATCATTGCCGGCCGTGAGCCGGCCATTCTCATTACTTGCTCTTGTTCGACACAGGCACCCATTCAGTCGTTCAACGTCCAAATCAATACAGTCTGATTCAAACGCGAATGCATGAGCGGTTGGATTAATCCACACGTTTTCTTATATTATATTAAAGAACGAAATCAACATGGGAACAAATTATTATCGAATACCAAAAGCATCCGAAATGGAGGAGAAGAAAGAGCGTCTTAAAGCACAGATCGACTCTATGCCTACAACTCCAGGCGATGTCGAGAGAGCCTTTAGGTTTATTGACAACCCAGAAGATGAGTGGAGTCCACTTAATCCATGGGATGAATTCATCGAAGGCACTTCAATTCATCTAGGTAAACGAAGCATGGGTTGGCGTTTTTGTTGGAATTTTCACGATAACCGGTATTACCAGGATCGTGCCAGTCTCTTGGCTTTCGTTCGCAGCGGCCGAGTTGTAGATGAGTATGGAGAAGAATGGGACACGGAACGTTTCATTGAGATGGCACTTGAATGGGGCGAACCGGATGGATTAACGGCTGATGCGGAGTATTTTAAAGAGAATCCTCACAATTGGATGAGTCGTCCCGAAGACCATTATGACCGAGAGATTGATGGTCTTAGAGTAAGTAGTTCAACCCAATTTAGTTGATGTAGGTGTTACCCGGGTGTAATATGACCTGGAAGCGAACTGAATATGACCTGGAAGGTCGTACAAACGTTATAACTGTGCTGCTAACTAACTAGTTATGTTTAATATTTTTTATTTTTTAACTTATAAAACAATTTAATTATGGATCAATATTCTTTTGGTGGAAGTCGTTGGATGCGAATTCGTAGTCGCATCATTGCAAGTTTTGTATGGAGTGGATGTGGTATTAGTCGTTTCTTTGTGTGGATGGCACGGAGAATGAATAACATCAGCATACGATTGTCTCATCGTGTAGAACATTTAAGAGAAGAGGCTGAACCGACTATTATTCACATAAACAAAGTAGTACCTTTAGACAAATGGACGATGCGTGTTGATTTTATGGTAGATCGAAAAGAACGCTATTGCATACATTTATATTCAATGGAACCAATTTATGCTGAAACGTTTGCTTCATATAAGCGTGGGGAAAAGGTGGAGATTGTAGATCGTTATTATTTTTCGGTGGCTGGAATGCAATCGGAATGGAAAAAAATGTAATAGGATATTTATTAATATGAATATGAAATTAACATCTTTATTAAGTGAAAGAACCGAATCAATTCGTGTTAATATAGCTGGCGTTTCATTTAGAGCGGGTGGCCACGAAAATCGTTTGTATCTTTTACCGGAGACTACAAACGATTTAGATCTTATTGATGAGAAAGGCGGCAAAGAAGCTTTTATTGAAAATGAAACATTTCCATTTCTGGAATCAGTAACCGGCATCAAATGGCAATGGGATCAAAATAATCCAGGAGCTGGACACATATTTGAAGTAGATTTAGATGTTGTGATTCAAAGTCTTAAAGGAGCATGATGAACAAGACATTATTAAAATTAAAACAACTTATCCAAGAAGAGATAAAGAACGTACAAGAGCAAAGTAAAAACATTATGACTGACTTTGGTCCTTTAGATGTTCCGGATATGTCAGCTGCAATGAGTCCAGAACAAAAAATAGAACGAATGGCTGATGCATTAGATGTTAATGTAAGCGTCCGTTTAGGTGCTGGTTATAATAAATTAACATTTAGACAGCGCGATGATGTTGATGAAAAGACATTTGAACAAATGATTCAGTTTTTAGAACGAATAGGATACAATGTCGATTTGGGACAGAGTGACAGAATGTATGATTTTGAGCCAGGCGAGCGCCATTATTATCCTAGAATAATATTCTAAAAAAAAAATAAAAATAAAATGGAGTAATAATTTGTATTTTTACTCCATTTTTACTATAATAAGATTATGAAACGAAGAATTACATTCATATCAGACACACATACTAAACACGAACTATGTGAATTAGATTTACCTGGCGGTAATATCCTAATCCATTCTGGCGATATTATGGGTAGTGGTTATCGATGGACTGAGTTACAAGACTTTTTATATTGGTTTAATAGTTTAGACCAATACACTCACAAAATCTTTATTGCTGGTAATCATGATAGATTGTTTGAATCAAATCACATTGATGCTACCCGAATGGTTAGAGAGTATCCAAACATTAATTATCTACAAGATTCATTTTGTGGTATTGGTGGTTTGAGAATTTGGGGTTCACCTTGGCAACCTAGGTTTTTTGATTGGGCTTTTAATTTAGAACGAAATGGTGAAGATTTAAGAGAAAAGTGGAGTTGGATTCCAAACCCAATTGATATTTTAATAACTCACGGACCTGCCTTTGGTCATTTAGATGTACCAGGAGGTAGTAATAAAAATGTAGGATGTGAGTTACTCAAAGAAAGAATTGATGTAGTAAAACCATTGATACATTGTTTTGGGCATATTCATGGAAGTGCTGGTTATAAGTTTGATGGAACAACTCATTATTTTAATGCTTCAGTATTAGATGAAAGATATGAGTATAAAAACAAACCAATGACAATAGATTTAGATTTAGAAACACGAGAAATAGAATTGATAATAGAATAAAGTAAATTTAGATTCATAAAAAGAAATCATGGAACCAGAAATGGACATATTTGACCAATGGCGAGAAGAGAGAGAATCTCATTCTTGGTTAAGAAAAAAGTTAGATTTTATTTCATTATGGTGGCATCATAATGGTCGATATTTACATCTTAATTTTAAGAGAGGTGTTCAGAATTTATGGTATTGGTTGCCTATCATTTGGAAAGACCGTAATTGGGATAGTCACTATATCTTTGAAATCATGATGCATAAACTTAAAGCCCAATCAAAATACATTGGAGAAAGGGACATTCATGTCAGAGCAAAGAGAGATGCTGAAGTAATGATGACTTGTGTTCGTCTAATGAAACTTGTCCAAGATGAGTTTTATAGTTCAGAGTACATGGACTATCATAAAACGAAACATTGGTTTGAAGATGTACCGGATAAACCAAGTTACTCAAGTTGGGAATCAAAATTAATGGAAGAAACCTTTGACGACTATTTTGCTAAATATCCTCTAATCCATAAGCGAGTAATGGGTGGAGAAGGTGTATTTAAGAGAGAAGGTAGAGAAGATGATAAACAAATTATTGCAATGAATATTGCACACATCAATCATGACCGAGCAAGAAAGTTGCTTTTCAAAATAATGGAACAACATATTGAAAGATGGTGGGATTAATATGAGTTTAAAAAAAATGAAATCGGAGTATAGAGAAACTCCTAAATTAGAAATACGAGAAGCTGTTATTGAGAACTTTATATATGGCTTTTTGGGTTCAATCATTGTAGTGTTTATTACATTAAGGATTGATATTGCAGTTTTAATTGCATATATGTCTTATTACTTCTTTGTTGGTAAAGTTGTTAATAGACCTAAGTATGTTACATCATTAGGTAAATTTATTGTATTTCCTGTACCGACCGCATTAGGAGCATTTGCAGGATATAAACTTGTAAATTTAATAGCACAGTATTTATAATATATGAACTACATAACAATAGGCTCAACAAAATTTAGCACAGAAATTCAACGTACTGAATGGCAACATGCCCAAGGAATGCAAGGACGTACATGGAATGGTATTGATTCTATGTATTTTGCAATGACACCAAGAATGCATTCTTTTCATACAACGAATTGTATTGTGCCAATGGATATTATTTTTATACATCGCAACAAGATTATGAAAGTATATCCAAACTGCATACCAAATTCAGGACAATCTTATGTTGGTTTCGGAGATGCAGTAGTTGAATTACCAGCAAACACTGTTTTTAAACACAAAATAACACCAGGTCAAACAGTTATATTATGGCAAAAAAAGGATTGTATTTAAGATTACCAATCGTAATCACATATCGTCGCACGCAGAGAAGCAAAAAGAAACTCATAAAAATAATGAGAGGTAAGACATCTGATAATATAGACAAACTTGCTGAATACAAGGTGCACGGAATCAACGAAAATGCAGTAATTGTTCATATAGGAGTTGGTTATCGATACATTCCGAAAGATAAATTAACTTCAGCTGATCGCAAGGATATAGCTGCTATTAAAGCTGAAACCTTAAAAAACTTTACAAAGTAACATTTCTGATATTTATTATTAAATAAAGGATAATGTTATATGACATCAAACGAAATTTATGATGAAATGAAGAAAACCTGGGATGCATTTGAAAAAGATCATGTAAGATTTTACGAAAAAAATGTCAAAGCAGCAGGTGCAAGAGCAAGAAAGGCAGCAACACACCTTAAAAAACTTGCAAGTAATTACAGACATATAAATTTATCCGAAACGAGAGACAAATAAATGGATGTACGTAAAATAGTTCAAGAAGAATTGCAAAAAATTGTTGCTGAACAAGCAAATGAAGTGGATACTTCACCATTTTCAGCTGAAGAACAAGCATTCTTAGGCAAATTTGCAGAGAAAGGAAGTCAATATTTAGGAATTCTTTATTCAAAAACCGATATCGGGTTTGAAGAATTTATTACTCGAGCTGGAGCAACGTTGAATTTAACTCGTCCTGTGCTTGACAATCTCATAAAAAATGGTATTGTAAGTATTATTCCATATGGTGGTTATGGACGTAATGAAGATTACACCATAAAGCTCAATATCAAGCTAGATGATGTGATGCCATTCAAAGGAAAAGGCGGAGATGATGCTGCAGCAACAGGTGTAGAAGGCGGCGATGAAGCACCAGAAGAAACTGGAGCGGAACTTCCTGAAGCTGGACCTACTGAGTGGGTAACTAATTACGGGGACGTTCTTACAGAAACAGTTAATGTAGCAAAAAAGGTCCTGGCTTCTAAAAAAAAGAACGAAGCTAAGGTATATGCAAAGTCATCAAGAACATTGAAACGACTTCCGAAAGGATATTTACGGTATTTAGAACAAATTATTCGCATACTGTCTAAAAAGGTGCATAACAATTTGGAAAGAGAACATCTTGTTGCTGACATACTCGACAATTTAGCACATAACTTTGGATTAACACCTACACAGATATATCGTAGCTATATTTATTATAAATCGCAGAATCGTTTGCAACGAATAGTAGGAAAATAAACATGATTAAATTGAAAAGCATATTGCGCGAAGGTATATTATTCGAACAACTTTGGCCTGAAATTGCAAAAAAGATACCAACAAAATATCCAAAAGAGTTTGAATCATTACAACATGGCTTCTCAACCACCAAAGCTTTGAAGTCATTTAGTGAAGATGGGTTACAAGCGCTTGGATCTGCATTTGATGCGTTTGTTGAAAAAAACGAAAAACGTGCTGTTAGGAAACGAGGTAGACTTAAAGCATCATTGACAACCCTACCGCCAGAAACAAAAGCTCCTGAATCAAGAACACCGATAAACGAATCGATTGAGTTAGATGTTTCTGGAGAGTTTGGCGAAGCTAAAACGCAAAGTTCTACATTGCAAGAATCAGTACAAAAATTGTTAGCAGATTACCGAAATAACAGACTACAAGAATTGAAACAAGAATTTCCAGATGCTAAGACTATTGATATTGGTATTGCTGCATATTCCATAACATCAACTACAAGTAAGGTACCATCATCTAATCCTACAAATGAACAGTTACAACAAGGTCGTTATGAAGCAATGAAGTCGGCTTTTAAAGAAGCAGCGTCTGCGTTGAAACTTCCAGGTGCGACAACAGCTCCGGAAGGTCAAAAGACTTTAAGGTCATCTGGCCCAGAATATGATAGAGAAAAATATAGCCTTGATAAACGAAAAGCAGACCCAGCTGTTAGATCTGAATATGAATCGACGTATGGACCGCACCGCAAAGCATATATCACGGTACAGTTTGATATAAAGATTGAGTTTGAACAAGGAATACCAGTTGTTAAGTCAGATGAATCAAAAGAAGATTTTATTTTCAGTATTAGAAATAAAACTCATAATCGACCTAAACCTACAAGGCGTAAAGTAATAAGATTCAAGAGAAGTATGTATCGTACCGTAACGAATAGATTCAAACCAGTACCTTGTCCAGAATGGTAAAATAATTTGGATTCTACATTTTTTTTTCTTATATTATAGTATAATAAATCAAAAGAGATGAAAAAGTTAGTAGTATCATTAGCATTGTTTGTATCTGGATTTGCTGTTATGGCGCAACCTGCGCAGTTAGAGCCAAGGATACATCCAGACAGTTTCAACCTAAATCAAGATTCAATGAGAATCTACATGTTACAGCTTGTAAATGATTTTCGTGTCAAATATCATAAAGGTACATTACAATATAATTCGTCATTGAATGTTGGTGCAATGAATCATGCAATTTACTTGTCTTCGTATTCATCATATGATGAAGAATGGGGACACTATCAACACGACTCGACCAATAAATATTTTACAGGTTATTCACCATCTGATAGATGTCAAATGCCGGCCGGTGAAAATGCTGCTTGCGCTGTGTGGTTCACCGGAATGACAATGAAACAGATTTCGAAAAGAATATTTGATATTTGGGTTAGGTCGAAATATCACAGACAAAACATGTTAGATCACAGATACGAGTTTTTTGGATATGCACTTGTATTGAGAAAAAAAATGAGCGAAACCACTATCAGTATACATGATTTTACAAAGTTTGGTGGATATGAAGTGTATGCAGTTCAAACCTTTAATTAATGGTTGGAATCTCAATAAATAATCAGTATAATAAGTAAAAATAAATTAAATCAAAGTTATGGCGTATTACACAGCACGAGTACAATGGGTTGATGTCGTTGACACCCCAAAAGGACAAAAAGAAAAGAAAGTATCTGAAACGTATCTAGTAGATGCAATGTCAGTGACCGAAGCAGAAGCAAAGGTAGTAAAAGATTTCGAAGGTTACAACTTCGATTTTGAAGTAAAAGGAGTTAATCAAAGTAAAATCGTAAAAATTATTGACTAATGATAGGATATAAAGAAGGAGATACAGTAATTGTATATAATCATGGCCGTCATCAGGTTGCAATGATAATTGGTAAAAATAATGATAATAAAAAAACACTTTATGAGGTTTTACTTGAAACAAGATCGGTTATTGTAGCAGTACCGAGAGGTGCAGTATCTAAACAGGTTTATATAGATGATAATCTAACTAAGCAATTAGTTTCATCCGGTAAAATTGTATCTACTATACCTGCATATAGTTTTATGGTTGAAGAATTTCTAATTCCTGCATACAACGAAACATCATCAGGCCCAAGAAGTTTTTAATATGGCAAATTCAAAATTATCAAGCATGGAAAAACTGCAGCGCAGGGTACAAAAAAGGTATCCTGGTGCTTATGCAGTTAATGATATGGGTTGGTATATTGTATGGAATGGTATTAATATCAATGATATATTTTTATTAGAAAATGTAGATACAGAAGAAGCAGCATGGGAACAAGCAGTTCTTGTTGCTAAACATGAACAACATATCAATCGAACACATCCACTGAAATCAATGTGGAGTCAAACAGCTAAAAATCAAAACAAAGAACGAATAGCAAAACGTATACATTATGTTAAATAAATTACGAGAAAAAATATTATCCATACTGTCTGGACAATTAGATGAAGAAACAATTAAAGCAGATACGTTATTACCGTCAGATCCAGAATTCATGAAAAATTCACCAAAAGCAGTTGGATTTGAATCTACTTCAGAACAAATGAATTTATTTTTAAATTTATTATTTGGATATAATCCTGAATTAGATAATATTACTGATGTTGGAGCTGGTCGAGCAGATCTATATGGATTCATCAAAGACTTTTATGGTGTAGAACCTAGTTATTATGGATTTGAACAAAGTCCATTACTAGTAGATGCTGCAGCAGACAAATGGGGTGTTAGTTTAGATAATCGAAATTTCGATAATATGAATGAACTACCTAAAAAAAGTTGGGTAGTTGCAAATGCATTTTTCTTTCAACGACGTTTTGATCGTGAAGATGAAGATCTTAATTATTTGTTAGATGCCGTTACTAAGATGTATAATTCTGCGTCTACTGCAGTATCTTTCAATTTATTATCACCTATCAACAACGAAATACATGATGGTCATTTCTATGTACATCCTGGACTTATATTGGATATGCTAATTGAAAAATATCAATTAGTAAACATAAAACATAATTATTCAAATTCAATCTATACAGTAACAATTTATAAATACTAAAAAAATGAGTGGAAGTGTTAATCAACCATGGGGTATCTCAGAAAAAGCAATACAAAGATACGGAAAAACATGGGCAAATACAGATTTCGTAATTCAAGACATTTACGAATCACAATTTAAAAATGATCCAATGAACACAAAAGTTGGATCGTTATATGTCGGAAACGTTAAGATTCCAATGAAGTTTAAAGATATAATGAATGAAACTAGCAATTTATTCAGTAAATTAGATACATTAACTTTATATAAAAAAGATAAAAGTAGAAAATTTGAAGTTTCGATCATGAATAGAGACTTTAAGTTATCACAAATGGAAATGCGAAAAGTTCTTGAAACATTAGAAACAGCAGCTACAATTATTCCGCGCGGATACAAGTTAGGTTTATATTTATAATAAAATGATATGCTTACAAATAATGACTTATTAGAAATACAAAATATAATAAACGAAAGTAGTTCAAATGAAGAATTATTTGCAAGTTTAAAAATATATTTTATACAAACTAAAACTAAGACGTCTAAATTAAAAGATGATCCAATGTACATTGCATGGACGGTATATCAAAATATAATACAAAATAAACATATAATATGAGTCTATTCAAAAAAATACATATCAATAGTGCTGAGCTTGAATATGTTATCGGACTATCATCAGCTGATCGCATACAATATTTATTTGAAATATATGATTTAGAACGTGCAAAAAATCAAAATCCTAATTTAAATTTAAAAGATTTTTTTGATGAGTTAGATGATGCTGAATTTATCCTTGGAGATTCTGTAGATATTGAAGAATTTGAAGTAGGAGATAATTACCAAGTTGATGTGATGATAGATGATCAAAATATTTTGATTGAATCTAATAGTTTAAAAGCACTACGTATCATTAGAAATCGTTTTATTGAAACTGGCTTTATTTTATTAAGAGACAATGATACAGAAAAAATATTTAAAAAGGATAAAGTTACAAGATATCTTCGAGTATTTCGTATTGTAAATCAGATAGATCCACTTTGTTATAATTAACATATTTATACAAGAGACACGGAAGGTCTTTTTTATTAATAATAAAATGGTTAGCTAATGCAACCAAAAAACACAGGAGGTTTAACAATGACACTATTAAAAGAACGTATGCTAAATGATTTAGATTTAGTATTTAAAAATTACTTTGATCAACGACCTTATACTTCAGTTCGTGAAAGTAAAATAGGTTATCCAGTAGACATTATTAGAGATAAAGATCATGTTCGATTTGAAATTGCAGCAGTCGGCTTAGAAAAGTCAGATGTTGAAATTACACTCGAAGGAGAAACATTACGCGTATCATACAAGCCAGAAAAAGAATTAGAAAATGAAAAAGTTTATATCCATCGTGGTATAGCACGTAGGTCTTTTGATTTAGCTTGGAAAATTTCTTCTGACTTAGACTTACATAAGGCTTCGGCTACTATGGATAAAGGGCTTCTTACAGTGGAAGTTCCGTTTGCTGAGTCTAGAGCACCAAAACAATTAAAAATTAAGTAAACGCAGTAAAAGACCTTCCTATGCTCTGTTATCCTATAGTTGAGTTTCAAAACAAGTTATATCAAGTAAAAAGAAAAATCCGCGAATCTAGTAGTCCTATTTTAGAAGCGTGGAAAGAAGTTACAGGGGCTGATACAGTACTTCGAAGAGATGGATATTTTTGGTTTGTATCAGAAATAAAAGAAGCAGAAATTATAGAATTTATACCTTGGGAAGATTCTTGATTGGATCTTCCCATTTTTTATCTTATATTATATAAAAGTTATAATCATGGCAAAAGCAGAAAACAAAACCGAATTTAAAAGTGTATTTGATGATTCATTCTTTCATGCAGCACGTTATGAAGATGAAAGTTATGAAAATTATAAAAAACGACAAAAAGCTAATAAGAAGTTTGAAAAAATGTACAAACGATTTGGTAGAGAACGTTTTATTGAATTTATAGAATTTATGAAGAAAATGGGTGAGCAAGAAATACCACAGCAAGATGCAGAATAATTTTTTACAAATATCTACAAAATCTGGTAGGGTACACTATGTAAATATCAATCATATTGTAGATATATATGAAGATAAAACTAGTACTGTAGTTGAACTGATTAATAGTTCAATTAATTGTGATAGTCTTGCAATCGAATTAATTGAACGTATTTATAAAATTCAATGGAATGACGAAACAAAAAATACCAACAACGATACAAAATAAATTTAAACGAGAACTTTACAAAGATGGAGAATATGTTTATTTTGATTGGTTAGGACAAAAAAAATATGGTTATATTATACGAATTTATCAGCGTAGCGGAACAGTTGGGTACATGGTTCAAGGAAAAAAGTATTGCTATCCGTGCGGCGTTCAAATTAAAACATGGCGATCTGGATCAGCCGGGCATATCCTTTATGAACAGACACAAGAGCTCGGACAAGAAGAAATTA
>Ga0136656_1000646_pt1 | contig 12301 bp, 10 predicted proteins | sample CPBDNA_9_FD_94862 | JGI IMG/M metagenome (GOLD analysis project Ga0136656, IMG submission 94862) | Freshwater to marine salinity gradient microbial communities from Chesapeake Bay, USA - CPBay_Sum_15_0.8_DNA (version 2) | ecosystem: Environmental > Aquatic > Marine > Coastal | place: USA...
ATCGCCGTCGCCCGTGCGGCCGGTCTGCATACGAGCCGAATCGACGGAAGTCCACTCGTGTACAACGACCGCGATACCTGGCTGCCCGATCTCTTGGTATGTCAGCCCCACCTGGCCGACGACATTCTCCGGGCAGTGCGCAACTTCACATCCCAATAGATCACTCAGCCCGACCGATGGAGAGCAATCATCGGCAGACTGCGAGGGTGGAAAACACCGAGCGGCCCGCGCACCAGAGCGATGCGCCGACGACGGTGGCACCTGCCGACCGCACCTGGGGTGCGTTCAGCAGCGACCCACCGTGGGTCCTCGACCGTGAGGCGATCCGTTGGCGGGGACTCGTGGAAGGACTGCGTGCGCAAGCACGTACCGAGCTTCCCTCCCTCATGCGACCACCCCGAGTACCGCCGGTAGCTCGTCTCATCGTGGTGGTGTTCCGCCTCGGCGTGGCACTCGGACCATGGTGGTGGAAACGACGCCGAAACACGTACGCGACGCCGGAGGCATCGCGCGCGGACTTGTCGCTGCGCATGCGTCGCGCCATCGAACGCCTCGGCTCGACCTACATCAAATTGGCACAAATCATCTCGAGTGGCGAGGGTCTGTTCCCGATCGAACTCGTCGAGGAATTCAAACGCTGCCGGGATCAGGTACCCGCGGAGCCCTTTGCCGACGTTCGCAGCGTGGTGGAGGCCGATCTCGGAGCGCGAATCGAAGACGTTTTCTCCTCCTTCACTACCGAACCGATCGCGGCCGCCTCGATCGCCCAGGTGCATGCGGCGGTGCTGCGCAGTGGCGAGGCGGTGGTGGTGAAGGTGCAACGCCCTCAGGTTGGTGTGCTGGTACGCAAGGACCTGAAGGTGATGGCGTGGCTGGCCCCGTTCCTCGTCGGACGCATCAAGATCGCCGCACTCGCAAATCCCCCCGCCCTGGTGGAACTGTTCGCTGAAACCATCGTCGAAGAACTGGACTTCCGCCTGGAAGCATCCAACATGCTCGACATCGCAAGCATCCTGTCGGACTTGAAACAAGACGGCTACGTCATTCCGCGTCCGCACCCCGATCTCGTCACCCGACGCATCATCGTGATGGAACGCCTCGAGGGCTTCAAGTTCGACGATGTTGCGGGAATGAAGGATGCGGGTATCGATACGGAGGCGGTGATTCGTACGGGAATGGTCGCCTTCATGGAGGGTGCGTTGCTGTACGGCGTGTTCCACGGCGACCTGCACGGTGGAAATCTGTTCGTGATGCGCGACGGACGCACGGCGCTGCTCGACTTCGGCATCGTGGGTCGCCTCTCGGGCAACCGACGACTCGCATTTCTTCGTTTGATGCTGAGCGCTACGACCAACGACGTAAAGGGCCAGATGACGGCCCTGCGCGACTTGGGCGCACTGCCGATGGACACCGATCTCGATGCGGTAATCAAGGACCTCCGTCTCGACCAACCCACGGTGGACCCCACCACCTTGTCCGGCGAGGAACTCGTGAAGGAAGTACAACGTGTGGTGAAGGCGATGCTCGGCTACGGCGCCCGCATGCCCAAGGAACTCATGCTCTACGTGAAGAACATGGTGTTCCTCGACGGCGCAATCGCTCGACTGGCCCCTGATCTGGACTTGTTGGGTGAGATTGCGCAAATCTCGATGCTCTTTGCCCAGCGCCACGGAGAGCGCCTGGGTCGCGAACTCGGTATCGATCACACGCAGGTGGAGATCAACCTCGACAGCGTGAAGGCGGGACTCGGTGTGAGCAACGACACCGACCGCATGACGTACCGCGACCTCCAGAAGCGGCGTGAGCTGATCCAAAAGCGCATGCGCGACCACGTGGGTCGCTAGAACGTCCTCGCACCTCACGCACCGCTCCACGCGTTCCGCCCCGGATCGCGGAATTTGTCAGTATGGATGCATGCGATTGGTCGTTGCACGATGCACGGTGAACTACGTGGGCCGGCTCGAGGCGTCGCTTCCCGAGGCGACACGACTCATCATGGTGAAGAACGACGGCTGCATCGCGATTCACGCCGACGGTGGTGCCTACAAGCCACTCAACTGGATGAATGCGCCGAACGAACTACGCGAATTCCCCGATCGCTGGGAGATCACCAACCCGAAGAACGAGACCCTCACCATCAACATGCTCGAGGTGTTCAGCGATGCGATACACGAACTGGGCGAGGACCCCGGACTGTCGAAGGACGGCGTCGAGGCGCACCTGCAGGAGTTGCTGGCGGCCGACCCATCGGTGATCGAGGACGGTCTCACGCTCATTTCCCGTGAGTACCCGACCGCCATCGGACCGGTCGACCTGTTGTGCCGGGCCAGTGATGGCACCACGGTTGCCATCGAGGTCAAGCGACGTGGCGAGATCGACGGCGTCGAGCAGCTCGGTCGCTACCTCGAGTACCTCCGGGCCGATACGTCACTCGGGCTGCTCCGCGGGGTCTTCGTCGCGCAATCCATCAAACCGCAGGCTCGAACCTTGGCCGAAACTCGCGGACTGAGTTGGAAGGAAGTTGACTACGACGAACTGCGTGGACGACGCAAGGACGATTTGAGGCTCTTTTGAACGCGATACGCAGCTTGGAGCGCGCCGACTTTGCGGATGTCATTCGCATGAACAACGACAACGTCCCCGCGGTGTCCCACATCGAATTGGACGAGCTGGAACAGGACGTACGTCTCGCAAGTCACGCGTTGGTGATTGGCGACGCCCCCATACGGGGCTTCTGTACCACCTTCGCAAGTGGCATCACCGAGGACCTCGGAGTGAACTACGCGTGGTTCGTCGCTCGCTATCCGCACTTCGTGTACTTGGACCGGGTGGTGATCGATGATGCCCATCGATCACAAGGTTTGGGAGAGATGCTCTACGTCGAGGTCGAACGGCGTATTCGCGAGGAAGCGACGACGGATCTCTTCGTGTGCGAGGTCAACCTGCAGCCGCGCAACGACGGCTCGTTACGATTTCACGCCCGTTTGGGTTTCGAACAGGTCGGCGAACAGGAATCCAAGCCCGGACTCATCGTTGCGATGCTCGCCAAACGTCTGCGCTGAACCGAGTCGCTACTTCTTCTGCGGTTGCGGCCAGCCGCCCGGGCGACCATCCATGCCGGAGTTGGCACGGGCCTTGCCGAGTAGTTCTTCCACGATCGGGCCGAGGCGAGTCGCATCGTCGACCGGATCATGCGAAGGACCTCGCACCCAGCCTTCGGCGATGGCGAAGGTTCGACCACTGGCCTCGAATACACGGCCCGTGACATCCTTGCTCTCCGCCGACGCCAACCAGGTGACGATGGGTGCAATCCAACGAGGCGACTGCGCCTCGCGTTCTTCATCGGTGGGTGGCGTCGGTTGCAGATTCTCCGTCATTCGGGTGAGGGCAACCGGAGCCACCGCATTCACGGTGACGCCATATCGTGCGAGCTCGAGCGCAGTGATCACGGTGAATGCCGCGATACCGGCTTTGGCTGCTCCGTAGTTGGACTGGCCCACGTTTCCATAGATTCCCGACACCGAGGTGGTGTTGATGATTCGACCATCGACGGGTTTTCCTGCCTTCGACTGATCGCGCCAATACGCCGCAGCAAAGTGGGCCGGAGCAAACGTTCCCTTCAGATGCACCTTGATGACTGCATCCCATTCGGCTTCGCTCATGTTGGCCATCATGCGATCGCGAAGGATGCCGGCGTTGTTCACCACGCCATGCAGATCACCGAAGGTGTCCACCGCGGACTTGATCAACCGCTCGGCACCCTCGAACGACGAGATGTCATCGCCGTTGGCGATGGCCTTGCCACCAAGCGACTCGATTTCCTTCACTACTTGGTTTGCCGGGGAGGAGTCTCCGCCGCTGCCATCGACTCCCGCACCGAGGTCGTTCACCACCACGTGGGCGCCGTGACGGGCCAAACTGAGTGCGTGCTCGCGGCCGATTCCGCGACCTGCCCCCGTAACGACAACCACTCGACCTTCGCACAATTTGGCCATGTCCGTGACCCCTTTCCCGACTCCATCGTCGGATAACTACCGCTGACGCAATCTAGTCTCTTCGCGCGTGACCAGTCACACCGACGTTCTCATCGTTGGCGCCGGGCCCGCGGGAATCGCCGCGGCGCTCACCGCTCACGAACATGGTCTCGACGTGTCCGTGATCGACAAGGCCACCTTCCCCCGGGACAAGTGCTGCGGCGACGGTCTCACCACCGGTGCACTTCGTCTCCTGGATCGCCTCGGCCTGCAACCGGCGACGGTGGCGAGCTGGAAGACGTGTCGAGACGTGGTTTTGCGAAGTCCCTCGGGCCGCACGGTGGACCTCCGGCTCCCCGACCGTGGACAGTTCGCGGTAATCGCATCGCGTATGGATCTCGACGCTGCACTGGTGAGACACGCGCGCGACCACGGCGTACAGGTTCGTGAGGGCGTGGGTTTCGTCGACGTCACTCGCGACGAGAACTACCGAGTAACCACCAGCGACGGTGTCATCACGGCGCGTGTCGTCATCGCTGCGGACGGGATGTGGTCCCCCGTGCGAAAGGCGCTCGAGCCGGATCGCTCGACGTATCTCGGCGAGTGGCACGCACTGCGTCAATATGCACGCAACGTGACGGGTCCGGCAAGTAGTCAGTTGTACGTGTGGTTCGAGCCGGATTTGTTGCCCGGATACGCATGGTCGTTTCCACTCGCCGACGGACGCGTCAACCTCGGATTCGGTATCTTGCGGGGCTCGACGCGCAAGGTCGGCGACATGAAGTCGGTGTGGGCCAGTGTGCTCGATCGACCCCACGTACGCGATGCACTCGGTGCCACCGCGATTATCGACGACAAGGTGAGTGCCTGGCCGATTCCGGCACGAGTAACCTCGGCTACGTTGCGCATCGGCAACGTGTTGTTCGTGGGCGATGCTGCGTGCGCCACCGATGTACTCACCGGCGAGGGTATCGGGCAGGCGCTGTTGTCCGGAATACTGGCGGGTGATGCAGCAGCGTCACCGAATCCGGGCGCCGATTACGAACGCGACATGCGAAAACACTTCTTCGCCGACCATCGAATGTCGCAGATTCTCGGACGCATCCTGTCGCACGAGCGTCTGGCGCGCGGCGCCCTTCGCGTCATCGACGGTGGCGACTGGCGACGGGAGAAGTTCGTTCGGTGGATGTTCGAAGACGAACCACGGGCGAGTGCATTCACTCCTCGGCGCTGGCATCGCGGTTATTTGTCGTCACCCGGCGCCTACTAATCTCGCCACATGCGCACACGTCTCACCGAGATGCTCGGAATCGACCATCCCGTCATGCTCGCCGGAATGGGCGGGGTGTCCTACCACGAATTGGTGGCGGCCGTCAGCGAAGCAGGCGGCATCGGCACCTTGGGCGCGTCCACCATGCGCGATCACGAACTCCCGGAGGAAATGCGTCTCGTACGTGAGCGAACCGCGAAGCCGTTTGGCGTCGATCTGCTCACGGCGCTGCCAAACCAGGTGGATACCGGTATCAAGGCGGTGATCGAAGGTGGCGCCTCCATCTTCGTTGCGGGTCTCGGCGTACCTCGCGAGGTGATCGACCTCCTCCATCAAAAGAACATCCTCGTCGGATCGATGTGCGGCAAGGTGAAGCATGCCCTCGCCGCCGTGGCGAGTGGATGCGACTTCGTCGTCGCGCAGGGTACCGAGGCGGGCGGCCACACCGGCATGGTCGCCACCATGGCGCTCGTTCCGCAGGTGGTGGATGCAGTCGGCGAGAAGGTTCCGGTGGTCGCCGCGGGAGGACTATTCGACGGACGCGGGTTGGCGGCGTCGCTTGCACTCGGTGCCGACGGCGTATGGATCGGCACCCGTTTCATCGCCACGCCCGAAGCACGCGCGGTGAACGGCTACAAGGACCAACTGCTGTCGACCTCGGAAGACGGCACCACCATCAGCCGCGCGTACACGGGCAAGACGTGTCGCGTGGTGGCCAACGACTGGACGCGTCACTACGACAAGAACCCCGCGGATCTCAAGCCCTTCCCACAGCAGGCCGTTGCGTCGATGCAAGCGGGCGTCAATCATCTCGGATTTCCTACGGGAACCGACGTCGACGTTTCCCGCGAGTTCTACCCTGCAGGACAGGGTGTGGGTGCCATCAACGAATTGATCCCCGCCGGGGAACTCGTGCGACGCATCGTCGATGAAGCGACCGCAGTACTCGCGCGCATCGGGAAACTGACCGCGCGTTGAGCGTGGCCAGCGTCCTTCGGACGAATCGCGACCTCCGAATCCTCTTCCTGGCGCAGAACCTGTCGTACATGGGCGACTGGTTCACGTTCGTCGCACTCGCTGGACTGGTGCAGGATCTCACGGATTCCGCGTTGCTCGTGTCGCTGTTGCTCGTTGCCTTCTCGCTTCCCTCCTTCCTTGCTTCTCCAATTGGCGGTCCCGTCGCCGATCGGTACGACCGTCGCACCGTTCTGATCATCGTTTCGCTCGCCCAGGCGGTTGCGGCGTGCGGGCTACTCTTCATCGGCAACTCCCACATCTGGCTCGCCTTCGTTTCGCAGGGTCTCATTGCCGCCTTCGCCGCTTTCGTGCGCCCTGCCGTTGAGGCAGCGGTACCGAACCTGGCGCGGTCACCCGAGGAACTGCGCAGTGCGAACGCCCTGTTCGGTTCCAGTTGGGGTGTGATGCTCGCCGTAGGCGCCGGGTTGGGAGGCGTGTTCGCGCAGGTGTTCGGCAGACGGGCCGCCTTCATTGCCGACATCGCCACGTTCGTCATCGCTGCGGGCCTCATCGCCATGATCACGAGACCGATGCAGGAGGACCGCGGGCCGCATCGCGCCCCGGTGCGCCCGATCGCCGACATGCGCGAAGCCATCCAGTTGGCCCGACGCGACGCGATGATCATGGCGTTGTTGGCCTCGAAGATGACGTTCGCCATCGGGGCGGGCGTCGTGAGTCAACTCGCGGTGTATGCCGCCGACGCTTTCTCATCTGGTGATGCGGGTCGCGGATTGCTGCTTGGAGCGCGAGGGGTCGGATCGGGAATCGGTCCGATCATCGGCTCGCGATTCGCAAAGGGCGACGTACGGCGGGTGCTCCTCGTGTGTGGCGTTTCGGGACTGATCTTCTCCGTGGGCTACCTCGCCGCTTCGGCTGCACCGTTCCTACTGGTGGCCGGAGTCTGCGTGATGTTCGCGCATCTCGGTGGCGGTGCCCAGTGGACGCTTTCCACCTACGGACTACAAGTGATGTCCCCCGATGACATGCGCGGCCGAGTATTGGCCGGTGACTTCGCGCTGATCACGCTCACACTCGCGGTGAGCAGTGTTGCCGCAGGCGTGGTGTCCGAACAAATCGGTGCCCGTGGAACCGTCGCGGTATTCGGTGCAGTTGCCGCCGCAAGTTCACTCGTCTACCTCGGCCTCACCTCCAAACTTCGGGCCGGCGCTGCCACGCCTTAGGCGTCGATGAGCGATCGCAGCATCTCGACCTGCGCCGAGTGACTGCCACCCACCGGATTCACCGACAATTGCGTCACGCCGGCGGCACGAAACGCAGCGATGCGCTCCTTCACGTAACCGGCCGGACCAACCAGGTTGGTGAGTTCCAACATCTCGCGCGGCACCGCACGTGCGGCCTCGTCCTTCTTTCCGGAGAGGTACAAGTCCTGAATCTCGGTTGCCTCCCGTTCGTATCCGTATTCCCGGCAGATGTCGTTGTAGAAGTTCTTGCCGCGCGCACCCATTCCGCCCACGTAGAGCGCGACGTTCGGACGTGCCATATCGAGCACCTTGTCCTTGGCCTCACCGACGAGAGATTCGTCGATTGCAAGCAGGCCTCCTGCAGAAATCTCCAATTTTTTGAGGGAGGCGGCACGCTTCGCCTCGCCTTTCTTCAGGGCCACTCCCCACACCTGCTGGAATTTGTCGGGCACGAAGAACACCGGCAGCCAGCCGTCGGCGAGTTCGGCGGTGGCCTCCACGCTGAGCCCTTTCAACGAAGCCCACCACACCGGAATGTCGGCGCGTACGGGGTGATTGATAAGTTTCAGCGGCTTTCCCAACCCCGTTCCTTGTCCGGCGGGCAACGGAACCTTCACCGTTTGTCCGTCGTACGCCAATGCCTTCTCGCGCTTCCACACGTCGCGACATACCTCGATGTATTCCTTGATTCGTTGCATCGGCTTCTCATAGGGAACACCGTGAAATCCCTCCACCACTTGCGGACCGGACGCACCGAGTCCGAGGATGAAGCGCCCGCTCGACACGTAGTCGCACCCTGCGGCGGTCATGGCCGTGAGTGCCGCCGTGCGGGAATACACGTTGATGATGCCGGTGCCAATCTCCACCCGTGACGTGATCGCAGCCAGGTAACCCACTTGCGAGATGGCGTCGAAGCTGTACGCCTCGGGAATCCACACCACGTCGAGGCCGACCTTCTCGAGCTCGGCAACGCGACGAGCGCCCTCGACGAATCCACCCGAATAACTCATCATCATGGAAATTTTCATGGTGATGAGAACCTAGCGAATGTCACGCCGACTCAACCGAGCCGGGCGACCCTCACTCAGTTGACTTGTCGGGTGCGACCTTCCCAGTACGGTGCGCGCAAATCCTTCTTCAGGATCTTGCCACTCGGGTTGCGCGGAAGAGCGTCGGCCCACGCCACCTTCTTGGGTGTCTTGAACCCCGCAAGTTGTGTGCGACCGAAGGCGACGATGTCGTCCTCGGTGACCGCGACATCGGGTTTACGCACCACGATGGCAAGTGGAACCTCGCCCCATCGCTCATCGGGAATACCGATGACCGCAACGTCGGCGACGGCGGGATGCTTCATCAGCGCATTCTCCACCTCCGCGGGATACACGTTCTCGCCGCCGGACACGATCATGTCCTTCACCCGGTCGTGGATGTATACGTAGCCGTCCTTGTCCGTATAGCCGGCGTCGCCGGTGTAGAACCAGCCGTTGCGGATCGACTTGGCCGTTTCCTCGGGCATGTTCCAGTAGCCCTTCATCACCTGCTTCGAGCGGATGATGATTTCGCCCACCTCGCCCGCCGGCAGTTGTTTGCCGTTGTCGTCGACGATCTTCAATTCGATTCCCATCGATGGTTTTCCGCACGAACGGAGCAAGTGCTTCTTCGGCCCGTCGACATCATGGTCCTCGTGCATCAACATGGTGACCACACCGGTCGTTTCAGTGAGTCCGTACACCTGCACGAAGTTGCACTTGAAGGTCTTCAGCGACGCTGCAAGCACCTGCTCGGAGATGGGGGATGCTCCATAGGCAATCAACTTCAGGCTCGAGAAATCCGCCTTGTCAATGTCCGGCACCATCAACGTGAACGCCAACAACGCCGGAACCATGAACGCATGCGTGATGCGGTGCTGTCCGATGAGTTTCACCAAGCCGGCGACGTCGGTTGCCTCACGAACCACGACCGACTTGCAACCGTTGTACTGACCTGCCGTCGCCCAGCCGCTTCCGCCGATGTGGAAAAGCGGCATGGCAACGAGATTGATGGCGTGCTCGTTCATCTGCCACAGATCTCGCGAGGTGGGAAGGATTCCCATGAAGTTCTCGTTCGTGAGCATGACGCCCTTCGGACGTCCGGTGGTGCCGCTGGAGTAGAGCTGGAACGCCACGTCACCGGTCTTGGGTACGGCACCCGGGTCGACGGCCTGATATCTCGCAACCCACGACTCGTACGACTCGTGTTGCGGATGTCCACCAATGACCACGATCTTCTTGGTGTGGGTGAGTTCGCCCGCAATAGCGTCCAGGACCGGAACGAAATCCGGACCCACAATGAACACCTTGGCGCGGGCATCGTTGACGATGAACGCCACCTCGGGCGCGGCAAGGCGGAAGTTCACGTCCACGCTCACCGCGTTGAGCAGGGCGCATCCGTAGAACACCTCGAAGTGTTCGATGGAGTTCTTGTCCAGGAAGGCAACCCGATCCTGGTTGCCGACTCCAGCCGCTTTGAGCGCCTGGGCGACCTGACACGACCGTTGGTACGACTCCTGCCACGTTTGCACTCGGTCCCCCTGAACCAGTGCCACCTTGCCCGAAAGATTCTTGGCGTGGGTGCGAATGATGCCGGCAACGTTGGAAATGACTGAGGCAGCCGCACGGGTGGCAGGCTTCTTCTTCGCCACTGGCTTCTTCGCCGATTTCTTCTTGCTGACCTTCTTCTTAACGGGTCGCTTCTTCGCGGGCTTCTTTGCGGCTTTCTTCTTACTGGCCTTCTTGTTATTGACCTTCTTGACGGCCTTCTTCTTCACCGCCTTCTTCGCAGACTTCTTCTTGCCGGGCTTCTTCTTTGCAGACTTCTTCTTGACGGGCTTACGACGTTTGGTTGCCATGGGCGCCCAAGGTAGTTGGTGTGGGGTCGCGAGGCAACCCCAGCACGCGTTCTGCGAGAATATTTCGCTGCACCTCCCCTGTCCCGCCACCGATCGTGAGCGCTCGAGAGAAGAGGTATCCGTGGGCGAAGCCCGCCTCGGCAAACGTCCGAAAGGCGGAGTCAACGCGTGCCCCGGACGAAGTAGTCAACATTCCGGCGGCACCGATGAGCCGACGGCCAAGAGCCATGACGGCCTGACCGTGCTCGTCGGCCAGAATCTTGCGCACGCTGGCCTCCGGTCCGGGCTCCCGACCCGAGAGGCGCTGCGCCAAGGTACGCGTTCGCACCAGCTCCAACACGGCATGTTGGATGTACAGCTGCACGACGAGATTGCGCGTTACGGCATCCAACGTGCCGCCTGCAGCCGTGTGTGCTCTGCACGCGTCGATTACATCATCGGCGGTTGGGCCCATGCCCCACAACGCCCCGCCGCTCGAGAGCGACACCCGCTCGTTGCTCAGCGTCACGCGGGCCAATCGCCAGCCGTCGTTCACTTCGCCAACCACGTTCGCGTGCGGCAGCCGAACATCGGCGAGGAACACCTCGTTGAAGGTGGTACCACCCGTCATCTCCCTGATCGGTCGCACGTCGATTCCCGCCAGATTCATCGGGCAAATGAAGTACGTCAGGCCGTGATGCTTGTCGGCGAGATGATCGGTTCTGGCAAGCAGGATGCCGAACTTCGCGTACTGCGCCCCCGATGTCCAGATTTTCTGACCGTTCACCACCCACTCGTCGCCATCACGCACCGCAGTGGTGCGCAAACTCGCCAGATCGCTGCCACTCTCGGGCTCGGAGAACAGCTGACACCAGAACGCGTCGCCCGACAACATGTCGAAGAGGTAGGACTCCTTTTGTCGATCGGTTCCGGCAGTGAGCAGTGTGGGACCAGCCCACCCGATACCGATCGGGTTGTTCGGCCGTCGCACGTTCGCGCGACGCAGTTCGTCGTCCACCACCAACTGTTCGATTGGCGAAGCATCGATTCCCCACGGACGTGGCCAATGTGGCGCCACGTAGCCGGCGCGGGCAAGCTCGACGGGGCTGGGATTCGGATTCGCCCTCAGCCATCGGCGAACGGATTGGCGAAACGGATCGTCGTCACCCGGGAGCAGCGAGAGGACATCGCGCATGCACGGTGAGCCTAGGTTGAAGGAGATGTTCGAGCGCCTCCCGCACACCGTTGCCTCCACCGACGGCGTACAGCTCGTCGCGTATCGGTTCCGACGGAGTGCTGATGGGGAACCTTCCGCGCCACCCATTCTGTTTTCGCACGCAACGGGCTTCCATGGTCGCGTGTTCTCCCCCGCCGCCGCCCATCTCGACGACTTTTCCTGCACCACGTTCGACTACCGCGGCTACGGCGACTCCATTGCGCCCGACGACTGGTCGTTGTCGTGGGACGGCTTCGGTGACGACGCACTTGCCATGACCCGTCAGGTGGTATCGAACCATGGCGGCATGCCCGTGGTGGGGGTTGGTCATTCCATGGGCGGCGCCGGATTGGTCATGGCTGCGCTGCGCGAGCCACGGTTGTTCGCAGCGCTCGTGCTGTACGAGCCCATCATTTTCCCTCCGGAGGTGCGCACACAAACCGGAAGCGGCAACTCGCTCGCCGACGTCACCCGGCGGCGTCGCACCACGTTTGCCTCGTACGAGGAGGCCATCGCCAACTTTGCCTCCAAACCGCCGCTGTCGTCACTGCATCCCGAATCCTTGGCGGCGTACGTTCGGTTCGGATTCACCGAGGGCGCCGACGGCATCCACATCAAGTGTCAACCCGAATTCGAGGCCCGAACCTACGAAATGGGCGCGTTGCACGACACGTGGCTTGCGCTCGGGGGACTCACGGTTCCCACCTGGGTGATGGCTGGCGTCCACATCGACCACTCGCCGGCCGCCCTCGCACC
>Ga0136656_1000647_pt1 | contig 12292 bp, 1 predicted proteins | sample CPBDNA_9_FD_94862 | JGI IMG/M metagenome (GOLD analysis project Ga0136656, IMG submission 94862) | Freshwater to marine salinity gradient microbial communities from Chesapeake Bay, USA - CPBay_Sum_15_0.8_DNA (version 2) | ecosystem: Environmental > Aquatic > Marine > Coastal | place: USA...
ATTCTGGTTTATATCAAAATCGGATTTGATGTATGATCCATCAGTCGATGTGATGCCAGTAAATACTACACTAGAAATACCTGCAACAGAATCATTTTCAAATTCATAGTTATTACCAGCATTGTTTATAGTTGTTGGTGTTTGGAATACTCCATTGAGGAAGAGAATACCATTTCCAATATCAACACCAGTCGTATTGATACCCTGAACTGTCATTGTATAAGTTTTTCCAATCCCAGTAAACTTGTCAGAAATGTCATCAAAAACCATATTAGTGGAATAATCAGATCTCAAGAATGTTCTTCCAGAATACTGCGCTCTTACGTATGGGAGATTACTCTCATTTCTTCTTGTTCTTGTATTTCCTTTTGGTGGATCCGTAAACCAAACTTCATTTCCTACAATATTAATAGCACCTCTGTAGATTTGAACGTTAGCACCATCATTGTGAGAAACTGCAGTAGATCCAACAGATGCTCTAACAACAGAAACTGTTGGGAATGTAGCAGCAACACCAGCAGCAATAATGCCATTGATTGGTCCAAGGATAGCACCGCCAACATTGGTACTAACACCAACCTCAACCACCTTCATGTATTCATCATCAATTTTCAGAAGATCTCTTGGTTGGATAGAAGAAATACCACTCAGGTTGAAAGTTGAAATTCCAGAAGAAATAGATCCACTGTTGTATTGGAGAGTATGTGCTATTGGAGTAAATGTGATTGGTTGTTGAACAATACCATCAAGAGCAATAACAGTTTTAGATAACTTCTTAGTTAACTCAAGTTCGTGTGCATTACCAATACCAGCATCAGTGAATGTCACACCAATACCAGCGTTTGCATATACTCTCTGAGTTGCTAACTTAAATGTGTCTGGAGTAAGAGCGATTGGATATACTTTTTCTGGCAATCTATCAGTAACAATGCCAAGATAGTTTGCTGTTGCGCCAATACCCATTGCACTTTGCCCAACACCAATAAATGTTGAGTTTGGTCTATAGATTAACTCCTCACCAGTATTAAAGAAGTGATCTCTAATACTGAAGACTCCTGTTGCAAAATCAACAACTGTTGCATCCGATGGAGTAAAAATCTTCTTATAGATTGGAGTTCCTTCATGGAATAATGGGAAGTTGACCTTGTTTGCCCTGGTTCCATTAATACCATCATATGCAGAGAGGAATAATCTCTGATTACTTGGTCCATAAGAAAGTTGAAGTGGTTCATTATCAAAATCACTTGCAGTATAGAATACTTCATTGAAACCTTGCAGTTCAACATCATAACCAGAATCTGGATAGAAGTTTAAGAAGAACTGACTTCCGATTATCTCTCCACCAAAAGTTCCAAGACCACTGGTATTATTTCTTGGGGCAAATGGTCCTGGGGTAACAACTACATTTTGAGTATCACATCCATATGATAATTGATGGATAGCAGAACTGCTACCAGAAGAAACTCTTACTATGGATGAAACGGAACTGATAGTATTAATATCAAAAGTTCCAACTCTAACAGATGTTGTTCCAAATCCAACTGTAGATTCAATCCTTGCACTTCTTGCAGAAGCCGCTGGTTGTGCAGCAACCAAGAAAGTGTGAGTTCCAATACCAAGTGTTGTGGAAGCAAAACTTACAATGTTTGCACGAACATCTAAAATATTAGAAGTGTTATTTTGGACTCTGAATGATACTATTCCTGCGGTTGAATCATATGTTGAAGTTACAATACCGATAGAGGAAGATGAATATGACTGAGTTTTTGTATCAAAATAATATTCACTGAGATAAGTGTTGGTTCCATCAAAGTCAACGACTGCCTCAACATAGTTTACATCCTTTGTGAATGTATTTGTAATCTCAACATTCGCAAATAATCCATTAAAGTTCACATCTGGAGCATCAAATATTGTCTCAACATTAGATGCTGAACCAATACTAGTAATACCAGTTACGTTAGAACCGATCAAATCAACAGAACCAATAGTGTCCGTTCCAAATCCTGCAGAAGAGTTTAAGAATGTCTTCTTGAGAATCTTGATATCGTGGTCTCTGTTATATCTGTCTGTTGGATAGAACAGAAGAGTTTTTCTACCACTATCATCAACATTTGCACTAAAATCTCCAAGTTTTTCATTTGTAAATGTTGATGCCTTTTCAAACAAGATGGAATCGATAGTTGTTGTCTGAAGAACCAATTCACTAAGTTGTGAATCAAAAGTATCTGGATCAACAATCTGAATCAGATATCTGACATGAGTATCTCTGATATCAATCTCTTCAATCTCAACAAAAGGATCTTCAAATCCTCTGCTTGAGAACTTATTGCTAATATCATCATGAATCAGAACTCTATTAGTTCTACATTCCGTATAATCTGTAAGTTTTCTGTTTTCAATTTTCAGGAACTTGGATTGGTCTGGATTTGTTCTTGCATCATAATCTACTGCATTATCAAAGTTATTAATAATATCAACTCTTCTCTCTCCAACAACATCCAATATTGCAATACTTGTTGTGGATCCACCAAGTCCAACACCATTATTTGCTGAAGATGTGATTCCAACATCAGCAAAGTTTTTCAAACCTGCTGGGTGAAGAACACTGTTTACTGGATTTGAAAACTTATTCCAAGTGATTGGGCTCTTGATTGAATAGGAAAGATTCTGATAGTAATCATTATTTGGAGTTACTTGATAATCTTCACTGATCTTACCAATATCATTTCTCCATCCAATGTTCTTCTTAGAAGCATAATCGATAGTAAACTTAGCTCTGTTTCCACTTATGCTGGAAACTTCAGCGATAACTCCACTTACTTTTCCTTTAATCTTATCTCCCTTTTGTAAGGGATATCTTCCAGTAATCTTAATGTAATCCTCTCTTACTGCAGAGACGTAAACATCTTCTTCATTGTATCCTACTCCAAGATCAACAAAGAGTTGCTCATTGAGTGAGAAAGTTCCTCTCTTTCTATTGACGTTTATAACTGGATAGTTAGATTCTCTAACAATAGTTGCATATCCAGATTGGAATGTTTTTGCAATACCAGGATTTGTGGTTAATCCTACACCATCTTCGTCAACAAGAGTAAATGTAACTTTTGCTGGATTGGTATTCAGATAAGATTGAACTGTGAAGAATCTGTAATCATAGTTTTCTGAGTTGTATCCAGTTCCATTCGAACCATCAATCAGTTCAATTCCTTCAACATATACCTTATCACCAATAGCAAACTGAGAAACACTAAATCCTAAAATAGGAGTCTTTAACGTGCATGTAGCAACACCAGCATTGCTAGTAACTATTGAACTGATACCAACACCATTGGAGTTGTTGATAGAAACGATTCTATGTGGTTCAGATTCTAATCCATAAATCGGCGCAAGTTGAATGACATTCGAAATGGCACCATTTGGTGCTTCTGCAATCAGAGTTGTACTGTCAACTACTTTTTTGGATGTTTCGTTGAAGAGTAAAAGATCTGGTGCATTCAGATACTTCTTACCTGCAAACTGAATATCAATGCTGTCAATAGTATCTAAGTTATCAACTCTAACAACAGGTGGAACATATGCTTCTGGTCTCAGAGTCTTATCGGCAGGATAATCATATCCAATATCTATTATCCTTACATTGTTCACCTTACCGATTGAAGTTGAAACTGCTACAAGGTTTGCATTTCTTCCATCTTTGGTAGTAACATCAGTAAACTTGGGAAGTTTATTGAAATTAAATCCTTTGGATATGATTTTTACTTTTCCAATAGATCCATTGATAGCAGTTGATGATTTTGTAGAATACTCAATCTTATCTACTTGATCTTTAGTGTATTTTAAGACACTTGGAATTCTTTGTGGAGAAATCTTGAAACTAGTAGTTGAGATCCCAAATACTTCATAAGATCCATTATACTCACTATTAACATAGTTGATTTCTGAATAGTTAGAAACATCAACATCGGATGTGCTAATGTAACCAGATTTTTCTAATGAGTAATAAAGTTTAGATGGGATATTATCAGAGTACTTGAGAGTTGCTGATGCAGTCCCAAATCCTACACTACCAACACCAACAAAGTTGAAGTTTGCATCATCTGAAACACTAATAAACTCATTCTTCATCTCCTTATCATAGAAGATCTTAAACTCATATCCACTAAGGGAAGGATGTCCAAGATTGAACTTAAGATCAGAGTTTCTAATAACGTCAATCTTTGGATTGATTAGTGCAAATGTATGATTTGTTGCACCAGTACCTACAATATTTACTGTATTTTCGGTATTTGGATTTGACTCATACTTTGTTTCTGCTAATCTAAATGTACTGCTACTATCTCTAACAACATAATATGATCCAGTTGTTAATCCAGAAGCAACTTCGGAACTGCTGTAATATACTTTATCTCCAGTTTGATATCCGTGATTTGAAAGTGTAATAGTGTTTGATGTAGTATTAATCTGTGAAGAGTTAATACCTGTATTATTGACTAACAGTTTCTGATCTTCGGCATTAAATGAAAGTGATAATGCTGCAGTCGATCCAAGACCAACAATTGTATTTGGTAGAACTGTCAGTTTAATTGAATCGCCATTTTGAAGTCCGTGTGAAGCAGCAGTGCTTACCAGGGTTACTATCTTATCAACATTACCAGTTACTTGATCATAATTTGTTTTTAATAAGTACTCTGAGTTATCGGAACCATCACTATAGAAGAATAATCCCTCACTATTTGTGGTTAATCCAACTTGAGTTGTTAATCCAATGTAGTTTCTTCCCTTATTGATTATATAAACATCCGATGTTAACGTAAACGAATCTGGAATGAAGAAAGTATTTGTATTAGTTTCATCATTACCAACAATCAAAGCGTTGATGCCAGCAACATCAGACATTGTAAAGGTAAGTCTTTGTCCAGTCTTGAATGGATGGTTTGGTAGATAAATGCTTCTGTATGGTATTGAAACAGTATCAGCAACATTTCCTATAGTAAATGTTTTTGATATTGCACCACCAAGAGTAGTACCAATTCCAACAGAATCTTTTGCATTAAAATAAACCAGATTGTCAAGTCTAGATTCAAATTTTTCAGTTCTTGCTGGGATCTTAACTCTACTGTTCAATATGTTAAGATCACTGCTATATGTGTGAGCAACACCAGAACTTGCATATCTCTTAACTCTCAATACTCCATTTTGGTAGTTATTGAGAACACGTACAGTCTCATCTCCAAGTGAAGAGTGAATGAAAATACTGCCACCAATAGCAACATTTGGTGTTGATGAAACAAAAATATCTTCGATAGTTCCACCAGGAGTGGAACTATAACTTGTCATTGTAGAAGCAAGACTAATCGTTTCGGTTACAAATCCAACCCTTCTAGATCCTGGAAGATTTACAATTGATGTTGACAATCCACTAACTAAAACGGCATCATTGTTGAGTAAATCAAATCCAGACCTGTAATGTGCTGATACATGAACATCATCATCCCAGATGAAGGTGCAGTTTTCATACCTTTCAAGACTCGTTTCAATAGAGAGAATATCTTTACCAATCAGTTCAGATACTTCCGCCCTAAGACCAGAACCACCAGTTTCGGATTGATCAAAGTTTACTCTCTCACCAATTCTGTATCCAGTTCCTCCATCTTCAATTTCGATATCATCTACATCACCTCTTGTAACTGATTCTATAACACTCTTTTGTTCATAATCTTCATATGATTCAATAAAGAAATCATAATCAGCATTCTCATCATTTACTTTATATGGATAAGTATTTCTGACAAGATTTGAGTTATTAAAATCGAATGTTTGATCAAGGGTTGAATTTTCTTTTATAATATCCGATCTAAATGTGTTTCCTACAAAATATGGGTAAGAAGGTTCAAGTTTGGCAGAAGTAGAGCTAGTAGTAACACCAACAAAGTATGCATATACACCATCAGGGAAATCTGGAGTCTTACAGAATCTTCCATTGTGATCATCTACATCACCAGAGTTTGTAAACTCATAATCTTCAATGAAGAATCCTGCAGGGAAAACTGATGTTGATGGTCTATCAAAAATATTTGTAGAATCTAATGTATATCCAGGTTTAATTAGTTTAACACCAGATTGAATATTCTCTGGATTACTATATCCATATGGACCATATATTGGATTTCCATCATATGCCCATCCGATGATTGGGGAGTGGAGACCATTTATATCGCCAAAGTTGGTTCCCAGATCTTCAGAATATCCATACATCCCATAAACAATGTAGTCATCAGTCTCATTTTGATACAGATTTGAGAATATTTTTGGAGTTCTTGCTCTCGAATATTCAGCAAATCTCTCAGCATCATTGACTGTTAATGATCTTACTCTTATATTAAATATTGCACCAGAACCTCTAGGATCGGCATATATTGAAGTTGTATTTGGATCATATCCAATGCCAGTGTTTATAACGATAACATCATCTATTTTTCCATTAGAAATAACAGGTCTTAGAATAGCACCACTTCCACTACCTTCTACAACTATATTTGGGATAGAAACATATTCGGATCCTTTGCTCAATACTTGAACATCTACAATCTTTCCATTAGAAATGATTGGATTTAACTGTGCATTTTTTCCATTCTTTAAAGTGATTGTTGGTTTTTTGTGGAGATTGAGTACATTTGATCCATATCCATTTCCAGGTTCGTAGAGATATGTCCCAATAATCTCACCAGTAACAACTGGTGTGAAGTTAAACTGTCCACTATGAGTCGATGCATACGAAACGTTTGCCGTAACAGTGATTTCTGGATATTGGAAGATATGATATCCAGATCCATTTGATTGAATATTAACGTACTTTGATTTAACAAGATCAGTTGTTACTGTAGCAGCTACTCCAACATTAATGACTCTAAAACTATCAGAATCAATCTTGAGGATTGAATATTGGTTTGATGTTGATAATCCAGAAACAATTGATCCAGTTGTAGAATAAGTTACAACATCACCAGTATTGAATCCATGATCTTTAAATGTGAATGTATCATATTGTGTTGAAATGCCAGAGGATGGAACTCTTAATTTCCTATACTGATATCCAGATCCTGGTGAAATGACCTTGACTTTACTTAAAGTTTTTGTAGAAAGAGTTCTGAACTTGTGAATACCACTGGAGAATGTTGCTGTAGAGAATCCAATAGTATTGATACCAGAAATTGCATCACTAACAGTGTTGAAAAGTTTGATAGTGCTAGTGTTAACAAACTTGGCAACGTATCTATCACCACTAACTAAAGTTCCAGTCTTTGCATTTGTAACATCACCAAAAGTACCAATCTCTATAGGATTATTTCCATTCTGGTTGTAGATTACATATTGAAGATCTGCAAGATTATGTTGTGTCGTAAACGTGATTGTTTCATTGGTGATATCTACACCACCACCAAAAGATAATGCACGACTATCAAAATCAATCTCTCTATATCTTTCACCAATAACTGGTTGCAACTCACATCCAGATCCGTTTCCGCCAGTTAAAGATAAAGAGACTAGATTATCAACATCAAAATCCTGTGGATCAACAAAAACTTCTTTTACTGAACCCGAAATAATAGGTTCAACAAGTGCAGTAACACCTACTCCAGCATATGGCGTTGTGGTGGATCCAATACCAACAGAAATCTGTGGAGGATTTATTACATCATAATCTTTACCGCCGTTAAGAACTTCAAATTTCTCAATAGGTCCATAATAAATTTTATTATTAGATTCTGGACTGGTGATTTCAACACCATCAATCAATATGCCAATGTTTCCAACAGATCTTTTTGGATTGCTGGATTTTGACAGTGATTGACTAAGGGGAAACTTCCTAAGAATAGTATTTGGTGCTAAAATCCTATTTTGATGGCGTTTGAGAGTAAATCTGTGAACAGATGGTGTAGAGTTAGGTCCAAATCTTACCGAATTTGCCCCAGAGAGAAGTGACTTTGAGGTGTATAATCTTATTTGATTAGGTGCTACAACCGTAACGAAATAGGTTTCTCCAGAAACTAAACCAGATAACTGATTATCCGAGGTATATACGATTCTATCACCATCAATAAACTTTACACTTGTTGGAAACTTAATGATGGAATATGTTTTTAAAACCGAATCATATCCACCAAGATTGGTATCATATCCATTTGGAATACTGGATTCAATGATTTGATCTACAATATCATACCCTGGTAGAGAATGTGATGCAACATATCCTGTCGTGCTATTATCATCACTATAAACATTAAGTACGTCTGAGATATAGTTATTATTTCCAAGTAGCAGTTCAGCACCACTCGTCGTTACTTTTTTGATCTTTCTACGAATATCATAATCAACGTTTACTACTGGAGCAAATCCGCTCAGATTGCTTAAAATAACCTGACGAGTTGCAGTGTTGATTGATGTGACTGTTGCATCTGTAGATGCCACTGTTTGACTATTTCTCACCAGAACATCAACAGTATCTCCCTCTCTTAAACTGGACTTATCAATGTTGGATAACAGAGTGAATGTTGATCCAGAGATAGATCCTACTTTATATCTTGTGCTGGTATTATAGATCCAAGAGTTAGCAAATGTTTCTTTATAAGTTTTATCTTCATCTGGATTTTGAATTGCCTCACCAACATGGCGAACAGTGATTTCTTCTCCCTCTTCAATAAGGGACAAATCACCCAAAGGAACAAATCCAGAAAGAACCCCAGTTATACGAAGATCAACTCTCTTTGAAAGATCCCCATTTTCATATCCAAAAATAGTCTCATTTGATCTTATATCGTCTCCCAATGAGATGGTAGAGACAACACCACTACAACCAAAAAACTGATTAATGCTCTTTGATGTGTATTCAATACTATTGTTGCCAGAGATAAGAGTTCCTGTTTGACCAAATCCAATAGTTGAGTCAACAGAGATGATTGATGATCCAATAGAAACTGCTTCTAATGATTTTGAATTTCCAGGAACATTAAAAATACCTTCGACTAAATCTCTTTCATTGTAACCAACGAACAGACCAATCTTATAATAAGTTTTATTATTTCTAGTAAAAATCTCAACATCCGAAACGGACGCATTTGTATTCAAATCGTTTGATCTGAATATAGTCTGTCCTTCAAGACCAAAAGGATTGCCAGAAATATTTTCTGCTACAATAACTTCTCTTCTAATATAATCCGCAGAAGATGGCTTGATCAGTCTGCTTTCAAGATCTAATACCTTTGCATCTACACCATAAAGAACTTTGAAGATGATCTTTACAGATTCTTCAATACCTTTTGATTGGTAAAAGTTTCTTGCGTGCTTAATAAAGTTTCCAACATTCAGATCGGAAACAAAATCACTATCTTCCAGACCTGGTGTGAAGGTTGCTTTGAGTTTTTTATAAAACTCTTGTAAGAACAGAACACTCAGATTGGTGACCTGTGCAGTATTATTATGAGACTTAGCAGTAGAAGTTGTAAAAATTACATTCTGCTTATTAACGTCAGAGAAGAAACTACTAATACCAACATTATATCCAGTAATTCCACTAAATCCACGAATACATCCAGTGAAAGTCGTATCTGTTCTTCCAGTGTATGTAATGATTTCATTATCAATCTTTAATAAACCATATTCTTCTGGGAATCCCTTTGTAGAAGATACTGTAATGGTTGTATCTGATGAGGTAATATTGGAAGAGAGGGTTGTTTTTCCAACAATAACTTCTGGAACAAGATTATCTAACTTGATATAGCGATCAAGATTGTTAATCAGGTCAGAATCTGCACCCTGATATTCCTGAGAGATATAATACTGTCGAAAAAACTCAACAGCCTTTGGAAAATCTGCAACTAAAAACTCTGGAAGTTGGCTCTCAATAATCTTATTGAGTTGCACTCTCTTCTCAAAATGCGACATATTTTATTTCCTCTCTAAATTTCCGTTGGAATAACTTGAAGTATAGTAATCTCTTGTGAAAGTAACGCCAGAAATATCTTCACCAGATGCGATAACATCTTTTACCATATTTATTGTACTATTTGAAACATCAAAACTCAAATAAAGATCTTTCAGACCAACAACATCATTAGATTCTGGGTACGCTTGAATCTCTATAATATCGTTTGGTGCTGATGTTTCTGTGATGTTCAAAGTATTGAGAATGATCTCTCCTTTTTCATAATCAACTATTCCAGCATCTTTAGCAACAACAACTCTATTACCAGTAGAATCTGTTTTAACTAAAGAAAGAATTCCAGTTTTAATATCTAAAGACTGTGGTCTTCTAAGGAAAATCTGTGCTGCTTCAGTGCTGTTACTGACTGTACTCAATCCTCTACCAATAGTTGGAGAATCTGTCAAATATACTGTAGAAGATTCTCCAGCAATCTTAAATCCAGTAGATTTAATATTCAGTCCGTTTGGATTTACATGGAACTTATTACCAAAACATAACTCATATTGAGCAAACTGATTTTTCAACACCTTCATATCTCTTCTAATTCTCACCTTTGTGATGTTAGAAGTCACAGATTTATCAACTCTATCGATCAGTTGAAGAATCTTACTATACTTAAATCTTCCACCAAACTTATTAATATCAACATCTTTGGAATATGATGACAATGCTCCAGTAATATTTGTCTTTAAATCGTCAATACTGGATACTTGTGTAGTGTTATAGTAAACAGAGGAATCAATCTCAACATAAAGAACCTTGAGATCAACTATCTCTTGATTTATTCCTGCAATTGAATATTGCTTGAGTTTGTTTAGAATGTTCTGCTTGTCAAAATCAGAAACATATGTACCATTCTTTGGTTTGATACTGATCTGAACAGTACCATATCTTGGTGGACTTAACTCTTCTCCACCAACAACAGCAACCGATTCTGTATTAGGATAGATCGATTGAATAATCGCCTCATAATCCCTTGATGTTACCGCTCTATACTGTGCAGAATACAATCTAGGAGCGAAATACTTGATAGAGGATACATTCTCTATCTCCCCGCCGTTAGACGCCCTCTGAACGGTTGTAACGGGGACAGAGGCACTAGGAATAACTCTTACTTCAGATTCATCAACAAAGTTTCCTTGGAAATCAAATGCAGATGGTCCATTTCCATCCTCACCATCAGTAACAATGTATCTTATAGTAATAACAGCATTATTTTCAAGTTCTCTACCAAAATATCCATCACCAAACAGAAGTTCGTATCTTTCGTCTTGAACTTCTTGAATCAAGTAAATCTCTGAATTCTTATTCAGATTTAAGATATTATCAACACGTTGATATTCTCTACCCAATCCACTATCATTGATGCCTTTTACATTAACAACGATTGTAGATGCATCGATATTCGGATTATCGAGAATAAATCTCTGATCAACAGATTTGTCAACCAAGAACTGCTTCTGAATCAGTGTTCCTTGATAGACTTGAATAGGCTTTTCTGCCGATCCAAACTGTGCAACACCATTCAATACAGTTGCACTCACATCCTCTGGAATAGAGAAGCGATATGAGGTGTTATCAAACGATCCAACGCATACCAGACCCGCTTTAAGGGTGATGAAAGTACTACTGGTAGTGGTAGGTACACTAAAGGTTACTTGTGCCTTAGCGGCGCTCTTAGAGCGTGGTACGTATCCAATGTTTCTTGCAAGAGAAACTACATTTTCTCTAACCGTCGCTGCATCCAGGAAGGATTCATTAACGATTAGATTAGCATTAAATGCATTAATGTAGGTATTATACGCAAGAGTATCGATCAGGACCGAAAAGTTTGATCCTTCAAAGTCAAAATCCGTGAAATTTGAGTTTGCACGGAGATATGACTTAATCTCTGCTTTAATCTGATCGAAATCTAGGTTAGTAAACTGTGTAAAAGGCATTGGTTATCGTGTTGCCTCTAATAAGAATGAAAATTGTTGCGTTGGAATGTCTTGACCGACAATATCAAAGATGACATTAACGTCAAAACTGTTATCATCAGGTCTTGGATCAACTTGAACCTTCAAGTTTGCTACTCTAGGTTCATAAAATCGCACAGTATTGCGAATTTGATCCTCAATTACAACAGCAGTACTATAATCAACGAAGTCAAAGAGACTTCTTCTTATATTTGTACCCAGTGTAGAGTTAAAAAAGCGTTCAGTCGGGATCGTTTCGACTAAATTGCGAACTGATCTACGAATTGCACGCTCATTTGTCAAGATAGGAAGGTCTTTTGTCACAGGATGTGGATCAAAAGACAAACTA
>Ga0136656_1000648_pt1 | contig 12288 bp, 3 predicted proteins | sample CPBDNA_9_FD_94862 | JGI IMG/M metagenome (GOLD analysis project Ga0136656, IMG submission 94862) | Freshwater to marine salinity gradient microbial communities from Chesapeake Bay, USA - CPBay_Sum_15_0.8_DNA (version 2) | ecosystem: Environmental > Aquatic > Marine > Coastal | place: USA...
AGAAATGAGCCAGACTATGCAAAACCTGATGGGTAATCAGGAAAGCGTGTTTAGGGACATTCTACTGAAAACCCAACAAGGCAACGGGTGCGCACAGCTTGCGTATATCATGGGCAACCAAGAAACCATGAGCGAACCAATGTGGAGAGCGGGGCTGTCCATCGCTAAGTTCTGCTCGGACGGGGACAAGGCGGCATACAAGTTATCACACAAGCACCCTGACTACACCGCTGACGAAACGCGTAAGAAGCTGAGCCTGATAAAAGGGCCATACACTTGCACGAAGTTTGACGAGTATCGGCCTGATGTTTGTTCTGAGTGCCCCCACTGGGGAAAGATCAAATCTCCGGTTGTGTTGGGGAGGAAGCTACGCGAAGCCGATATAGATGACGAAGGCAACTATATCGCAGAGCCTACGGAACCAGAGGAGCCGAAGTATGTCATACCGAAATACCCACCGCCCTATGTGCGTGGGTCAAATGGTGGGGTGTATATACGCACCCGAAACGAAGATGGAGATGTAGAGGAGAAGCGAATTTACCATAACGACTTATATGTTGTTAAACGTATCCGCGATCCAGAGTTGGGCGAGTCCCTAGTGATGCGTCTCCACCTACCAAGGGACGGTGTGCAAGAGTTCACACTACCCATGAGTTCAGTAACGTCGAGTGAAGAGTTCCGCAAGAAGTTGTCCTCGCAAGGCGTTGCAGTTAAGAAGATGGATGAGCTGATGTCATATACACTTAGTTGGGTGGATGAATTACAAGCCACCAGTACAGCCGACCAAGCCCACGTTCAGTTCGGGTGGACAAACGATAAGTACGATTCGTTCGTTCTGGGCAACCAGAATATCAGGCCCGACTGCATCGAATTTAACCCGCCTGCCAACCAGACAATAGGATTTTTCCCTGCGTTTGAACCCAAGGGCACCCTTGAAGGGTGGAAAGAAACCTTGAAGTTCTGGAGCGGTGATCGGTTCGTGTTACAGCAGTTCGGGTTTGGCATGGGTTTCGGCAGTCCGCTGATGGAGTTCCTGAACGAGCCGTGTGGTGCCGTTGCCTTTATCAACAACGACTCGGGCACTGGTAAAACCATGATGATGTACGCCGCCGCAGGTATCTGGGGTGACCCACGTAAACTTGTTTTGGATAGAGATGACAGCGTTGCGTTCAAGATGAACCGTGCTGAAGTCATGCACAGTCTACCGACAGGCATTGACGAGGTGACCAACCTTACCCCGCGTGAGATGTCAAACCTTGTGTACCAAGGCACCGCAGGTAAACAACGCGGGCGTATGACAGCCAGTGCCAACGTGGAGCGGCACCAAGGTAGACCGTGGAGCTTACTGATGCAGTACACGGCAAACGCGTCAATCATTGAGACGGTCAGTCGTGGCAAGGCTATGCCGAAAGCAGAGGCACAGCGGATACTTGAGTGTCGTGTTGAACGGTTGTTTGACAAGTACAAAGACAAAGAAGTACAGGATCAGTTCAAAGAGAAAGTGCTCAAGTTAAATTACGGTGTAGCGGCAGTGCCTTACGTCCAGTGGATCATGAACAACCTCGAAGAGACACAGGCTATCATCAAGAAGGTTCAGAAGCGTGTGGACGAGGCGGCAGAGTTAACGTCTGAGAACAGGTTTTGGTCTGACACTATCACTGCAACCATCTCGGGGCTACTGATCGCCAAGAAAGTCGGACTACACGATTACGATGTGCAGAAGATATTTAAGTGGGCGACTACTGACCTGATCGCACAGAACAAGCGTGGTCTTAGCGAGATGTCTAGCACCGCGACCGATGTGCTCAACGACTTTTTTGCCGAGAACATTAGCTACATCCTCCAAATCAAAAGCACCGTGGACAACCGTGGTGTGCACGAGAATGGGCTAGATGAACACGTTGTCCCAGAACAGGTAGCGAGAGGCCGATTGGTAGCGCGATACGAGACAGACACGAAGCTGTTTTTTGTAAAGCCGAAACCTCTGAAGGAGTGGTGTGGTGAGTTACAAATCAACTACGCCCATTTGGTCAGCGAGATCATGCAGAAGTTCAAAGGTAAACGTAAGAAGGTGCGCCTGACCAAGGGCACTAATCTTGTGCTACCCCCTGCTGATGTCATCGTCATGAAGTTCGATGCGGAGCCAGAAGATGACAGTGTGGAAAACCTATGATCTGCACCCTGACGGAGTGCGCATCCAAGTGAACTGGGATAAAATGGTTATTGGTGCATCGGTGTTTATACCGTGCATTAATACCGAGGAGGCCATAAAGCAAAGCATCAAAATTTTTGCCGATAGAGGTTGGACTTTAGACCACCGAGTCCGTATTGAAGGCGGCAATTTGGGGCTACGCATATGGAGAACTGTGTGATATAGTTCAGGCGATGGTTTTGTTTGCCCTCACTAACATACCGTCGTTCTCCCCTTGGGACCCCCTGACCTTTTGGTCAGGGGGTCTTTCTTTATCGGTTGTACTCCCTACGGCTCTCTTCAATCGCATAACGCACCAGTGGATTGATAGTCACGCCGTTGTACATCTCATAAGAAGTTCGTCTGTGCGTTTTTAGAGACTTCTGTATGTCCTCGTTGGCGATAGAGGCATATGGGTGCTTGTCATTGAACTCAAAGATTTCGTCCAGTACCGAAGAACTCTCGTCAAAGTCACTCATACGCAGTGCCACATAATAACGACGCATCAGGTTGGTACGCTCGTCAAGGATGGCCCGCTCCACACGTTTATCACGTTGGTTTTGTTCCTGTTGGAAGATGTAGTCGGCAGGGGCAAACCCGATGCCTTGAGCAAGCATTTCCCAACTAGACATATCGGCGTACATTGGGTCGCCGCGCCGTGTGTAGATACCACCCTGCTCCTGATACCGTCCGAAAGTCGTCTTGTAGGCGTTTGCCACACCTGCGGGGAGCGCATTCTCAATTCCTCGGGTAACCTCACCGTTCTGAAGATCATCTTTTGCACGAAGTAGCCGCTTACCAACACTTAGCGCAGGTCCACCGATGTAGAACATGATGTCTTCTTCTAGTGAGGCATTGCTGTTATAGCGGTTCTCTTGAATCAACAGTCCAGTTAGGCGTACACGGTCTGCGATGTTAATACCTGTGGCTTCTTGAAGTAGACCTTTGAACCATCCTTCACCGATTTGCTTACGCACTATGGTGTTGAAGTCATCCTCGTCCTCGTCAAAGAACAGTGCGTCCATCATCAGTTGTACTGCGCCGTAAAGTGGTAGCCCATAGACACCAGAGAAGAACAGCGCGGTACCGTGGAAGCCCATGACCTGCTTGAACGCACGGTTGCGGGTAGCCTTATCGCCTTCGATATGGGCCTCGACCATCTCTTTCGCGGTCTTTGCCATCGTATAGTACATCTGCAAGCCGTAAGGCTTGTACATAAAGGCCACACGCCCAATATCCTGTTGCGCCACTCTCGGTGCAGTCTCAAGTACAGAACCCCCGTTGGTCTGTTGCGTTTCGTAAAGGGCTTCTTCCGCCGCTTTTTGCCGTGCCTCTTGGTTAGACATGTTTGGATTGTCTTTGCGTATCTTTTCGAGCGCAAGGTTGTAGGACGTGATTAGTGTAACCTGACGGTTGAAGCGTTCAGCTTGGTTGAACATCATCGCTGAGATGCCAGAAATCTTATCCATATTCCGTGTGAACACGTTACCACGCTGTGCACGTCCGCCTTCTTCGAGACCCACCGCATCAAGCAAAAACGACCGATTTAGCTGATTGCGTTTGGTAGCCATTTGCACCAGAGGCGCCATGCGTTCCAGTTCTGCAACTGTGTCTTTGTCTAGCTTCAGGTCTTTGCGTACCTTGAAGTCACCGTTTGGTGTAACTTCGTAGTAGGCATCAATACCGTATGCGAGAGAGGCTTTGTCGAGAACCTTACCCATCAAGTGTGCGGAGTCCGATCCAATCTTGGAACCAGTCACCAAACGCATAGCCTTAAAGATTTCTCTTGACGTGTTATCGTATCCATACTTACCGCCCAGCATTGGCAGCACGAATAGTGGCACCTGTGAAAGGTTGACCAGTGCGGATGCGGCGTTGAAGCCGATTGTGTAGATAAACGCGACTTGGTTCAGACCTTTGTAGACTCGCTCTATCTGCTTTTTCGCAGCCCCTGCACGAGCAAACTTCGCACGTTCAAGGAGTTCTTTCTTGACCATTTCAGCGGGTATTTCGCCTACGGCACGTCCAACTGCGGTCTTCGGCCCACCAGTCTCGGCGGGTTCCACTTTTAAAATTTCATCTTCAAGTTGTTGTATTTTGGCGCTGTACTCTAAACGGGCTGTCTGACGACCGAGGTCGTAGCCCTTAGTTTTCATCGCATATATTGCGTCTTGGATATAGCCCGGGGTTCCTTGGCGCTTTTGCAATGACTTGGCAAACGAGTTTTCAGGTAGTGCATCAACGAACAACCGGAGGATTTCTGCTTGTACATCCTCTTTGATACCATTGGCTTGGAGCGTTTGCAACGTCTGACCAACAAAAGATGTCGGGGGAACCGCTTGGAATTGCTTGATGTCATAGTCTCCATCGTGCGTCTTAATAGATGACGATACTACGTTGTCATCCTTCTTGAGTTCCGCAACAGCACGTTCGCGTTCTGCAAAATTATCGAACATCTCCACGACATAAGCATCGCGCTCGTTTTCTACACTGGTGTCTTTTAATTCGTATTCAAGTTTGTACTGGCCTTCACGGATCAATGGGAAGTAAACGTCCAAGGTACCCGTGTCGAACAACCGTGCGTACACCTCACGCTTCAGCTTCTTGGCTGCTTCAGGGTCTTGGATAGTGGTGTCTATACGTCCGTAGATAACGTCTTTTAGTTTGCTGTACTGATCTTTGTACATGTCGCGCATAGTTTTGTATGCACGTTGCCCATCAGGACCGAGCGTGTTCCAGTCGGCACGTTGATCTTTCCAAACGTCAAACAGCTTGCGACCAGATACTTCAGTATCCCCGTACTTTTTACGCGCCTGTGCTTGAGTTAGCGTAGGGTCTACCTGCCAGATTGTCGCACCGTGGTTACGGCTGTAGATTATATTATTCAAGGCTTGGTTCTTCTCGATACCCGCTTTGTTAGACCATCTCTCAACCTCACGCACCTTGCCTTGGACATATTGGTCAGACGTGTTCATCGCACCGCGTTGGTTTTCCATAAGAATGTGCAGTGATTGGCCCAACTCACCAAGGCCAACTTTTCTTGCAACATCCGCAAGAGCCTGAGAGCCGAGGATGGCTAGATATACTTTTTTAACGGGTTCCTTCACGCCGCTATGGAGCATGTTGGTGGTTCCATTGGCAAACTGCTCTCGTGCTTTCTTCGTAAGAGGACCGAGTTTCTTCTGTATCTCACCCAAGTCTTTAGCCACCTGCTTCACATCACGAGGTGCGCTCATCATCGGCAGTTCAACAGCGTCACGGTATTTCGGTGCAGGGGCAAGCATGGCTTCGATCAAACGATCCGCTTGGGACATTGCCGAATCAATCTGTTTCGGCTGCATGCCAACAAGTTTACGCACAAAGTTTGCAACTGAGTTTACAAAGCGTTGGAACGCACTGATTTCTTTACCGTCAGGGTACATACCTGCCAGTTTTTGTTGGAACTCAGGGTTAGCCATTGCTTCAGAAGCGAACTCATCCACGTTGGTCGCACCGTATGCTGAGTCAAGCATCGGCTTCACATCTTCAAACAGCTTGGTCAACTGCTTGGTCAGTGGGTGGTTCTTGTTTGCTATTGTTGCACTAACCGCAGCGTGCGTGACCTCGTGCAGAATAACGTGGGGGTTCATGCCCATATCTGCGTCTAGTTTGATGTTATTGGTTTCAGGGTCAAATAAACCTGCAACGGGTTTACCGTCTTTAGCCCTTAGATTTTTAACAACTTCTACTTGGGTCCCACCTGCCAAACTATCGACCATGTGCACTTGAGACGCATCGAATACTACATATTCACGCGCATCCTCATTCATTATCCCGTCGTATCCTTGACGTTTTAGGTCAGCGATGTCTTTTTCAGACAGGACCATAGAAGAGGTTCGCACCTTCCGCTGTTCGTCCCGCAATTCTTTTTCAGTTTTACGTCCTAATGCTACGGCAATTTTATCCATAAAGGACGTGTTATTAGACCCTTTAACAATCAGTGGGTTCTTTATATCGAGCATCACTTCGTACACTCGACCTCGATCACTGCTTGGCCCACCCATATAGGATTCAGCCAAGCCACGATCAGGACTAAAGTACAAACCTTTAGTTAAATCCCCACTCTTAAACTCAACAATGTCAGTTTTATAACTACCGTGGTAAACGATACCCTTTACTTTCGACCCTTGCGTTGCGCGTTGCGCTTCAGCAAGTCGCGCTCTGTCATTAACGGTATTAGCTAGTTTACTGGCTACCTGCTTTACGCGACTACTTGGTGACCATGTTGCTAGGTTTACTAATGCGCCTCGGAGATCGCCTTTTCGTAGAGCAACTCGCACTGCTGGATGCAGCGGTACGTCGAGGCCGACTACTGCACTGCGCTCAAGCATCTTCGAGAACATCTTCGACAGTTCGTTCAGGTTAGCCCGTGCATCTTCACGCATCTCGGCTTCGACCTGCGATTGGAGTGCCGCTTCGTTTGCCGCTAATTTGGCTTCACGCTCCCGAAACATCTCAACGTAGTCTGTGTTCTCAATACGGCTAAACTCACGTACTTCCTTATTTAGCGTCTCGTCAATCCACTTGTTTGTCTTGTCAGACAGGTTGGCCTTCGCCCAATCGAGGGCACGCTGTGCAGGTTTCTGCCCCATGCCTCCGTAAAAATTACGTTGTGCTTGGGTTTCGTTAGGCTGCCGACGATACTGTGGCGTTTGGTTAGCCGCATCAAAAATAGCGAGATACAGACCATCAATCGGGCGCTTGACCTTACCTAAATAAGTTAGAGCGGCTTGTCCTTCTTTGTCGCGGACCGTCGTACCATCGGTAAGCAAGGTCAAAATCTTCTGGCGGTCATCAGCAGTCGTGATGTCCTCACCGATAATGTCGGTGTAATCCTTGCTCAGAGTAGTTGCGATACCTTTGGTCTCGGCGTCTTGCGCATTGAAAAGCTCGTTAAGTTGTTTAGACGTATTGTCTTCAACAGGTGCCCGGCGTTTAGAAGTAGCCGCAGGAGCCGTTGCCTCGGTGCGTTTCGGTTTGGTTTTCTTCAAATCTTTGGTGACTTTTGCACCCGCTTCGGGGGACGCAGGCACCACCTTACGCGTTTTACTTTCTTGCTGAGACTCGGTAGCGGCGCGTACCCTCTCGATTTCTTTCGTGATTTCGCCGCGTTCAGCCAACCGCACGTCCAAAGGCTGCGAAAGACGGTTAATCTCTGCCGAACTCAAGTTCAGTGCAAGCTGCTCTCCTTCCGCTCGTCTAGGAGCTTCTCCAGTGCCGCGCTCAGTATCACCCATTCCTCGTGTTCTAGGTGTTGGAGCTGCTTCGGTAGGTCTTCCTGTTTCGGGTAAAGGCGTTCCGAAATCCGGAGTTGGTGTAGTACCTTGAACGCCTGCTCCACCTGTTGCTGGCTGAGCTGGTCTAGGTTGGTCATCTTGGCCTCCTTTTTGTCCGCGTGGTTGAGGCTGAAACAATTCTAGTTGTGCTTCGGGCACTCCCTCTAGCTCGCGTGCGACGTTCAGTCGAGTTTGCTGCGCAATTTTCGGGTTGTTTACAAACTGAACAAACTGCTCACGCACCGCAGGGTCGTTCAAGTCTTTACCCTCAGTACGCTTGCGGATTGGCGCTTTCGGTGCAACGCCAAGGTTATCTAAGAAGTCTTTTGTGATAGTTCTCGGTGCAGGAACCTCTTCTGGTAACTGCTCAGCACGCGTATCCCTACGTCTACCCATCCCGGGAAAAGACTGCTGTGTCATTTCACGGTCAAGTGCACGGCGCTCCGGTATGCGTGTTTCTAGTTCTTCAAGCTGCGTAGCCTCTGGTGTAGTTTCTACTACCTCCAACGGCTCTTCCTGTACTTGCTTGCGCTGTTCTTGTGGGCGCATACCTGCAAACGCGTCTGCCGCACGGCGAATACGCGCAGTTTCTGCTGCGGTCGGCTTGGCACGATCACCACTTGCAATGTTACGGCGAGACAGTTCTTGGGAAAACCGCTTCTCAAGGTTAACGTAGCTACCTGTCGTCGGCTGACCGATAACGGCTTCCAACGCTGCTTCACGGGGGCTTGCTGCTTCTGCACGCGCTTCGTCACGCGCTGCTGCGGTTTCGGTTTCTCGCTGCGATGCGGCGCGCATACGCTCTATACCTGCTACCGCTTCTTCGTCAGCGCGAATCATAGACTCAATTTCAGCGATCTCGGCATCGTCCATGTCCTGTTGGAACATGGCTTCAATCTCACGAGTATCTGCTTCGTCAATCGCACCTTCGATGGTTAGCTGCTCTGGCTCTGGTGTAGCGGCCTGTTCTTCTGCGGCTAGGATTTCGTCAAATACAGCTTCTTCGGTGATCGCGCTTGGCGCAACGCCGCGTGCGGTAAGTCTGTCTACCGCAGAGTTAATTTGATCTGCGTTAAAGTCGGTAAGTGCTTCACCTGTATCCGGTTCAACCGTCTGTGTAGTAGGACGTGCAAACAACTCACCCTGAACCTGACCTTCTTCAAGACGCGGCAAAACTTCTTCGGCGGTGACTTCATCAATTTCGGTAGGTTCTTCACCAGTATCGGTAGCGGTACGTCTCGCGCGCCCCCTCGTAAAAGTATCGACAACGGCTTGTAGGATTGCACCTGCACCGCCGCCAGCAATAGCCTCGTCAATCAGGCCAGCGTCAAGGAGTTCGCGTTCTGCGTTGTAACCACGCTCATTGAGGTTCTGTAGGAACCCCGCCGCTGCTTCCTGCGCTGCTTCAAAGCCACCAGTCGTGAGTGCACTACGGATACGGCTACCGCCTTCCTCGACGGTTTTACCGCCAACCTTCTGTGCAAGCTGTGATACCCCCGGGACTCTTAGGATTCGGCCTAGTGGTAGGACTTCAAGAGAGCCGATAGCGGCACCACGTAGGGTAGCGGATGCACGTTCTTCTTCGGTCGCACCTGCGGCACGAGCACGTTCACTTGCTTCACCAGCACCAGCGCCGATACCGATAGCGGCTGCGCCAATTGTGCCAATACCTGCGGCAACAGGGGCCGAAACAGGGGCCGCAGCGGCGATAGCGGCAGGGGTAAGAGCACCTACAAGAGAGCCAAGTCCTGACGAAATAAGGTACGAGATAGAATCGGGGTCACCACCTTCGGGGCGAAGCGCGTCTGCTACACTTTTGATCTTTTCGCGTGCAACAAGTTCGTCTTCTTCCTCGAGTAAACTAGCGGCACCCAAAGATGCCATCTCGCCTGTACCAACAAAGCCAGACACAAAGCCTGTGCCTACGTTTTCAAAGAACCCTGCTTCTTCGCGCGGGAGCATACTTCCGTACCGAGCCTGTTGGTCGGCAAAGAACGCGGTTAAGTCCTCTCCACGAGGGCGAGATCGCATTTCTTGGATAGCAGTAGCTAATTTTCTTGTAGCTTCTATGTCTCCTGCTGCATATGCATTTTTAAGGGCGGTCCCCAGCTCTTGAATTGTAGCCATTTACCACTCCTATTGTTTACCACCGAACCGTGCTACTAAGTCTTCTATTCCTGCATCCAGTTGTTCACCATCAACTCCCGCTCCCGCACCGGGGCGGTCATATGGCAGATTAAGACGCTCGTAGAGTATTTTTTCTACCTCAAACAGACCTGCACGGTTCATAATTACGTTCGCAGCAAAAATAAGCTGATCTTGTTTACGTTGTGCCGCTGCAATATCCTCAGGTTTGCCTGAGTCCTGTGCTTTACGCATTAACTGTAGGTACTCAACGTCGTTCATAACGCGATCCATAATCTCAGCTTGCCGTGCACTGTTGCGCTCAAGAAGCGTCAGAGAGGCTTGTTGATTGCCTTGCGCCTCAATAGCTAGTTGTACGTCTTTTTGGGCCTCAATTTTCATCTCTTCGAGCCTTGCATTTAGCCTACTGTCCTCCGCTCGCAAAAGAAGGTCCGCCTGACGGTAGGCTTGGTTATATTCAACCTCGGTCATATTAGCCATAATTTCCGCTGCTTGACGTGCGTTAGCTGCGGCACGATCAGCCGCCATATCACCAGAACGCTGTGCTTGCCCTGCAATCGTTGTATCTATGTCCATTGCAGTCCCGGTGAGACCGATGATGTCCTGTAGGCGTTGACGTGCATTGGTGTACTGCTTATCTTTTTCTTCCGCCATACCCGATGAACCACCTGCCATGGTCGTGCCGAAGCTACCACCACCTGCTGTGCCACGAAGGAACGCAGAGATTTGATCTTCACGCTCACGTTTTGGATCAGAGTACCGTGCATCAAAGTCTTCAAGTCGCCCAATAAGTTCATCGAAACGCTCTTGTTTTTCAGCACGCCCTATAAAGTCCGCTGCGTCATCACGCGCGCTATTAAGCGCAGTATCTGCATTACCTGCGTTTGCACTGCCGATACCAAAACGATCGAGTATATTGTCTGCTAGACCGCCCTGTGCGTCTGGAGATTCGAGGTTTGGCGTAGTAATACTAGGTAGACCACCTGTAGGCACAGGGGCTGCTGAGATTTCTACTACTGGTACAGCCGCTTCAGGCGTGCGTTCTGCGGTCGGAGGCACTGTCCCTTCCGTTGCGCCTAGTGGCCCCACTGTAGTTTCTTCCGCCGCTTGATCGGCAAGAGTAGCTTCCAGAGGTGCGGTAGTAATCGGACGATCTCTCATACCACGACGAGTAAGGACTCCCTCACCACCACCCATACGTGCTTGGAGAACGGCTCTAATCTCGTCATCAGTCATGCTGGCACGCGCACGGCGTCCTTGCCCGCCGCTACGGCGGTAAGCATCAATCATCTCTTGAGTAATTCCGCCACCTGTTTGTAGGGCGACTACCCCACCTGCTGCCATGCGTTGCGGCATCTGACGTTGCGCTAATGCGCCAAGACCAGAGGCAACCTGCTGCACCTGTTGAGGGCTAGCTGCGCCTTGTTTAGCGACCTGTTGCATGTTCTTTTGCTGACGCTGTTGCGCCATTTGCATAATGCCCGCTTGCTGTTGCAGCATATCTTGTTTGGTACGATCAAGAAGCTCACGCTCACGCTGTTGTTTAATAGTCTGCGGGTCTTGCGCCATCTGCATCTGCATTTGTTTGGCGGCAGCGTCCTTCTCAGACTTCAGTTTTTGTAAGGCTAGCAAGTCAATAAGCTGCTGGTTTTGTTGGTACCGCTGCATCAGCGCCTGCGGATTGTTCCGATAGGCGTTTACCTTACGTTCGATTTCTTGGTCTATTGCCATCGGTTAACCCTCTTAATCCTGCTACCGTTAGGTTTGCTCATAAATAATTGGCCTAGTATCTGGCACACTAGTGTTTGTCCCACTGTCAGTCTCTTCTTCCTCTTCTTTCTTCTGCGGCAAGAACACTTTTGACAGAAGATCGTAAATACCGCCAGAACCCGACAAGAACTCAGACAACTGGCTAGGTGCGGCATAACTATAAGACTGCGCTGCAATCGGCAGACCCTGCAAGAGAGACTGCATGTACTGCACCTGCTTGTATGGGAAGTCTCGCTCTTCTTCAAACTGTAGACGATCTGCGGTGATGCCCTCAGATTCAATACCCCGCTGCACTGCACCGAGGTCGGCTTGACGCTGTAGCCCCGCTAGCCCGTAGGCACGGTTGGCATCCTGTGCGGCTTTTTGCGCTGTTTGTTCTGTGTTGAACTGCTGCATCGCTTTGTCAAAGGCAGTGGCGTAGCCCTGACCCGTGACGTTAGCCATGTTAGCTAGCATACCGCGTGTTAACTCAGCATCAGCTAATGCCTGACGTGAACCACCGTAAGCGCCAGCACGGGTAAGGCGACCTGCTTGCTCTACACGGGACCGTTCAGTCTGACGACGTAGCTCGTCGAGTTGTGGCTGTAGCGCCGCTTGTACATATGGATTCATGTACTGCTGCGCGCCTTGAGCCGTAAATGTCTGCGGGGTGTACCCCATGGTCTGCTGTTCAGTTGGCATAGCCAACCCAGCAATCCCTTGAAACGCTTGTTCTTGAAGCCCGGATGCACCTGTGGTGAGTGGCCCTGTGTATGCGTAATACGGCTCGTTAGCGAGGGCTGCACCCTTGCCGAGCATCGTGGTTACATATGGACCTGCCCAGTTAGACAGGGAAGATTCTGTGCCTGTTTGTTGGCCTACAATAGG
>Ga0136656_1000652_pt1 | contig 12259 bp, 16 predicted proteins | sample CPBDNA_9_FD_94862 | JGI IMG/M metagenome (GOLD analysis project Ga0136656, IMG submission 94862) | Freshwater to marine salinity gradient microbial communities from Chesapeake Bay, USA - CPBay_Sum_15_0.8_DNA (version 2) | ecosystem: Environmental > Aquatic > Marine > Coastal | place: USA...
AATCCAAGTACTTGAGTGTCTATACTCACATAATCATGATAGGTGCCTGGCTCTCTTCCTCTTTCAAGAGATTTTGCAAAATCTCTGAAAGATGACCCTCTCGCTGTTGCCCTTCCAAATCTATTTATATCTGATTTTGGGTCGGCATAATCTTCATTAAAATCTACTCCTGAAGACATTTGCAGAATGTCTTTAATTCTCACCCCTTCATAGCCAGTGCCATTAAAGTCAGATAAATATTTTGTAATAGGATCTTCAATACTATCAATTAGTCCTTCGTCAAGAGCTATTCCTACCAATGCTGACACAAAGGATTTGGTTACTGAAAATGCTATGTGCTTGCTGGTGGCTGAATTATTATTCCAATAATTTTCATAGAGCAAATCTCCATTATGCAAAACAATCAAACCATCGGTTTTAAAGTGCTCCAAACCTTCAGAGAGAAGTCTTTGCTCACCATCAAAAAAATAAGTTTCTGGTAGAACAAAATCTCTTGTTGGAAATTTATACGGCTTATCTGAGGAAGGAATAGGCTCAGAAACAGAAAAAATTTTATCTATATTAATAAAATTACTAGCTATTGAATCCTCATTATATAAATTTGCTAAATGATAAAGTCTTGCAATTTTGGGACCATAAAAAACCCCAATAATTATGAGCAACACTGATAAAAGAATTAAAAGTATCTTGTACATGCAATTAAGTTAACATATAAATATGTTAAATATAAAAAAAATTGATCACGCTTCGTTTCTTGTTGGAAGAACTATTCTTGGTTTATATTTTTTCATATTTGGTTTTGCCAAGCTTTTTACATATCATGACATTGGTGCCTTGATGCTTCTAAAAGGAGTGCCGTTAGTAACAATTACTCTGCCACTAACTATAATAATTCAGACAACATTTGGTCTATTTATAGTGTTTGGTAAAAATTTAAGATTGAGTGGACTAATATTATTTGTTTTAACTTTTCTAATTAACTACTACATTCATAACTTTTGGGATTTGAGTGGAGATCCTTCCCAGGCACATGAGATGCAAAATTTTATTAAAAATACTGCTATTGCTGGAGGGCTTTTAATTCTAGCAACTAAAGAAAATAACTAGTCGACTTGCCTTGGTATTCTATACATAGCACATATCTTGTTACCAGCCGGGTCTAACAAATATGCTAAATATAACTGAACACCGCCACCCTCTCTAATGCCTGGGGGGTCGCATAATTCAGGATCAGATCCCCCGGCATTTTTTCCAGCTTGATACCATTCGTCTACCATATCTGCACTTAAGGCATTAAATCCAATCGTAGCGCCGTTCCCATGAGTTGCTTCTTGATTGTTAATTGGTTGTGAAATTATGAAGCTATTTTTATTGTTAACGAAATAAATATATCTTGTATGTCCGTCATGATTTAAGGAAAGCTTTCCTGGCCTTGCGCCCAAAGCCGAAAGAGTCTCATCATAAAATACTTTTGACTCTTCTATATTATTTGCACCCAACATTACATGACTAAACATATATAACCCCTTAGTTTAAAATTATTGTTTATAAAATAGTACTATATCTTTGGTAACTATTTCGCATTTCCAACCTCTTTGTTTTGCTATAACTTCAAATGTTTTTTCTGCATAGAAAACTACATGGGTTGGGTCCCTTCTATAATACCATTTATCAAAGGCCTCTCTTTCGGTTAAAAAACATGTCATAACACCAAGCCAGCCCTTGGGTTTCAATAAGCTATTTAATATATCGAATTCCTTCTTTGGGCTAAAAAAGTGTTCTGCTGTCTCAGTACAGGTTATAAAATCATAAATTTTTGAGAATATTTCTTTATTTGGATAAAAAAATGGGTCATATAATTCAATCTCAAAGCCATCTTTCGTTAAGATATCTGCAAGAGCAGGGCCGTGACCGCATCCAAAGTCCAGGCCACAGGAACCTGAAGAAAGTTTTTCTTTTAATGGATTTGTAAGTTTAGATAAAAAATCTCTATAGGCTGTATCTTGAATAATATTTTTGTGTTCAAGGTACCTTTCTCTTTCAGAGGCTGGATCTATATGATGTTTGCTATCTAAGAATATAACTTCACATGAGTTGCAATCCCAATATAAAAGATTATCTGAAGTATTAAAGGGTTTAGTTAACTTGCTTTCGCAAACTATACAATCTTGCATATTAAATGGACTGGGTTATATGTTCTGTGGCCTATTAAGCTCTTTTTTCAGTCTAGCTCTAAAAGAGAAGTCATCGACTGTAATAGTGTGTCTAGGCGTATCTATTTGCTTAACATCAGGTTTTGCAATCTCCTCATCAATAAGTCTTTGAATTGACTTGCGCGGCTTCCAATTGCCCTGCAGATGCTTTGCAGCTAATTTCGATTGTAATTCTGCTCCAGGCCATATGCATCCAAGAGGTTGAAATAAACCAATAAAATATAAGTTATTTACGTCAGCAGGAATCATTCTATGTAAGAGAGGCACTTTGCCCTCCTCATAATTTATAAAGTCTTTTTCAAAAAATGGATGTTGTATTTTAAATCCTGTGCAAGCAATTATTGTATCGAACTCAGAGCTTTGACCATCAACAAAATGAACGGTATTTCCATCTAGTCGCTCTATATCTTTATATGGAGTTACTTTTCCGTGGCGAACCGCATAATAAAGTTCTGAATTAACGGTCGGGTGAGTAGCGAAAAGGTTTTGATCAGGCTTTTGAAGTCCGATATCTTCGTTTTTACCTTGAAATATTTCTAGCATCATTTTTGTAAATGGCGCTCTTAAAAAAGCAGGCATCCATCTATTTTTTAAAGCATATAGGTCGACGGGCAAGCCATACATAAATTTAGGAATTAAATAATAGCCTCTTCTCCAACTAATAGAGGTTGACTTAGAGACTCTTGCAGTTTCTACTGCAACATCACAAGCAGAATTTCCTCCGCCAATAACTAAAACTCTTTTATCAACAAATGGTGCTGAAGATTTAAAGTCATGGGAATGAATCATCTCTCCAGAAAATTCTCCTGGATAATCTGGGTACCTAGGCTTGTGGTGATGTCCATTACATACAACCAATGCATCATAAGTATCAGAAAATTCCTGTCCGTCTTTGAGATTTTTCCATTTAACAGTCCATGTGTCGTTATCTTTTTGTTTACAGTGCAAAACCTCGGTTCCAAAATGAATTAACTTTTTTATATCAAAGTGATCGGCATAATTATTAAAGTATTCTAAAAGTTCTTTGTGAGACGGATAGTCTGAGGCAGAATCGGGTAAAGGATAATCTTCATAGAATGAGGTATATTTCGAACTAATTATATGAGTTGTTTCAAAAACACTTGAATGTCCTGAAGGATCATTAAACCTCCAGTTACCTCCAACTCCCTCACATCTCTCAAACGCTGTTACCTCAAAACCTGCTTCAGAAAAGTTCTTTATTGCAGTTATGCCTGATGGGCCTGCTCCAATAATTGCTACTTTATTTTTCATCATCAATTTTGTTTTTTAATATCATATAATTCTACATCTAAATAAGGTTAATAAAAAAATCTTTAACAAGCCTAGCTATATTTAACATATGACAAAAACAGTAAATGTAGATAATAAGAATTCATTTGAAGATACTTTAAGTGGAGTTCTCGATCTTTTAGATTCTGATAAGCAACAGTTTATCTATTTAACTGGTGCCGCTGGAACTGGTAAAACGACCCTCATAGAAAAAGTTTTAGAAGAAAATAGTCTTAAAAAAATTGTTGTTGCCCCTACAGGTGTTGCAGCATTAAATATTGGCGGCAGTACGATAAACTCTGCTTTTAGAATTGGTTTTGATACTTTTCCGGTTATACAAGAGTCAAATGATCCTAGATTTAAAAAATTATTAAAAAAATTAGAGCTTTTAATTATTGATGAAATTTCAATGGTTCGAGCTCCGATGCTTGATGCTATATCTGAGACCCTAAAACTTTATAGAAATAGTGATAAGCCTTTTGGTGGGGTTCATGTTCTGGCATGCGGTGATCTTTTTCAATTACCTCCAGTTGTTAAGGATAATGAAATAAATGCAATAGATGAAAAATATGATTCTGTATATTTCTTCAGCGCAAATAGTTTTAAAGCAATAAAGAATCCATCCTTTTTTGAGCTTACTTATTCTTTTAGGCAAAGCGCAGATGAAAATTTTTATTCTCTTCTTAATAATATTCGTCTAGGAGAAAATCTTGAAGAATCAATAAATAAAATCAATCATGCCTGCTTTAATCCAGATTTTGATAATGAATCTTCTCTTATAATCACCACAAGAAAGTACAGAGCAGAGCAAATAAATGAAGAAATGTTAAATTTCATAGAAGGACCAGCTACATCAGCTAAGTCAGAGGAATTTGGAGAGTTTAATGAAAATGATCTTCCGGCGCCAAGGAATTTAAGAATAAAAAAAGGTGCAAAAGTAATGTTTATAAAAAATGATAGTGAGGGGCGATGGGTAAACGGCACAATAGGTGAGGTTACTAATTGTTCAGACAAAAAAGGAAGGTTCTTAAGAGTTCAGGTTGGTGATGATATACATAAAGTTAAAAGAGAAGAGTGGAATAAAATTAAATATGTTTACGATGAATATAATGATGAGATGGAGGAGGAGGTCGTGTCATCTTTCAAACAATTTCCTATTAAGCTTGGGTGGGCAGTTACTATTCATAAAGCCCAAGGATTAACTTTAGAAAGTTGTTCGATAGATTTAGGTAATGGTGCATTTGCTACCGGTCAAACTTATGTGGCTCTGAGCAGATGCAAGACTTTAAACTCTTTAAATCTATATCAAGAATTACAAGTTAGAGATGCAATGGTTGATTCTGCTATTACAGATTTCCACGAAGAAAATTTTTAATGTTTCGATTTTAACTTTCTAAGATATAGCACTCCAAATAAAAAAGTATATAAGTACCCTTTTAGTCTGCCATGAGGAGATTTATTAATAGTCTTTCTATAATAAATACATTCTATGAAATGGATAAAAAACCAAGCGAAGACTAAAAAATAAATAATCTCTATCACTTAGTTTCCTGGACTTTTTTCATCCTTGAACTGTTCCTTTTTCTCAAGACTAATCTTGTCTTTAAGGCTCATGACATATGCAGCTACAGAAAGAATCAAAATTGCTCCAGACTCTCCAATCAGCATTAGCGCATCCATTTCTTTGCCTTGCATAATGATTAATCTACATAAAGCTGTTATCGCAATAATAATAGGGAGCGTTACTGGAATCCTACTTGTGCTATAGAATGCACCAACCATTCCTATTATCTCAACATAAATAAATAACATAAATAAATCTGAAAGAAGTATCTCTCTTGCTTCATACATCCAATATAAATACTGAGCCGCTGCAACACATGTTGCTATTCCAATAATTGCCAAAAGAATCTTTTCACTAATTACTGTGGTCCAGTGAAGGCCGCTGTCTGTAAAGGGTAGTTTTAATTTCATCATTATAGAATATCTAAACTTTACTAAATGGTCTAGTTAGCTGGGTTTACAGTTTCTGCTTCAAGCAATATGTCCTCAGGTATTTCAAAGGCGTTTCTCTTTAAAACCCATGATTTGGATATATCAGCTACCTTAAGTTCTGCATATAAATGTCCAAACTTTCCAGATCTTTTGCTTTTAGCATCCACTGCTTCATAAATTAATTTATCTCGAATATGTTTGAGTTCTGGTAAAAGCAATATCACCTCTTCGTGTTCAGAAAAATATAATGCCAGTGTTGCTGAAAGTTGTGATGCATTAGACAAATGAATAAAGCCATCAATTTGATCAAGCTCTGTAGTTATTAGCCCGCTAATTTTTGATTTGTTCCACTCTTCAGGGGTGAGAATTTTATATAAATTTTCTTTCATTTTAATAAACTCATCCTTATTAATTGAGCAATAGTATGTTGATATTTAAACATAATTAAAAATATAAAAACCAATAAAAATATGTCAAACTTTTAGAAAAATTACTAAAGGTTATATGAACTTCAAAGAATTTGCTGAATCAAGAAAAAGTGTCAGAGGATTTTTAGACAAACCAGTTCCAAAAGAACTTGTTGATGAAATTATAGAGGCTGCTAAGTGGGCGCCTTCTTCATACAATACACAAACATGGCATATTCATGCAGTAGCTGGTGAGGTATTAAATAAAATTAGAGAAGGTAACATCGAAGAAACCATGGCTGGGAAACCTCACGTGCGTGATTTTCCATACAAAGAAGAGTACGAAGGAATTCATAGAAAGAATCAAATCGATGTTGCTATCCAACTCTTTGAAGCTATGGGTATTGAAAGAGACGATAAAGAAAAACGTATGGATTGGATGCTGAGAGGATTTAGGCAATTTGATGCACCAGTTTCTTTGGTTCTAACATATGACAAATATCTTGAACCAGCTGCAATTAGTCAGTTTGGTCTGGGTTCTTTGGCGTATGGAATAATACTAGCTGCTTGGGAAAGAGGTATTGGGTGTGTTATTAACGGTCAAGGCATAATGCAGTCTCATATTGTTAGAGAGTATGCAAAAATTCCTGATGATCAAAATATAATGATATGTATAGCTATGGGTTATCCAGATGAAAGCTTTGCTGCAAATGACGTAAGATCAGTCAGAGCAGATAATAAAGATTTTGTTAAATATCTTGGTTTTGATAACGAGTAGTTTATTTATCCTCTTCTTTGTCTTTGCTTTTTACTTCGACTTTTATTTGAACGTCAACGTCTTCTAGACTTTCCAAATTATCAAGATCTAACCCCTCAAGTACATTCATATTTTGAAGCAAATCTAATTCTTTAACTCCCTCTAGTTCAGAAATTTCACCAGTTTTATAGTCCGCTTTCTTAATAATCATATGTTTTTTCATGCCTCTTTCTTTTTCTGGCTTTACATAATCATCAAATAAAATTGCGCCACCTATTAAAGATCCTAAAATTATGGCTTGTATATATTTCTCATTCATTGTTTTCTCCTATTTCTATTTTTGACATTTAAAAACATTAAAAGTTCGTGGCTCCTATTTCATAAAAGGCATTATCTTGATCTCTCTAGTAATTATATAGCGAATGATAATTGCTATAACCAAAGGCATGCTTGAAGCTGTAAGATGAATAATAACTTCATCTTTGCTTTCATCTAACGCTGAGGCTACCAACATAAAACAGAATGCAAAAAAACCTATCCAGTGAATAGTTTTTGCAACGAAGGTTTTCAAAATTAAAGCTTATTCAAGCTATTAACAAGCTCCTTGTTTTCAAGCTTTTCCATATATTCTAAAGATTTCAGATTGTCTTCTAATTGTTTAATATTAGACGCTCCAAGAATTACTGTTGAAACATTTTTATTTAATAGGCACCAAGCTATAGCAAGCTTTGTTGGGTCTAAATTATAGTCTTTAGCTATATCGATATAAGATGAAACCTTCTTCATTCTTTCTTGGCCCCTGTCAGAATCAATCATATGTTTGCGCAGCCATTCATAACCCTTGAGTGATGCCCTGGAGCCCTCTGGCACGCCGTCTAAATATTTTCCGGTTAGTGCGCCAGATGCAAGCGGTGACCAAATGGTTGTCCCCATCTTATATTTCTCAAAGATTGGCCTATATTCAACCTCAAATCTTTCTCTATCTAATAAGTTATATTGTGGCTGCTCCATGGTTGGGGGTGTTAAATTGTTTTGTAGGGCAAACTCATAAGCTTGGTTAATTTCTTGTGCAGTCCATTCAGATGTACCCCAATATAAAATCTTTCCTTGGGTTATTAAATTATGCATAGCCCAAACTGTTTCCTCGATCGGTGTGTCAGGATCTGCTCTATGGCAGAAATATAAGTCTAAATAATCAACGTGCAATCTTTTAAGGGCCTGATTGCATGCTTCTGTAATATGTTTTCTGCTAAGGCCCATTTGCGTTGGGAGCGGGTTATCATGTGATCCAAAAAAAACTTTTGAGCTAACGCAGTATGAATCTCTAGGTCTATTAAGTGTTTTGAGCGCCTCTCCCATAACGATTTCTGACATGCCTCTTTCATATCCCTCAGCATTGTCAAAAAAATTTACACCAGAATCTAAGCATAGGCCAAACATTTTCTCAGCCAGCTTAGAGTCAACTTGTTTATGAAAAGTTACCCATGAACCAAAAGACAGCTCTGAAATTTTTAAGCCAGAATTACCAAGCTTTCTATATTGCATCTTTTAAAGCTTTTTAAATAGCAAAGTCATCCTATCGCTTTCGCCAATATCGATATATTTTTCTTTATCGACATCTTTAAGCCTGAGATTTGGTGGAAGAGTCCAGACCCCTTTGGGATGATCTTTAGTATCTTTGTTATTTGCATTAATTTCTGAGCTTGCAACCAAAGTAAAGCCATGTTTCTTTGCAACCATAATTGCATGTTCTTCTGTTACGTAGCCAGTTTTTTTCATTATATCCATTGAAGTGCCTGGGCTAGCTCTGTGCTCAACAACACCAAATATGCCTCCGGATTTCAGTGCTTTGTAACTATTGGCAAAAATAAGATCCATTTGTGGACCCAGCCAGTTATGGAGATTTCTAAATGTAAGGACTGCATCCACACTTCCTTCGCTAGCAAGTTCTGAGCTAAGATCAACTATATAAACATTGTCATACATTGGTTTTTCTGCGATTTTCTTTTCGTATGCTGCCCTGCTATTTTTAAAATAAGTTCTATCTGAGTTTTTATCAAAATGTGCTGCTATTAAAAGTCCGGGCTCGTGAAGATAGTTGGCAAGAATTTCAGTATACCAACCTCCTCCGGGTGACAGTTCGACCACCCTCATATCCGATTTAATTTGAAAAAAAGTTAGGGTCTCATGGGGATTTCTATATTCATCTCTTGAAACATAACTAGGGGTTCTTTCTTTGCTGGCTATTGCATTTTTTAGGTCATGAGTATATCCGGATGAACTAAAACAAAAAATAGTTACAAGTGTTAATAATCTTATATATTTATTCATAATTCCATTCTAAACCCAGTTAACGAATATTGACAATATAATTAAAAATTTAAATGTAACCTTTGCTTCTCATAAAATTTATGGTAAGTTTACGTTACATTTAATTTTTTAGTATGGAGAAAATAATGAATGGATTTATGGATTCTTTGAATGGAGCATTAGCGCTTGGGATTGGTTATGTTAGCGTGCTATTGCCTGTTTTAATTGTATTAATTATCTTTTTTTATGATTCTAAAAATAAGAAGAGCAGATATGACACACTCATCACAATATCAAAAAACATAAATAATCCTGATGATTTGAAAGAAATTCTAGAGAGTTTAGTTGAAAGAAAATCACCGACCGATTATAGAAGAAATGGTGTTATTACAATTGGAGTAGGTATTGGTCTATTTTTGCTAGGTAAGTTTGGTTTAGGTGTTGGTGCCATTTTTGGAGTGGGGTTATTGGTTTCCGCAATTGGTATTGGGTTGATGATTGCTGGGTATCTTTATCCAATAGAAAGTGAAGAAATCAATAAAGCAGTAGAGCAATTTGAAAAGAAATAGTTTTGGGTAAAAATCATAAAAAACTACTAAACAACCTTGAAGATCTAAGAAAGTCTGCTGGTTTCACTCAGCAAGAATTGTCAGACCAAGCAGACGTTTCAAGAAAAAGTATCAATGCTATTGAAAATGGAATTTATGTTCCTTCCACAGTGCTTGCTTTACGAATAGCAAAGATTTTAGATTGTTCGGTTGAGGATATCTTTAAACTCCCTTAGGGGATAATATTAGTTGTTTTAGCATCTTAAAATTTTAAAAAACTGCCATTAATTTTCTCCACTGTGGCAGAGTATCCGAAGCAGAATTTTTTATTTTATGTTTAGTCAGCTTCTTGGGTTTGCTCACCTACCTCTGCGGCGATGGCATTAGGTACAAGCATTGTCAAAGCATAGTGGGCTATTTTCCATTTACCATTTTTCAGTTGTACAACACCAGTGCCTCTGCAATGTCCTAGTTTTTCATTGAACAGAATTTCATCGAACCATCTTGTATTACTCTCTCCTGACCAGTTTCTCTCAACAACTTTATAGGTCCATCCATGACCGTCTGCAAAGGCTGGTTTGGCATAGTTCTTAAACTCTTCTATGGTCCAGCGCTCTGTTTTGTCTGTTCCTAAAAAAATAGCGTCCGAACTATAACGGGCAAAATAGGTTTCAAAATTCCCCCTGTGTGCGTCTTGGTGAAGACCATCCAATAAAGCGTCGATGGCAAAACGTTGATCATCCGCCTTTGTAAAAGATGACAATAAAAAAACAAACATTACAATAAATTTATTTTTCATATCTTGTTTCTTTGATAGAAGGTTTGTTGTTTTCGCTTATCATTACATCAACAATGACCCCAATGACCATGTTGAGAAGAATAACAGCATTAATAATTATAAAGAAAACAAAATAAATCCAAGCAAATTGGTTGGTTTGAAGAACTCGCCCCATAATTGCCCCCCAATCGTCAAAAGTTGCTACTTGCGCCAGTGTCAGCAATGCCCTGCCAACATTTCCCCACTTTAACGAATCAACATCAGCAAATAACATAGTGCCAATTACCGCAAAAATATATGTAAATATAAATAACAAAAGGGCAACGAATCCAACTCTGGGCAATGACATAATTAATGAGTCTATAATTTTTCTGAATGCTGGAATGACAGTTATAATTCTAAGAACTCTAATAATCCTAAGCAGCCTTGCAACAAATATTGCAGAACCCGCTCCAACGGGAATAAGACTTAAAGCCACAATAATAAAATCAAAAATGTTCCACCCATCTTTAAAAAACTTACCAAATGATTTTTCAGATACAATTCTAACTAGTATCTCAAATACAAAAAAAATAGTAATTACATAGTCAAATGCGATTAAAAGCTTGAGGTAATTTTCTGGAAGATTATAAGAGCTTACTCCTGCATATATAGCTGAAGCTATTATTATAAAAATTACTAGGGTGTTAAAAAACTTACTATTTCTAATATTTAAAAAAACGTCAACTAGATTATTCATATGTTTATACCAAATCTACTTTACAGCAAAAGAATAAGTGAACCTCAACTTTCATTTTCCACTATTTCTGAGATTTTTAAAACCCTCTAAGAATGGGAGGTTAAAACGAAAGTTGGCGTTGGTACTACTCTTGGCGCTGCTGTTTTTTGCTTTAACTAACGGCCCTGTTTAAATAGGGTTGGTGTTGCTCTTGGCGGAGCTATAGATTGAACTCTCAGAAAAAAGATAAATAAAACTCGAGCCTTCCCTATTAAAAGGGAGAGCTCGAGTTAGCTTAATTAATCTCTTACAGAAACTCCGTCAAACTCTATTCCGGTGATTCCTTCTGCCCCACAAGTTACCATGTCTGCTGCTTTTTGAGGTAGGTGGGTTGCCTCCCAAATAACGTTGTCACTTGCTTTGGCTTCATCGCTTGACCAAATGTCTAACCATATAAAGTCTGCTGGCATTTCTGGTTCAAACATCGGCTCAAGAAGTGTATACCAGTGATTTTCAGAAAAGTCTGTAATAGCATTTAGATCAGCTCTGTAATCGTGAAGAGTTTTTTCATCTGACCCCTCATTAAAGTTACAAAAATAATAGGTATGACTAAAAGTATCAGAATCACTCCATGATTTTGGAAATCTGCCCACTTCTTGACTAAATAAAAATGCACCATTGTCTATATCATTTGACATGATTCCAGCTATGTCTTCTTGCCAGCCGTCTTCATGGTCTAACAACCACTCTTCATAACAAGCATCTCGTGCTCCTTCTGATGGCCATGCAAGCATCCATATAAAATCAAAATTTTCATTTTTTACTTTTGGTGTAAGAACACTAGCTCCGTTTATATTGCATGAAGTTTGATTAACACGGGTGTTCCATTTCTCAACAAGCATATCGAAGTTTTCTTGAGAGTAATTTGGTCCTTTTGAGTGCCAAAAATACTCTATAAGAGGTGGGTTAGAGTTTGGCCATAATGTATTTCCATAAAGAGCTTCAACAACTAAAACATCACTATTGTACTCATCGAGTTCTATAATTTTTCCGTCTTTAAACTTAAAGGTAAAAACATACTCATTGTCATATTCTCCATAGGCACCCTCAGCATCCCCAACCATGATTACAGCAGCACTATCTATATCTGCTATAACATCTAAAGGTGTTAAAACAATGCCTCCGGGCAATAAGGCGCCCACAACATCTAAAAACTCTGTAAAGTAAGTTTCTTTGTCATAAG
>Ga0136656_1000661_pt1 | contig 12154 bp, 11 predicted proteins | sample CPBDNA_9_FD_94862 | JGI IMG/M metagenome (GOLD analysis project Ga0136656, IMG submission 94862) | Freshwater to marine salinity gradient microbial communities from Chesapeake Bay, USA - CPBay_Sum_15_0.8_DNA (version 2) | ecosystem: Environmental > Aquatic > Marine > Coastal | place: USA...
CGATGATTTTTTAAGGCAAATGAGACTAGAATTAACATTAACTCCTAAAAATAATAAATTTACTTTACCATTAAATTACCAATACTACTTATATATTTCATTCTTTATAATATTTGATAATGCTTCTGATGAGTTTAAAGAATGGGTCAAAAATAAATCTTTTAATAATCGGAATGATAGATTTTATTTATATAATTTTTCATTATTGAATTTTATAAATGGTAGAAGTGTTGATTTGAAAAATGTTTCTATATCAAGCGAAGGGGATGTTAAAATAATTTTTTCAACTCCAATTAATGATGAAAAAATTAAAAAATACATTAAGGATTTACTTTTAAATAATAATATTTATTTTTATCCTGCGAAAAGAGAAAATCAAGAATTTGAAATTACTGAAGTAATTGAAATAAATGAGGAGTCTATTCCTGAAAATTCATATTATAAAATGATTTCACCAGGATGCTATTTTACTAAAAACTATAGACATTTCTTCTTAACTGGTGAAGATAAACTAATTGATAATATTATATATGACCTTAAAACAAAATATAAATTATTTTATGGTGAGGATTATAATGGAGATATATCTTTTGAATTTGATAAAAAATATATTGAAAATAATAAAGTTAGCAGACTTATCACAATGAAAGAAAATACGGCACAGGAATATAAAATTAGAGCATTTGAGTGTCCTTTTACTTTAATGGCATCTCCAGATATGCAATATATTGCATTGACTTGCGGAATAGGTATGAAAAATAAATTTGGATTTGGGGCGATTGAATTGAGTGAATTAAATAATGAAGATTCAAATAATAAAAATTCTATTAATGAAAACAATAACGCTTCAGAAGTAAATAATGAAGGTGGTGTTTTTAATAAGGTTAAAAAAATATTTGGCTTTAATTAACTTTCTAATTTCTTTTTAATTGATTTAATATCATTGATTAATGATGGCAAATTTTTGATAATTGCTTCAATTTTGAAGGCCTCTAATCTTGGTTTTATAGGACTTCCGAAATAAATTCCTTTAGTTGTTACAGATTTTGCAACACCTGATTGTGCCATGATAGTAACATCGTCGGTTATTTCTAAGTGACCAGCTGAACCAGCTTGTCCACCCATTCTAACTCTTTTACCAATTTTTGCACTTCCAGAAATACCAACTTGAGATGCAAATGCACTATTTTCTCCAATTTCAACATTGTGTGCAATCTGAACCAAATTATCTATTTTAACACCGTCAGCAATGTGAGTACTACCAATCAATGCTCTATCTATACAGACATTAGCACCAATTTCTACATTATTACCAATTATAACATTGCCTAATTGAGGGATTTTAGTGTAGGAACCGTCTGGATTATCAAGATATCCAAATCCATCTGACCCAACTACAGCTCCAGGATGAATAATTACATTATCACCAATTATTGTATCTCTTTTTATAACTACATTTGGGTGAATTAAACAGTTATCACCTATTTTAACATTATCTTCGATAACAACATTTTCAAGAATCGTTGGGTTATTACCTACATTTGCATTTAAGGATATAGAAGCACTTGGTCTAATTCCAGAACTAATCGCATTGAAATGTTTATCAATGTATATTAAAAGTTGAGCAAAGGCAAAATAAGGATTATCATGATATATCAATGCTTGATTAGTATCATGTTTATACTCCGCACCTTTGAATAATATTAGTAATCCTGGTTTAGTTTCTTTTGCTATTTCTAAAAATTCATCATTCTGACAAAATGATATGTCATTAGTACTTGCATATTCAATTCTTTGCAAACTTGTAAAAAATAAATCAGGCGAACCAACTAGTTCGCCATTGATTATATTTGATATTTCTTTTGAAGATAATTTAAAATTCATATTTACTTCTTTTTATTTGGATCTTCTGTTTCAGGTTCTTTCTTTTTATCATCATTCCCATCTGGAGATGGTTCTGTTGGTAATTCAGTTGGATCACCACTTGGAGGTACAAGACCTTCGGGTTTCAAATCAGTTGGAACAGGTTGCAGTTCTTGAGAGTCTCTTGAATCTGTTCTGCTTCTTGAACGAGATCTACCATTCTCTCTGCCTCTTTGGGAATCGGGAGTTCTAGATTCTTTTTGTTGATTTCTAGGATCTGCTTCAATTTTCTTATTCAATTCATCTTTTAGATCAGATACATCTAGACCCAACTTTTCCATGATTTTTAATGTCAAATCATATTTATAATTAGAGTATGGAATAGGTTGCAGACTTTTATCAAAAACGAAATCAAATCCTTGCTCAGCAGCTACTTCTGAAGTTGCAGCAAAAATTTTATCTTCAATCGGAGCCCATACTGTTTTTACCAATTTATCATATTCACCACCAGTTTCAAAATGTCTTTTTGCGAAAGAATTTTTTTCTCTTACTATCATTGATAGTTGAGCATTTTTGTCTTTTAATTCCTGGTCAGTCCAAATAAGCTTATTTTGTTTAATCTCTAATTCAATATTATCAATCTTAATTTGAAAATTTTCCATTTCTCTATTCCATTGCTCAACGCTAGATTGAATTCTCTGCTCGGCTCTTTTTGCTTCAGGGAATCTAGCTCTGATAATTTCAGAAGACATAAAAGCTACTCTCTGTGCAAGAGTAATAGAAGTAGAAAGTAAAAATATTATTAATATTGATTTCATATAGAATTAAATTTATTATTTAGTTTTATTACCACGTTTTAATTGGTCTAATACTTTAAATGTAATATCTAAAGCATCATCAGCATACAATAAAGTAGGGTTACCTTTATCTAATACAATTGAAATTTTTTCTTCTTTTGCTACTTTTTCGATAGCAACATTAATTTTTTCTCTGATTGGTAAAAGTAGTTCTGATCTCAATTGAGCTAATTCACCTTGTTGACCTAATTTATCTTGATAATATTGTTGAAATGCCATTTGTTGTGCTTGTAAATCTTGTTCTTTAGCTTGCTGTTGTTCAACAGGCATCATTGATTTTTGTTTTTGGTATCCAGCTAAATCTTCTTCGAATTTCGCTTGCATTATTTGAAGAGTATCTTGAACTTTTTTAGATCTTTCAGCCATAACTTTTTCAGCATCTTTGGCTTCAACCATATTTTTTCCGATTTCATCTAAATCTACAACACCAACTTTTAACTGTGCTTGTAAAGCTGTAAAACCTACAAAAAACATAACTGCAATCAATAATGATTTCATAAAATTCCCAATTTGTTAATAATAAAAACGCAAATTACGAAAACATTACTTTTTATACGAATGTAAATATATTATGTTCTAATTTAATAGCACTTTACCTACATAAACTTCATTTTCAATCGAAACTCTAACTAAAATTACCTTTTCAGAAATATCTTGTAAATTAATTGGAGTTAGATTTCCATCACATTCATAAAGGCATTTCCCTAATAGATTATTTATGTTTATTGAACTAATTTTCTTTTTGCTTGATATTGTCAAAATGTTGTTGTTAATCTTAAAATCCAAATCTTTAAGATTTTTCACTGTATTGGTGTTTTCGAAGACTATAAATTCAAAAAATAATATTCCGAATTCTGAATTATTTACAGCGTTTGAATTTAATGATATATAAAAACTATACTCCCCTGCTTCATCACCAACAAATTTTATATCTTCATTAAAATAAATTTTATCTCCAGGTGCAATGACTATTGGCTCTAGTAAAAAACCTTCTTCATTATGTTTGAATTTACCATCAAAAATAAAATTCTTTAGATCAACTTCATCGTTGTTGATGTTATAAATACTATCTAAATTTATTTTATCTATTATCAGATTATAAGTGCCATTTTCTTTTGTAGAAAGATTATAATTTTGGATGAAAAATTTGTTATTATTTAATAAAAGTTCGCTTCCTTGGCTTAATGTATCAATGAAGCTGTTATTATCATAGCGCCAATATATTCTTGCAATCCCTCCTTTTCCAAAGACTGTATATGTAGATGATGAGTTTGTAGTGTTTATTACTAACTTGGCGTAATCTCCATAGCCATATTCATCATTGAACTCAGCTTTTGTATATTCTCTGTTTGGTTTGTAAGTTATATTGATTGAAAATTGTTCCTCTGGATTTATCTCAGTTGGTAAAATTAATTTATTATCTAAACTAAATGTAATATTACTATCTATTAAGCTGATTGATAAAATGTTTGTTTTATCACTGCTAATTAGATTAAAAGGTATATTGATTTTTGATGAATCGCCGACTTGAACTAATCCGAAATTTATATCTTCAATCCCCAATTCCAGCGTATCATAAATAATTATTTCTGGTTTTAGTTTTCCTAAATCAAACCATTCAAAATTATTAGAATTGTCAATTGCTAAAACTTTATAATTGCTTTCTAATGTTGGAGTAAAAGTATGACTAAATTGAAATTTTCTAGTTTTCGAGTTTAAAAGAAAGCTATCAATTAAAACTTTTTCTTCCTCATATAATTGAAATCTATATAGATCAGATCTCTCATCATTAAGAGTAAATTTGAGTTCTACAGAATCTGAATCTTCGCTTACAGGATTATTACGAAAGAAGGTCAACCATGGTGATTTATTATCAATCAGTCTTTGATTTCTAAGATTTCCTATTTCGGAGAAAGCAACTGTAAATGTCTGACTTGATTCATTAATATTAATTAAATTATGGGTTTGATGACCTTCTGCTGACCAAATAAAATCATATTCAGCAGATTCATCTTCTATCAATGAATAGTCATTTTCATAATATTCAGAAATTGAATAATAGTTTTTGAATGATTTGTATGAGTTTTCATTAATAAATATTTCATCACTTAATATATTGTTTTTTAAAGGTGCGATAATTGTAGAGTTTACTTTGATATCATTGTTATTACCTAAAAGTAATTTTGGACTTAATGATTTAGTAAGTTTTAAAGTTGTTGGTAATACATTAAACATTGAGGATTTAAACTTTGTATTATCATCTGAACTTGAAGGGTTTAGATATATGATTCCAATCGGCTTATCCGATGTAATTATTGAATGTTTGATTTCTGAACTTTTTTCCATTATTCTATAGTCAGCCCAACTCCTATTTTTTAGCCCTGGTGTTGAATTTGTCATTGAAATAATTTGTTTTCCATTTTCATAAACTTTTGTAGTATTATCAATTGTAAAAACTCTTATTAATCCAGAATAATATCTATCCTTGAAATAAGGAATATAAAATTCTTTACCGAAGTAATTTGTTCCTAAGCCAACTTCCATTAAATAATTACAAGTTGGGGTATCATCAGGTACATTAGAGCAATAATTTGCATTAAAAAGAGATATTTTTTTGTTTGATATAACTCTTGTACCAGCCAGTTCGAAATCTTGGTCTCTGAAATTTTGTAGAATTAAAACATCTTTACTGTCTAAGATTATTTGTTTTGATTCTCCGAACTCTAAAGTATCACCATTTAAAAAGATTCTAGTAGAACTAACTCCACCTATTGTTAAGTCAATGATTGTACTATCTTCGAAAGCGCAAATAGTAGAAATGGAAGATAGATTTCCAGGATTTACATTTAGTCCTGAATAGGTTTGAACTACATAACTCGTATCACACAGATTCTGTGGAATTAGGAAAGTTGATTCAGAGTTGGTTTCCGTTTTTACTGTTAGAAATGCTTTAAATGGTTTTTCTGCAAGAAGCTTAACAGCTGATTTTCTGTTAATTTGACTGTTTTGTTGAAGTATTTGCTGTTGAGTAAAAGTATTAGAAAAAATATGATTTTTCAGATCTATACTTTTTAATTCACCTTCTTTTAAAAGTACTTTTGTATTAAAGTTTTTACTTTCAATGTTGACTATAGTATTGAATTCGGAATATAGCTTTAACTCGCTATTAATCTCACTATTCGAATATGGCATTGGAATCGAAAAAATATATTCTGTTCCTTCACCATTATTCCCTATTAGATCTACTTCGTCAAAATTGGGTTGTGAAAATAATAAATTAAAAAAGAGTAAGTATAATATCATATAGAGAATTCCTAAAAGTTTTAAGCAAGTTAGCAAAAAATTAGATATTTTCTATAATTTCTTTGATTTTGCTAGTTTCAAAGCCTCTCCTGGCAAGGAAAGCAAATAATAATTGTTTAGATTTTTTATCATCATGTCTTTTAAGTAGGGTATCATATTTTTTCTTTGCAATTTTAATAGCTTTTTCGAAAGATTCATCATTGGGGAAAAAGTTATCTATAGCATTTAGAATTATATTTTCGTTTACACCTTTATTCAAAAGTTCATTTTTAATTCTAATTTTACCCCAGTTTTTGCTTAATGATTTTTCCTTGACAAATAAATTTGCATAATTTTCATTATCTAATAATTTAAACTCATAAAGAAAACTTATACACTCTGCTATGATTTTATCATCATAAGAATTTTGTTTTAATCTTTTTTCAACCTCATATTGAGTTCTCATTTTATATGAAGCAAAAGTATAAGAAAGATTTTTAGCTTTTAAAAGACTATTGTCATAAATAATTGATTGATATGTTTCATTATCAACCTCAAGTCCATTTTTGAGTGAATATTTTAAAACAATATCAAAATGTAGAATTATCTCAAAATTATTTTTTCCATCTAAAACATCACAATAGCAAATGTTTCCTCTTGAAAATAATTTTATTTTTTTAAATTTTATCATTTTAATTTTATTTTGTTCTAATAATTTTTTAATTTAGGACAAATTTATCTTAAAACAAAATAACAACTAAATGTCAAAAACAATTAATATTTTAGTATTTGAAGATGAAATAACAAGTACAATCTTTATAAAAAGGTTGCTTACAAAAAACAACTATGCCTGTAATGTTAGGTCAGAATAACATGTCTATCAAACCGGGTCATATTTATATTTCGCCTGGAGATCATCACATGTTGATTAATAGCAATTTGACAATTACATTAGATGATGGCCCTAAAGAGAATTTTGTTAGGCCTGCAGCAGACCCAATGTTTAGATCAATCGCAAACACTTTCAATGAAAGATCGGTTGCGATAGTACTTACTGGATTAGGAAGAGATGGTTCTAATGGTTCTCAGGTGATTAAAAAGATAAATGGTAAAGTAATCATCCAAGACCCTACAACTGCTATTGCTCCTTCGATGCCTAGATCTGTTTTAGATGAAGGAATTGCGGATGTAAATACAACGGTAGATCAAATTCCTAGAAAGATTGCTGAGTTTATAAAAAAATTAGTTTAAATCATTCAACAGATAAGATACTACTGATAGTATCAACTATGGATAACATTCTAGAATAATTCATTCTTTTAGGTCCAATTAGCCCAATTGAGCCAGAAGCATTTCCAATTTTATATTTGGATAGTATAATACTATAGTCTTCTAAGAGTTCGTTGCCGGACTCTTTTCCTATATATACTTTTGTGCCAGATTTGTCAATTTGCTCATCAATTAGATGAATAACTAAGTCTTTGTTTTCAACTAATTCGATTACTGATTTCACTTTATCAATGTCTTCAAATTCTGGATAAGAAATAAGATTCTTTGTTCCAGATGTTAAGATTTTATCCTGAGCATCTTCATCTTTGAAGATTTTATCAGCAAAATCTACAAATAATCTGATCATAGGAGATTCTTTATCATCGAAATCACTTACCAATCTAGGGAAATTATCTCTAATATATCCCAGAGTTTTTCCTGAAATTCTTTCGTTCAAATATCTTGATAGTTTTACAAAATTACTCTCACTAACTGCGAAATTCATTTCCAAACTTACTGTTCTAATAATATTTGACTCTAAAGCCAATACAATCAATAATCTTTCAGAACTTAATTGTACTAATTCAATTTTGAAAACTAATACATCTGCCAATTTTGGAATACTAACAATACTTAAATATTGAGATAATGAACCTAATAGTTTTGATGCATCTTTCAAAACTTGATCAGAAACATCATTTACTGATTTTAATCTCTCTACTTCATTTAATTCATTTTGAGAAAGAAATTCAATTTGTTTTAAGGAATCAACATAAAATCTATATCCTTTATCCGTTGGCACTCTCCCAGCTGAGGTATGAGGATGATATATATAATCTAGCTCTTCTAAGTCAGCCATTACATTTCTCAAACTTGCTGGTGATAAAGATAATTTATCTTCAATAAATTTTGATAATTTACGGGAACCAACAGGGATTGCCTTTAAAATATACAGATTTACAATAGATTTTAAAATCTCTTGTTCTCTATCGTTTAATATATTTTCGTAAGGGTTACCAATCATAATACAAATTTATGTAATAATGTAATTATTTAATTCAATTTTTATCAATCTAACAAATCTGGACGTAATAATTTTGTTTTATTATATGAGTTTTCTTGTCGCCATATTTCTATCGCTTTATGATTACCAGAAAGTAAAACATCTGGAACTTTTAAACCCTTGAAATCAGCTGGTCTTGTATATTGTGCTTCTTCGAGCATTCCATTCATAAAAGAATCAGTTAGAGCTGCTTCGCTGTCTCCTAATGCACCTGGTAACAACCTGATAGTAGCATCACAAATTGCTAATGCAGCAACTTCTCCTCCCGTAAGAATAAAGTCACCAAGTGAATATTCTTTGGTAATTAGATTATCTCTTACCCTTTGATCAACACCTTTATATCTACCGGCTAGGATAATTATATTTTTTTTTAGAGACAAATAATTTGCTGAGCTTTGATTAAATTTTTCGCCTTCTGCAGAAGTAAAAATAATTTCATCATATTCTCTTTGAGATTTTAACTCTTCTATTAGGCTAAAAATTGGTTGACATGTTAGAAGCATACCTGATGCTCCACCAAATGGATAATCATCAATTTTTTTATGCTTACTTTGAGAATAGTCATGAAGATTATGAAGGTAGATTTCTACTATACCTTTATCTCTTGCAATCTTAATTATACTATTTTCAATATATGATTGCATTGTTTCAGGTACTGCTGAGATGATATCTATTCTCATTTTTTACGATAATCTCTTAATTTTAGTAGATATTCTTTTTCAGCATCATTTGCTTCTTTAGGTAATAATATATTTAATTTGATATATAAATCACCTCTTCTATTACCATTATGATACTGAGGAAAACCGTGTCCTTTTAATTTGAAGGTTTTTCCGCTCTGGGTAAATTCAGGGACTTTTAGATTAAATTTCCCAGTAATTGTCTCAAGGTATAATTCAGTCCCCAGAATTGCATCTAAGTAATCAATATTAGTGGAAACAGTTATATCATTCCCGTTTCTTTCTATTCCAGGACTTTCAGAGACTTTAATAGTTAAAAGTAAGTCACCATTAGGTCCACCATTTCTTCCTCTTCTGCCTTTTCCAGATAATTTTATCACTTGACCATCTGCAATACCAGCTTTTATATTAATTTCAATAGTTTCGCCATTTACTTTTAGCTTCCTTTTTGTGCCAGAGAATGCCTCTTTCAATGTAATTGAAATTTGCATATTGTGGTCTTCACCTTTTACTTCTTCTTCAAATCCAAAACCAGAGGTTCTATATCCTTGCCCAAATATTTTCTCGAAGAAATCTGACATTGAGCCACCAGAAGAGAAGAAATCATTTACAGTTTTACCACTTTGTTTTTTATTTTGATTTCCAGCATACCATTGAGACCAATCATAGTCATTATTAGTTCCACCTCTATTTCTAAAATTAGAATAAGAGGAACCTAAAGTATCATATTTTTTTCTTTTTTCTGCATCACGAAGTACTTCATAAGCTTCAGAAATATCTTTAAACTTATTTTCAGCATCAGTATTTCCCTGATTTTTATCTGGGTGATATTTGTTGGCTAATTTTCTAAATTGTTTTTTTATCTCGTCCTGAGATGCAGTTTTTTCAACTTCTAAAATCTTATAATAATCTTTAAAATTCATTTTTTTTTAAATTGTGTCGATAATGCAAATACAAGTTAATTAAATACGTTTATATTTTTTTAATATTGAAATTAAACAAAATTACTTAAATTGCTTTAATAAATTTTTACAATTTCTAAAAGTATGAATAAAGAAGAGCAAATAAAGGAAATATTAGAGCAAAAAGATAGAAGAATTCATGAACTAGAAAAAATTCTTGATGAAGTAAGTACTGACCTTGCTGATCAATTTTTTCAGTCTGTTGAAATGCTTGCGACTATTATATCTTTTACAGAAAGATTTTATGATGGAAATCATGCAAGATTTGTTTCCGAGAAATCTGAAGCTTTAGCAAAGCTTCTAGGAATTAATAATCCTTTGAGATACCAGATAAAAATTGCAGGTTTACTGCATGGGATTGGAAAGGTATCCTTCAAAGACACTAACCTGCATAAGTTTCCACATGAGATGTCAAAAGGTGAGTACCAGCAATATTCTTTATATCCACAAATTGGTGTAGAAATATTAAAACACCATAAGAGTTTTAATATGGTTAGTGAGATGATTCTTCAACATCAAGAAAGAATAGATGGTTCTGGTTTTCCACTTGGAATGAAGGGAGATGATATTCATCCTGGTGCTAGAATTATTGCTGTTGTTGATACATACCATAATTTAGTTTATAAAAAAGTTAGAGATCTTAACAAAGAAAAAACTACAACTTTTACAAATACACAAGCGTTATTGAATGCATCAAAAGATAGGCATGCAAGTGCCTTAAAATTTTTAGAACAAAAACGTGGCTCTCAATTTGATCCTAGAGTTGTAGATGCATTTATTGTTATGATTGATCATGAAAGATCAGACTTGAGCGACAAACAAATATTAAGAGTTCCTGTGAATAAAGTTATACCAGGAATGATTTTTGCTCAAGATTATCATACTTCTTATGGTTTATTAATTGCTTCTAGAGGTGAAGGGGTAACTCAAGATATGCTCAAACCTCTTGTTCGATTTGCAGAAAATGAAGAAATACCACATAAACTTTTAATGTTAGCATAACTATGTCAAAAGAGCTATCTCTTTTATTAAATTCTAACTCAACACCTAGAATAGTATTCATATATGGTGCCGAAGAGTTTTTGATTGAAATTGCACTTAACTCATTTCTAAATAAATTTTATCCAAATAGGGATAAAGATTATAACTTCAATAAATTCCATACTGATGACATTGATTTAAATTCAGTATTAGATTACTGTAATTCTTATTCTCTTCTTAGTGATGAAAATATTGTATTAGTGAAGGGCTTTGAGAATTATTTCAAAGGAAGAGCAAAGAAAAATGATCAAACACTAAAACGATTAGTTGACTATATAAAAGACCCATCAGATAGTACTGTTTTAATATTAACATGCCTAAATGAAGACTTAGTAAAAGGCAAAGCAAAAGTTGCCTCAGAACCATTCAAAAGTTTATTATCTAATGCATATTGCGTGCCTTACCAGAAAATTTATCCAAATCAATTTAATCTATGGATTAGAGATGAATTTTCAAAAAAGAAAAAAAGTATCTCTGAAAAAGGTATTTACTTAATATTAAGTCAAACCCAGCAAAATTTAAGAGATATTTATAATCAAATTGAAAAAATCGATTCATATTTTATAAATTCAAATCAAATTCATGATGAGGAAATTGCTGATATTGTTGGTCAAAGTAGAGAGTATAATGTATTTGAATTACAGAAATCTGTTTCAAATAGAAATATTAATTCATCATTAGAGATTTGTGACAATATTATGAATACTTCTGATGATTCAATAAAAATAATTGCAATATTATTTATGTTTTTTAAAAATTTATTGAAATATTATGAAGTTTCAAGGAAAGCAATTAGTAAATATGATATTGCAAGATCTTTGGGTATTAATCCTTTTTTTCTTGATGATTATTCAATAGCCTCAAAAAAATATAATCCTTCAGAAGTTGAAGAAATTTTCTTATTTTTGCTCAAATATGACCAAATTTTCAAAACTAGTTCTACGAACCAAAAGGTTAAGATGACAGAATTGATGATAAAAATTGTGGGGGCATCATGATAAATCCACCTAAGGTAATGGTTATAGAAGATAACCCAATGCACCAAAAAGTATTGCTTCACATTTTAAAAAGGTATTTTACAAAGGATGTAATTCTTAAATCTAATCCTAAAGAAGCATTTCCAGCAATGAGAAAAAA
>Ga0136656_1000663_pt1 | contig 12139 bp, 5 predicted proteins | sample CPBDNA_9_FD_94862 | JGI IMG/M metagenome (GOLD analysis project Ga0136656, IMG submission 94862) | Freshwater to marine salinity gradient microbial communities from Chesapeake Bay, USA - CPBay_Sum_15_0.8_DNA (version 2) | ecosystem: Environmental > Aquatic > Marine > Coastal | place: USA...
ATTTCCATTTTTCAACCTCGACTTTTCCTCAATGACCCCGATGCGTTCTTCAACTCTTGTGATTCTAATATCGTGGCTATGAAGCGCCTGCACCGCGAACTTGTTCAGGTTCTTGATTTCCTCTGACAGGCTTTTGACACTGCCTGAGATTTGATTCAGGTTCCACATTCCAATGGCAACCAAAATCGCCCATAGCATGTTGATCATGTTTGTCTTGCTGAATGCATCACTCATTGTGTCTTGTCCTGGTTTAAGCATTATACAGTAAAGGTGTGTTTGGGTGTGTTAGCAGTCTTCAGCGCCCTCAAATTCTGGCAGGGTTTTGATGTACTGGTAGGCTTGTTCGGATGTAATGGAGTAATTCGATTCTAATTTTATCGGAAGCATTGATACAGGTTTTTTTGTAGCCGCCACGTCCTGATTCAAGTAGGAGCAAATCAATATAATCACTGACTGATCCTTTTTTGAAAACGAAACTGATTCAATCCGGTGATATGTTGCAACAACACCAAAATCTGTGCTTTTGTCTAAAAATAAGGCCATGTAAAAACTCCTATCACGTGTAAGACTGATAAATTGGTAGATATCCAACAAGAGAATTCGTGGAATCGTAGATGGGCATGACTTGGATCACGGTTGAAACAGACGAAGCTGAATTCCTGCCATCTGAAAGAATCGAGCCATCGTTTCGGACTGCAAACAATGTTGAGCCGTCATTTTTTTTATATCCGCCGACGAGAAGGTTTGTGCTGCTTCCACCTGTTTGTTGTGCATAAATTCCAAAGTCTTCGCGCACAAATTTTGAATAAGATGCTACTCCATCGGTGTAAGCAAACTTTAGCTCATCCATAATCATGGGATTCGGAAGCCGCGATTCAGGCCCAACAGTAACCGTGTTGCTTTTCGAGGTGGCAAAAAGACCAGATGGCAGAGTTGAAAAATTTAAGCCCGTGAGAGATGTAATGAAGATTAAGCAATCTGAAATTGTGTTTCCGCCGGAATTCAGCAAATTAAAGACTGCTGTTGAGGCTAAGCCTCCGATGTCAATGTAGATTTTGCATGACTCCGTTTCTCCCGAAAGACCAGAAGATCCAGCAGTTGTTCCACCGACCTGGACTTTGTAGTCGCATTCGCCAATGTCCCCATATGTAGAGATGATCGAATTTTTTGCGTAGGCGCAAAAGAGCCCGTCAACTGTTGAATCGCTTGAGCTCCATGAACCGCCCGATGGATTAAGCCGCCTCTGGGAGGCTGTCTTTGTTGTGACGATGTTTACATCCATCACCATTCCGTGGGCACGGCCAATCAATGCTGACCTCTGGCAGTTCACAGCGATACCCTTCATCGTAAGGCCCATCGTCATCGAAGTACTCAGTGATGCACCAGATTCTCCTGCGCTAAACAAGAAGCCAACGTAACAATCTTCTGCCACGCCATGAATGTCGATCGCATGGCGCTTTGTCGCAAAATTTGGCAGATCAACCTCAACACCGAACCCATAGACGCAACCTTTTACGAAAAAGTTTTTTACAACAAGTGTGCCTACTTCTGTCGATGGGGTTCCTGTCTGGATTGTGAATCCCTTACCTCCATCCAGATAGGTTGTTTTGTCAACATACGGAAGGTCTTCAGCCCAGATGTTTTCAAATGTGATATTGTCAAAACCGCCAACAACAGAAACTGCGTTTGAGCCAGCGCCAGAAGATCCGCTCAAAGTTGCCTTAATTTTCAAACTTCTGAAATGGAGATTTTTACACTCATACACATTAATAACGTCAGCGCCAGCCGAGGATTCAGACATCAGGATTGTGTTTGGCCCCTCACCATGAATAACAATGTTTTTGCAGTCAAGAAGGGATGAGGCGGGGAATTCGGGGTTTTTGAATGGCATGTTTTGTGAACCTGAACTATATACGCCTGCGGGGAAATACAGGCTCTTCCCATTCGCTACACAAAAATCCCAAGCCTTTTTGATTATTGCATATTCGTCAGATCCATCCCCAACAGCGCCAAAATCCTTTACCGAAACAGTCTCAGTAAGCTTCTCCTGTAGATTCCTAGGAACGGCATCTGTAGCATCAGCAGTATGCTCAAGGAATTGAGACTTCCATTGCTCAATGATCTCAGTTGTTCCACCGACACCGATTCTCTTTTCGGTCAGGTCATAAAATGGCTCAGCCTCAATCGGAGGGTTTGCTGCGATCTGTGCCGTAGTTCCACGGCGCAGCCTGACCTGCGTTGTTCTTGCGTAGCTGATTGGATCATTTGCCATCGCTTGTCTCCTTATGGGATTGTGCTTGTGCCATTATACAGTAAGGTGTGTTTGGTGGCTTGTTCTAACAATAGCCGTGTTTTGCGATTAGTCAAAAATCATGAAGATGCTTCATAAAAACCAAAACCAGTTATACTCCAAGCTCCAACCGGAAGCGCAGCCTCTGTTATTAATGTTGAAGAAAGTCCAGTCCCAAACTGACTCAAAAAAGCACCATTTGATGAAGAAGGTATGTTTATTAAAATTTGGGTGTTACCTGCACTGAGCGTGGTTTGGGCAATAGAGGCTATTGAAGCTGAGCCGGTAAACCCGCCAGATGTTGCTGATGAAACAGGAAGAGAAATCTGAAGACCCCCGCTAAGGGTTCCAGGCCCACTTATAATGATTCTAAAACCAAAAAAAACATATCTGTTGATTTTTAAGTAATGACCAACCTGTTCAATGTATCCAGCAGGGGATCCAGATGTTGCAATAATTTGTGGAGAATAGGTTAAAACATCTAAAAAATTAAATTGATTTAATCCACCAAGAGTAAAGCCATTTGGAAGTTTACCGCCAAGGAAATTATTACTTAAATTGTCTTTGACTCCAAAAATCATAGTATTGGTGCCATTGTCTGTTATGTTCTGGCTTTGACAGCCAGAGATAAGCGTATTTACAGCGCCAGAATTAATATCAACAGCAGGAACAAAACCCCCAAAGAATCTCGTATTTGTTGCACCACTCCGAACAATCCCAATGCTTCCTGAATTTTGCTTTACATCATAAAATGTTATTCTTCCACCAGAAATATCTATTGATCTAGTTGAGTTTAGCTCAAAATAAATTCCATAAAAACAATCACCCTCAGCACCTGAGTCGGCAAGGAGTCCGATCTCATTTCCCTCTGAAGTTCCTCCGAAAAAATTATTCTCAAGACTTTTTTTGAGATAGATTCCTGTCTTTACGCCCTCTATTATCGGATTGATAAATGTGTTTGCGGCCGACTGTTCTCCTGGGTTTCTTTCATCAAGAACAATCCCGTAATCAGGCTGTTTAACAAATGCCTGAATATCCGAAGAACACACAACTCGAATTTCATTCAGAACATTCCAAATAAGCATTATTCCTGTTGTGCAGTCACGAACCTCTACGTCTATTTTTGATCGAACAATACCCCTTGAATATAGTGCGTTTGTGCAGTTTGCGTTTCCTTGGATCGTAACCCCTGAAAGCTCAACCATTTGAAACTTCAACGAAGATCCGGCATCCATTTCAATGGCGTTTCCTGTCCCCGTAAAAAGAATTGTTACCTTGCCATTTCCTCTGATTCTTGTGTAGTTTTCTGAAATAATGCTTTTTGTTGTGGCTATCTTATAGGTTCCGGGTGGAATGGTTACAGTTTTACCCTGTGATGCTGCAATGAATTTATCAAAAGCATCATCACAAAATTCAACACCCGTTGGATCTGCACCAAAATCTAAAAGAGATTTGTTTTCTTCTGTCAGCTTCTCCTGTAGATTCCGCGCAACAGCATCAGTGGCATCTGCGGTATGCTCAAGGAATTGAGACTTCCATTGCTGGACAATCCCATCAGATCCGCCACCAATACCCATTCTTTGCTCTGTTGCGTCATAAAACGGCTCGGCTTCAACAGGTGGGTTCGCGGCGATTTGTGCGGTGGTTCCACGGCGCAGCCTGACTTGTGTCGTTCTTGCAAAGTTAATGGGATCAATCGCCATCGCGGTTCTCCTTAGAAAATGCCAAAATCAATAAAATCGGTTTCGTCTTCTGTGAAAAGGCCAAGGTTTGCATAGAGGTATGGGTCGCAGTTGAACCAGCCAAGATCCGCATAGCCCACAATGCTCAAATCAAGAAACGCAGCAAGTTGGGGAATCGTTATGAGGTCTGGCTCGCCATCACAGCCAAAGTAGATCATCTTCTGGCATCTGTCGTTGGCGGTGCCAAGCGTTACATCAAAGTCATCATCAGCGCGAAGGTTTCGGACAGTCCGATTTGTGCTGTCGATGTTGATTGACGAAGAGCCAAATCCATAGACGCCATTCTGCGTCCACTGAAGCACCATGTTTGAGTCATAGACTTCATAATCAGCCGGGCCGGAGAACCAGATATCTGCCCCACCCTCACCATCCAGAACAATTGGATTGGGGTTTGGGGTAGTCAGAAAGGAATTGGAATAGGTTGTTTTGAGTGTGGACTTTGAGCCCGCCTCAAGAACCTTAACAAATCCACCTGCAAGCGGGTTCCCGTTTGGCCTGTAAAACTTTGGCTTAACGTATATGGTCATAACACCTCAATATAACATAACACGATATAACTTTATCGCATTCTTCCGTAAAATTGCTTATCTACTTCTCTATCGCATTCTTCCGTAAAATTGTTTCCACCACTTCTCGCCATCCAGGACAACCTTACGATCCACAGGATTCAGGTCAGAAAGGAATCTTCCCTTTGATACCCCAGTGCCCCTAAGTCCAGAAAAAGGATCGGTGGTCTTCATGTCGTAACGCAGAGACTTTTTCTTCCCTCCCTGCTCAATAAACTCCTGAAGCCACCTGTCCGCAGACTTCTTGTCTCCATACTGGATTGATTTGCGGTACATGTACTTGGCATAGTCTCGTGGGCTTCTTTCAATATCAAAGCTCAAGACGCTCATGCCGTTTTTCTTCCTGATGTCGTTGACAAGCTTTTGTGTGTACCGATATGACGCTTCACCGGGACTTACATAGCGAACCCTTGGAAGCATAGAAATAACTTCGCCTGCACCCCTCTTTGGCTTTCCTGTAACCCACTGGTAAGTTCCTCCAAGCCCCATCATATTTGCAACAGCCTGATCCCTCTCAATCGGAATCGGATTGAAGATGTCAGGGAAGTAAGCCTGTCCTGTCACAACGCTTGTCATCTGAAGAGGCCCGGTCATAGAACCAAGCATCTTCTTTGCACCCATAATAGGAGCATCCACCACAACATCCACAGGAGACCTTTGGCCGCTTACAACCGAACCAACCTTATAAGGGTTCTCAATTCCAATCCAAGAGAGGAAGTCAAAGAAAGTATCAGCATATGAGACGGTTGGAATATATCCGGTTTCTGGATCCTTCTTCCCAATAGGAATCACCAAGGGGCCGCCGCGATCTGACATAGAGTCCATGATTTCCTCAACCTCATCCGGGAAGGCAACAGCAGCAGCACCAATAAGAAGCATGGCCGGAGCAGCAGCCATCGCAGCATTCTTTGAGATGTTCAACGATGCTCTATATAGCCACTCATAACGCTCACTAGGATTCTTGAAGTTTCCGTCAAAGCCTTCAGGAAGAGCGCGAATAGCAGCGTTTCTGAAGAAGTTGAAATAGGCGGTATTGTTTGTCTCAATAAAGCCATAGAACCAAACCAGGGTGTTCCGCATTGCAAGGCCATTCTCGGAAAGGTTCCCATAGTCACCAATCGCATCGCGGGCGATCCTTGCAGCATACGCCTCATTACCAAGACGCTTAACGCCTTCGCGAATATACTCTGGCGTCACCCCCTCAAGGTACTCGCCCTCGTTTGCCTTCTCAAGAACATAGTCATAAACTACTAGGCGCTGAAAGTTTTCCCGGATCTGGTTGATCTTGGAAACAACGTCAGTGTATTTACCCATGTACTTGAAAGCCTTCTCAACCTTTGTAGCGTACTTGTCAAAATCGCTCTTAGGATCAACCCTGTTCAGGAAAGAATAGAGAAACTCATCGTTTCCAAAAATGTCCCGCAGCCCTTCGATATCACGCATGTACATGCCGCTATCCAGAACCCGGTAATAAAGAGCCGAGCTGCCGATTTCAGAAAACCTTCCGTCCGCAGTGTCTAACGCAACCTTCATCATGCGGGCGTTTCTCTCTGCATCAAAAACAGCCTTTGGGAAAAACACAGCAGCCTTATTAAAGTCTCCTAATGCGTTTACCCCAAAGTACCCTGAGAAGTTTTCAGGCGAAAACAAAAGCAAAAACCTTGAGAGAGAACCAATCCGATGAATAAGCTGCCCAATGCCAGCCTCAGGAATCTTCATCTTGTCGTATGGCTGGAAGTTGTTTAGGCCATCAGCCAAGTCCTCTGGAATAACCCAGTTGTTTGGAGCTGCAATCGCAAGAGCCTTTTTCAGGTCTTCGATCTTTACATTGTCCAATCCAGCAACCATAGCCTGATTCAACAAAAAGTCATTGGCCGTGGTTGTGTAGTACATGCTCAGATTCTGCGCCGGATTGTATTCCGTATACTCTGCAAGCCTTTTATCTCTCTCGGATGCCCTGTCTCCAAGGATCTGAACATTGTTCTTTGCGCCCTTAACAATGCTTCGGTGTGTGTTGAAGTTTTCACCCAAAACATCCCGCATGTAATTCTTTCTTTTTGAAATAGAAGAAAGAAGGCCGCGAGAAAGCATGCTTAAATTTTCGTTCCTGGAGAGGTATGGAGATCGAACAACAGTAGAGGCAATCGTAACAAAATTGCCCTTTCCAGCAAGGAAGTCATAGATTATGTCTTTTTCTATAACACCAGACTCAGCAGCCTCTATAGCAGCCAGTCTCCTTACTGTTTCGCGGTCATATGGAAGGCCCTCGTTTTTTCTTTGATCCCGAATACCTGGCATGAGTGACTTAATGTACTCATTTGTTTCAACGTACAAATTAACAAACCCCTCCTTGGTGTAGTCCTTGAGGGATGGGAAGCTCTCATAGATTGCCTCGGCCATCAATTCCGGCCTCAGCTTCTGAAACCCTGAAATGATAGTGGCGATAGACTTTGAAAACCTGGCCATAGGCATATCAGCAAGAAGCTCAGAAATATAGTCTTCATCAATGCCGGGGTTTTCCTTCTTGATCTGATCAATCTCAGCATCAATCGTCATTTCCTTGTTTAGTGCGTTGGCCTCAGCATTAAGCCTTTTTTTAACATCAAAGAACGAACCAATCTCATTCAGCCCCTGGTTGAAGTAGATTCTTGAGAATGCATCAATAAGATATTCACCCTCTGCTTCCATGTAGCTTGTCAGGTAAATATCGCTTTCGCTCTCTGTGCCCGTTCTTCCTTTTGCCGCACCCGACTTTACACGCTTGGCTGATTTACCGCTAATGCCTGCGCTCGTGTCCATGTACTTCAAAACAGCATGATGGAAATATCGTGGATCTCGAAGCGTTTCTGCGGGAATCAACTTCAAAGACCGAAGGGCATCAAAAACCTCAAGAACAACCTCATCACGCCTTGATACGGCCTGGCTGACATCAGGTGAGTTTTGAACCTGCAGCTCAAGAGAATCGAAATACCGGTTAAACTGCTCTTCAGATTCAAAGCCGTGACGGGTGTTCTCCCCAAACTTGGAGATAAGGCCAAGCTCAATGTCCTTCTTGATATCCCTGGTGTAGATGTACCTTGAGAAAAGATCGTATCTTTGTGTGTCATTCCCAAGTGGCTCAAGAATAAGCTTTAAGCGGTCGGTGCCAAGAGACACACCAACCTTGGAAGATTCTGTCATCCTTCTCAAAATATCATCTGCAATCGAATACTGGTTCCCAAGCATGTCAGACTTGGTTGTATCAATTCCAAACTGAGAAAGCCATGATGATTTGTTTGTGATCTTGCCGAGCCACTCCATAGAGGCGTTAAAAGCCCTCTCTACTGCTGTCAGCGAATCGTTTGGCGTCTTCTGCCCCTTGGTGTACCTTTCTTCAGCAGACTCTGGCATTTCTGTTCTGGATGGTTTTTCATTAAACGCCATCGCATAGAAGGTGTTGCCGACATTTGTCTGATCCCGGATCATGTCAATCAGAGCATCAATGTCATTTGTCGTGAAAGGGCTAACCCCAAACATCGACCGGAAGAAACGATTTAAGGCATTCTTGAACCTGCGATAAAGGCTTGGTGCAATCTTCTCAGACCGATATGAAAGCCACTCGATTGTCGCCTTCTCCAAGCCGTCTTTTGTGCTGGTGTCATAACCATAGTCGTTTGCAATGACTTCAATCTCAGCCCGATATGGGGCAGAATCAGACATCACCTGAACCATGAATGCATCATAGGCAGCAGTGCCAGCGCCAATTTTTTTGACAAGGTTGTCAAACCCCTTGTGCGAAAGCTCATGCACAAGGGTCATGTAGACATCTTTTGTGTCTGCCATGTTCTCGGAGACAATGTAGATTTTACCGTCTGGCCCAACCGCACCCTTCAGGTATTTACCCTTTGGCGTTTGAGGAAGGCCGTCTATGATGTTCTGAGGAAGATCAGAAACCTTTGCAACAACCTGAGCGGTAACATCAGATCCGGCTGTCTTGAGCATCTTGTTCACAATCTGCTGCGCCGTGGAAAGTGGAACCTCGCCAGGACTTACAACGCCAAACCTTGCTTCAATGGTTTCCGGCACAGACTCAGATCCGTTGATGGTGTTCTTGGAGACAGTAGTAAGGCGCCCCCAGTATGAACGGTCCTCTGTATAAAAAGCGCCAGCCGCTTCATTGAAGATTGCGCCCTTGAGTATTTCACGGGCCTTCTTGTCAGCTTTTCTTTTGCTGTCCTCTATGGCTAAAAGCGCAAAATTTGGTCCCCATATCTCATATCGGTAGTCTGGTGATGGCCGTCTACGTATTTCAAGATACCCCATGTTTTTGACGCCACGGAATGACATGGTTGCTGTGAGAACACCAAAATCGTCTTCCTTAATCATCACCCGGCGTGGCTTATCAATGGAGACCATATCGGACTTGTCTTTGTTCTGCTCCCGCTTTGCCTCAATCTCTTCAGACAAGCCAATCGTTGTGCCGCTTCTTGCAACCATTTCCTCATAAATCGGCAGAACATCAGGGTAAAAGTCCCGAATATAGTCAAGCTCGGTATATTGAGCAGCATCAACAGCGGCCTTCTGATCTTCCCTCATGCTGTCATAAACATCATTAAGCCTCTGTCCAAGGCTTTTGAAAATCAACGGCTCTGACGGAATACTGAAAGCTGGTCGCTCAGAAAGAGACGCTTTCCCATTCAGATATGCATCCATCAAGGAGTTGTCATAATGGGAAATGTACTCAAACTCCGTAATGTCGATATTGTCGAACTTGAACTTGCCTTCTTTAGCCAGCTCTTCCGCATTCAATCCAGTGACAAGACCTGAAACATCTTCCGGGCTCAAGATAGAATATGGCCGAAGGCCCTCCCCAGAGGAAACAGAAGAATAGTATTCTTCTTCGCTCATTTCCTCGTTCATGGAAACATACGTTTCTGACGTTATCACGTCTTCAACTATGGCCTCTGTTTGTGCCTCAATCGACGTGTTTGCTGGCTCAGCCTTGCCAAAAAAATCAAAAAGACTTTGCGGTTCATATATTTTTGACTCTTCCACCATTTCCGTAAAAGAATCAATCACATCAGAAATCACAGGGGCCGCTTCTGGAGGAATAGCATTCGACTCAGACTCAAGAAGAGGAAGGATGTTTGAGTAAAGGCCCTCAACGGAAGACTGGCCAAAAAGCGATTGTATGCTTGGCGCTTGAACCCGTCCTGCAGGAAGCCTGCCTGCTGGCTCACGAACACCAGGAAGCCGGTCTACAGGTAACCCGCCAACCGTTTCCATTTGCTCAACAGTTGCCCCATCCAACGGCCCCTCAATCGCCTCCTGGGTTTCCTGCTGCTGGATCTCCTCTGGAACAATTACCTGATCAAGAAGCGACAAAACCTCTTTAGCAAAAATGTTCTGCTCGCTTCCATCCTCTGTGTATTTCTGAACAATTCTTGCCTCATCACGAAGATTGCGAAGACCACGCATAAACGGGCTCGATGGCGTCCTGTTTACCTCATCACGCATCTGGCCCTTGATAATTCCAGCCAAACGACTGATCGCTGGTGTTGGGGTTTCTATCTTCCCCATCGCAGCATCAACTGTAGACTCTGGCTCAGGGGAAACATCAACAACATCCTCTGTCAGCCCGTATCCTGGAACCTCAGAAACATCTGTCTCAAAAAGATTCTGAATTTCAGCATCCAGCTCTTCTTGCCGCTTTCCCTCTTCGCTCCTTATGATCTCATCAACATAAACCTGTAAAGCCGGATCTTCCTCATCGTCAATGTCCATTTCATCATCAACAATGATCCCGGTTTCCTCAGCAATCCTTGTTCTAAGGTTTACCGCATCAGGCTCGCTCATGCCTGCCATAGCCTGATTGATTATCTGGCCCGGGCTTTGAGCTGCAACGGCTGTTGTCCCTTCGTCTGGTTGTGCTGCTGGGGGCGGAGTGGTGCCATCTTCTGTAGTGGCTGGCCTTTCAAACAAAGCCCTTCCACCTTCCGATGCGGCCTGCATTCCACCACCGGCAAGTATCGCCTGTGCCCCAACCTGCTCAATCGCCTCAGCAATCCCGGAAACCTTCTCCCTCTTTGCAATATCTGGATGAGCATCAATGGCGCTTTGAAGAATCTGTGTAGCAACCTCTTCCGTCAGCTCGGTTCCGGCAGCACTGGCAGAAGCAATGGCGGCTTTTGTTGCCCGATTGCTCAAAGCGGAACGAAGAATAGATGCCGCTTGCCCCGTGCCAACCCTTGCGCCAAGCTCTGCCATCTTCTTGGCGATTGGCTTCATGAATGGAACTGCCTTGGCACCACTGAAAAACAACGGGATCTGGATGACAGCACCAAGGGCAGCGGGAACAGCTTCAGCGGCACCGAAATAGTTGGCCATTTCTGAATATGTTTCACGAACCTTGTCCCAATCTTTTTGGGTAAAGTCCTCGATCTCACCGCGCTTCATTGCATCGCGAATGAAGTCTCTCTGCTCCTTGAGGAAGTCAAAACGTGAAGACAGCCCGGCAGGAGCAGCAGACGCAACAACGCCAACCGCTGTTTTTGCTGCAAGTCCTCCAGGCGTAAGGGCAGCCGCCGCAAGGCTTGGAACGTCTTCAATAACGCTTCTTCCAACCTCGCCACCAAGCTTTGCCTTTCCCTCTTTTGGAAGCCCCTTGGCAATCTCTTTCTCAAGATACTCAATGGTTTTTTCGCGCTCGGTTGGGTACAGGCTTGTAAGAGACTCACCGCTTAGCGTGTCATAAACTTTTGCAAGCCTTGAAACAATGATTTCTGGAGTGTATGTCGCAGCATCGTATAGCCCACCATAAAAGCTTGGCGAAACAACAGCGGCTCCGGCCTCTCCAACAGCCCCAAGAACAGAAGACAAAACAGATTTTTCGTCTTTCTTTTTTTCTACGGGGCCAAGAATCCCATCCAGCGGATCAAAACCTTCAGTCGTCTTTTCCTCTTCTGAACCAAGAAGATCATCCAGCAGATCCATATTGCTCCTAAATCAGCCTGTCTCGCTCGTACAAGGCATCATTGTATCGCTTCATTGCATCCAAAACACTTCTTACGTTTCTTTTTTTCTTTGGAGTTGCAAAGTGTTCTCTTCTTGCCGAAATTAAGTTTTCTCTCAAAACGTCAATATCTTCGCCCCGGCTTGGACTGGACAAAAGAACAACATCTTTTGACTCTGGGCCTTGAGGAAGCGTAGAAGGCTTTTCCCCAAATGGCTCTCTCATAACAGCCTCTGCCATAGCATCAATGTCTGACCCTTTTTTGCCTGACATCAGTGTGGCGGCTTGAGCTGGAGATGGGATCAGATATTGAGAAACATCATCTGCAACAGAAGATATCTTCCTGCCGATGTCCCTTGCGCCGTATTTCACGTCTCCATAGGAGGGCATAAATTGAGAAACATCATCTGCAACAGAAGAGACCTTCCTGCCGATGTCCCTTGCACCGTACTTGACGTCTCCATAGGAGGGAATGACGGAAGATATTTTTCTGCCGATATCCCTTGCGCCGTACTTGACGTCCCCATAGGAGGGCAGGATTTCAGCGAAA
>Ga0136656_1000664_pt1 | contig 12135 bp, 6 predicted proteins | sample CPBDNA_9_FD_94862 | JGI IMG/M metagenome (GOLD analysis project Ga0136656, IMG submission 94862) | Freshwater to marine salinity gradient microbial communities from Chesapeake Bay, USA - CPBay_Sum_15_0.8_DNA (version 2) | ecosystem: Environmental > Aquatic > Marine > Coastal | place: USA...
ACTGGGAACTTGTTTCTAATAACTTAGCTACGGTTTATGTTAAACAGCTTCAAATAGAAGGCGATTCGGTTATTAGCGCAGAAGAGTCTGCCCTAATTCCTAGAAGAGTTAATTAATTAGGAGACAATAATGTCGTTTAGTATAAATAGTGAATCTCTTTCTGATTCAGCCTCTTTTGCAAAGACAATACATGGTGACTTTTACCCTAATGGTGTATCTCCAGTAAAAAATACTAGTGCATCTTTAGCGCCACCTGCTTTAGGTAGAACGCTTAGTACATTTGATGTCACTGGCGTAATCGCCGGAGACGTTTTGAATAGAAGCAAAAAGTATCCAATAGCCGCTCTTAATGCGAGTGTATCTGGATCTTTAAATGGATTAATTACAGGTGGAGCAGCGGCAGCTATGGCCGGTACGCCGGAAAATGCAACTATAACAATATCTAATCCCGAGGCAACAGATTTTAGTGTTGATGATGACGGCAATCCAACAGGTAGCAATAACGCTACCCTAACTGGAGCAGCTGCTTGGAATAAAATATTGTCAAAAAGTATAGCGGGAAAAAATCTTGGTAATACATTTGTGGAAAATTCTCTTCAAGTAATGAGAAACACTATGATGGCAGCGACTGAAGCCGAAGATCCTTCCGATAACAATAGGGGAACTGGAGGCTCTAGTTCTCCTGGAATCGGAGAAATGCAGAGCGCAGGCAGAAGAGATGTAGCATTAATATCTGAATTAAGTGAAGAGGAAAAAAGTTGGTTTCAAGAAAGGTTAAACTTATTAAGATCGAAATACACTTCACAGATAGAAGACGTATCAAGTATGGGTGGATTTAGATTTGATATACCAAACAGTTGGGCCGCAGATTCAAGAAGCGTATACAATGGCTCCTCCTCATATTTCCCCGATGCAAAGGTTGACTCAAGTCAAAGAATACTTAGTGATGAATTAATACTGCAGTCTCCACCAGTGGGAGTCCCTAACGCCTTTCTATCCGCTTCCTTAGTGGAACTCCTGATCCTCCTGCATGAAAAAAATTATTATATAACTGGAGGATTTGGAGCGGGCAGAGATCCTAATCAGCCACAATACATCAAGTCTAACATGTTTGTTCCAGGAGATCACACTTTTGGTAGGGCTATAGATATTAGAAAAGTTGGAAGAACAAACCAGGAGCCATATAACGTTCAGCAAACTGCTGGTTCAGGAAATCATGTTAGCGTTTATCAGTCAGCTTTAGACTTACTTTTGGAAGCTTTATCTGAAGTTCCGCAGTACTTACTTCCTGATCAGATAGTCGTTAGTGATAGATTAGATTTGGGAATTGTTGATGGACTAGAACCAGTTACAGCTGCAGTTAAAGTTAATCGTCCGCACCTTCAATACGTTAACTTCTATGCCGACTCAGGTCACAGGGATCATATACATCTTAGTTTTAGCGGAATGAGGGGTGGAAGATATGTTGGTCCAGGCGGAGCAATGACCATAGCGGGCACCAATACATCATCAGGGCCAAATGGTGGTTCTGGATCCGCAGACTCGCTCGAAAGAGGAATTGGTTCTGGAACAATAGCACCACCTGTTTCAGCTAGTATCTTAGATGCGAACTATTACGATAGGCTAAATGATAGTATAGAAATAGATGGAGTTTTCGATGTATTGACGCAGACTTGGTGTACGCAAGAGGTAGCAGCAATACTGTCTGCCATTGCATTTAGAGAAAGTAGATATAAGCCATCAGGTTTTTATATTGGTCGTTCTGATTATATTTCTATTGGTCTATTTCAGGTTAATATGGGTTCTGGATGGTTTTCAATTAGTGAAAATGGTACTATAAAAACAGGAAAAAGTAACGGTTTGGCTCACGGAACTAAGCTTTATGAGTTGACAGATTCAACTGGAAAGCAATCAATAAAAGGTTGGGCCCTAGCAACAGCAAATTGGGATTCAGTTTTTCCTGGAGAAACAAGACCAACAGAAGTTACCTATAATAAAATCATATATGAAAAATATACCAAACTAGTTGCTGAAAATAATGGAAACGAAAAGGCAGCAATGCATACAATGCGAGCACTGGTAGATAGACGCGCCTGGATTCCAAGAAATCAAGCCTGGATGGCATATACCTGTCGCACAAACAAGATACCGCAGTTTGGAGCGCCACTTGACGGATATCAATTTCAGCCATGGGGCGATGGATATATGAAGTATGGTTGGATGACTGGGGGTGTTCGCTTCGAAGACGCTGCAGATGTATACACTAGAAAAACGGGTAAGTCAGCAGATAGACTCAAGACATGGCTTAGAGATGTTTATAAGAATGATCCTTCTGTATTTCTGCCAATTGTAGCGAATTACTCTGGAAAATATATAGATAGATGGATAGACGGAGAAGTATTTGGGAAGTAAGTTTCTCAAATACCCAATAGATTAGGAGAACGCAATGCCGGTTAATTATCCAAAGTTTGATAAAAAAATACAAGACCAGATAAGTCTTTCTGACATGCAAAAGGCCAGGACTAGGCCAGGTGTAATAGTTAACTATGATAGGCATCAAAACACTGCAGTAGTAGTGCTTGAAGATCAGTATTCTCAAAATATAGGAAATGTAATAAACAATGTCCTTTGTCCAGTAACAAATGGAGTTCAGTCAGTAGCCCCTACTCCAGGGAATAGGTGCTTAATTGGATTCAGGGATAACAATGAGGCAAAACCTTACATTATTAACTACTATAACGATGCAGGAAATGGTTTAAATTACAGGTATTACAATAGTGTAAATACTGGAATAGCTAATTTTATGGTGTCTTGATGAGCAAAGAGTCTATAGATAGGGATAATTATCAAAATAATACTATTCCGATAGGTAATGAAATTAAAAAAAGAAAAGAATTCTCTGACAGAGAAGTGGGGTTAACTCATCCTGATCTTTCTAGCTTTATTAGGTTAAATGATCGTGGAGATATTGAAATATTTGTTGCCCCTGGTGTTGGCATTGTGCTTAGTGCAAAATCAAAGTCAATCTCATTTTTTTCTGATTCCGTTAGGTTCTTTACTAAAGAAGATGGTCTGAGATGGAATAGTTATAACTTTAATTACTGCGCCTCGTCTTATATAGAGCCAACTTTGGTAAAAATTAACCATAAAAATATCCACTCGGCAACAAACGGCGTAGCCTATTATCTTAATAATGCAGACCTTTATAGAGATCAAGAAGAGCAAAAGCCCATTACTATAGTTGGTGAATATGGTTTTTCTCAAAAAGAACAGCATGTTCAGCAGATTTATCAGTCGGATTATAGCCTAGATGGCTTGACAGACGAACAGATATCTCTGCTTGAAATATATCGAACAGACCACTCAAAAGAGCATATCCTGCTAATGATTGAATATATTAAAGCGGGAAGCACTTTTGAGCAAGCGCACGTTTTGGCCTCAAAGGAAACCAATGAGTGATTTATACTTTACTTTAAATGGTGACATCATGCTAGATGGCAATAAGGATATATCCTTGGCACCATCCTCAATGCATGAGGACGTTCAGCAAATTTATCTAAGGATGATGACTGAGCCTGGGGACTTCTATGTGTATCCTCAATTGGGAATTGATCTCTCTAAACTGTATGGACTTCCTCAAACAAGGGAAACCGCAGAGTACGGAAAGGCTTTAATCATGGCAGGAATTCAAAAAGAGGGCCTATTTAAAGGTAGAGGTATAGAAATAAAGGCTGTTCCAACAAGTAGGGATGTTATAAGATTTGATATACACATAATATCGGATATTAATGAGCCAATCATACTTTCAATCAGTCAGACGCTAGGAGCATAACATGCCCATCTATGGAATAAAAAATAAAGCAGACATACTTGTTAATGTTTTAAACTCACTACAAAAAAACGCAGGAGTCTCAGCAATATATCCAGGCTCAATAGCTAGAGCTTTTGCCGAAGCCTTTACTAGTGAAATATCAGACCTATACGAAGCCCTGAGGTTCAATATTACTCAAGGCGATTTGATGACAGCATCTGGCAAAAATCTTGACTTGATTGCAGATTTGTACGGAATTACCAGAAGAAATATAAGCGATTATTCAACGCAGGATCGGGAATCTTTTAATATTCAATTCTTTATTGATAAACCGCATAGTTCTGATGTAACAGTTCCTTCTGGAACATTGGTTTATAATGATGTATCCAATTTTATAACTAAACAGTATACATATAAATTGGCTGGAGACGTTATTATTGGAACTGGATCGACCAGAGCATACGGTAGGGTTGAGCCAAACTTCACCGACAACGCATACGTAGCACCGGTAGCTACACTAACTAAGCACAACGCTTTCGCTCCGGCTGGGGTTATATTATTTTGCTCAAATCCAAAGGAAGTATATTCCAATACAGGAGCCGAATCTGATACTAATTTTAGAAGGAGAATTATAGCTTCAATGAAAGCTAAGTCTCCAGGTACGGTGGAGTCAGTAAGGTTTGCTGCACTAGCAGTAAAAGGAGTTAGGGACGTCAGAATTAGGGAGGGTACCTATGGTGTTGGTTCATGTGATGTTATAATTGTTCCAGAAACTGCATCAGATATGGCCAACCTGCCCCAAAGAGTCATGCTGGCAATAAACTCAGTTAAGCCAATAGGTGTAAGGTTTAATGTTAGAATAGCAGAAAGAGTTTCTATAAACCTGGATATAACCGTAGCCTTGTCAATGGGCGTAAGTAGTACTTTAGCTTCTGGAATTAGGAATCAGGCATCCCTGTTTGTCAAGAGGTATTTAAATTCTTTGACAATTGGAGACACTATTTCAATAGCAGAAATTGAGAGACAGGTTAAGGCATCTTCTGACTACATTAAGAATTGTTACATAAAGTCTATGAGCGCCGATGGAACAGAGTTAGCTTTAGTTGATTTTTCGTTGGACACAGTTAAAAAGTATCCAGTTGCAGGCGGTATAAATGTAGACTCTGTTATAATGGGTGCATCAAATTATTAATTATAATTTAAGGATTATTAATGAAGCAGTATTTGTTACTTTTAAAAAGTGGTGACTTTAATAAGGTCGACAACTTATGGACAAGTAATGCTATAAACCTATATAAAAATAATTCTTATACCAACTATTCCTATACAAGATCCAGGTACGGCCTAAATACAATAGGCGACAATACATATGTTGGACTAGAGCTTACCTCACCATCCTATGCGGAAGAGTTATCAACCCCATTATTAAACAACACAGTCTATGTCACTGATGTTGGAGAAATAGCATACGATGAAGCGACCCCGTCATTACTGAGATTTGTCGATACGACTTCAAAAACAGATATCTTAGCCTACAGACATGCGTTTACAAACCTGCCTGGAATAGAGGTTCCTACATTTAATATTCAAATATATGAATCTGACTCCGAAGAAGGCCCATGGTTAAAGTCTACTCTTTCTTTTGATTCAAATGTTATATTTATTAGAGATTCTAAACCGTGGATTAAAGTAGAGCTCGAAATATTTGCAGAGAGTCTAAACTTAAATGATATAGGACTTCTTTTCTATCTTGAAATAGGAATACATGATCCTGTTCCAGCTGTAATATCCGAGCGAACAAGAAATATATTAAAAAGATTTCCGACATGGACAGATCTTTTTTCTGATTCAGAAGAACCAGCTACGCCATCTCTCTACGTGCCTGACTCAGTCGGAGGAAAAGTCCTTACAGCTTTAACTCAGGAGTCCTTGGACAATTTCGATAATGAGCTTAATATATATGATATAAATCATTACATTGCCAGCGCAGACGCGAACATGCTCGCCTGGGCTTACGTTTGTTACGATGTTCCCGTAAACATTCTTAAAGTATTAGGTGATGATGTTCAATTAATACAGGCAGATAGTCTAAGTACATTATATAGATCTAAGTCAACTGATTATATTTATTATTATAGTCAGATAAACAAGCAGATTATAACACTCCGCGAGTTTGAATCTATTAAGATAAATGGAAACGAACATGATCAGTATCCACTTCATATTCCCAATAACTTTGATGAATTTGGAGCAAGAGTAGGCCTGCCCAGGCTATTCTTGGAATCCAACGAAAGATACAGGAAGAGGATACTAGATGTTAGCAAAAATGTTCCCGCGTCTAATATAGATGGATTCAAAAGAACGGTTAGAAGAGAGCTTGACATATGGAAGGCGTATGGTTTAGAGCCAGATTCTGACTACCCAGGTGCAACACCAGATGTTATTGAAATTTCCGATATGGAAAAAACTACTCCGTGGTTTACGGCTTCAGGTAAACCTTTAAAGCCTTTTTTGGATTTGGTAGAAAGTCTAAACGAAAGATATCCATCTAATTTAGGCTACGTTAGGTGGAATGAGGGCTACTGGGATTACAGTGGCATAGAAGGTGATGGGATATCCTATATCCCAGCCATATATGATGTTGAGACCAGTACATCTCCAGACTATTATCAGCCAGGTGTCGGTGACTACGCAGACGGCAAACTAATCTTAGAAGCAGATGAAAAGTCTACTATTTCTTTCTCTGGTTATTCTACAATTTCTGGAGTATACGAAGACGGAACAGAGGACATCTACACTCCAATTAAAATGGACTATTCGTGGTATTTATCCTATCTAAAAAATGTTCCGGATTTCTTAGCAGGTAGAATAAATGAGTCTAATGGATCATATGTTGGAGTGGGCCTCACCTATGAGGTGGAGCTTAACATGCATGATCAGTATACAACTCCAACGACTCTTTATACTAATCTAAGTTATCTTGATAGAGAAGACTTTTATGTTGGAAATAGGTTCTCAGAAAATCATCCTTCCAGCCCAGAGTACAATTTAATTAAAATATTTAACGATGATGGATATACTCTATCCGATCTTCAGTTTAGAGATAAAACTTATAACAATTTATACTATAATCAATCTAGCTCTCCAAGTGTTAACACTGTAAACTTTGAAGATGTTAGTTCTGTAAAAATTGTTTTCTCAAATGGTGGGTGGAATTATATATCGCAGGATTATGACCTATCATTAGCAACAGCTAATTATAGGGCGGCATTTAGTCAGTCTAGTCCCAATTTAAACTATCACGTTAATCCTGAATATCCTAACTATGTTCAGCTTTCTTCGTCAAATATCAATTATACGGAAGCTAACATATATATAGGGTCCAATGTCTATGCAACTAAATCAGAGACGTTCAATACTCCCGCGATAAGATCATCTTTTTACCTCAACGACAATAATGACTTGAGTTCCAGTGGTCTTCAGGGTCATAGTGTTAGTATTAATGGTTTAATTGACAGATTAATCTTTCCATCTGATTCAACTCCACAATATTTATACATAAATAGCGTAAAGCCTACTGGTTTAACCTATTTTAATGGAGACTCAGTTATATCTGATACGCACGGCGGCATTATGGTAAATCCATATGATAGTGAACCCTATTTTGTTCCGTCATCTCCCAATATAATATATTCATCTTATGACAGCTCAGAAAATCAATTGTCTTCTGGTTCATACTTTGATTCTGCAACCATAAACTACTCTGCTACTCCAGATCATCTGTATGTAGAATCTGCAACAAATAGCTTTTATCCAATATACTATACGCGATATTCTACACTTTCAGCCCAGACTACTCCAGATTTATTTACCGGTTACATAGATTCGCTTGACAATGTCTATACAAACGATGAGCAAGTCCCTAATACATTTTTTAATTCCGACGACTTCTTGCAAAACATCTATTTGTCAAAAGATTCATTTGGTTTAGATTCAAATATAGATTATACAATTAAAGACATACAATTTGTTGCCGACACTAATTATGTTGAACCATTTGTAAATGACAAAAACTCTCTAATACAAGATGTAAACTATGCATTTCTGCAAAATGGTGAGACTGAAGTTGGCATTAGGGTTAAAAAAGATATTGAAGCAGTAGTGCAAAATAATCCAGCAATTCATACTGGTTGGATTTATGTCGATAATGAAGAGTATTATATTTATAGCAACCCAGTCGTTGATTCTGCAACTGGTCAGTTTTTCTCCTTAAAATTAAGCCAGTATCCAAGGTCAGGTGCTCCCTTTATAGTTTCTGTTGGAGAAAGTAACTATAGAAATATTGCCATAGAAGATTCCGCAACTCCTGGTTTAGTCGGTTTTTCGAATATTGAAAACATTTACGGAAACATTAGCAACTCATTGTATTTGTCTTATGAAAATGTAGAAAACGTTTCTGTAAAAGATGCATACACCGGCATCACTCTTTTCGATAATTTATCTACAGAAACGAATAAGCTTGATTGCTTTAGTGACGCAACTCCAGCTGTTTATGGTAGAAGCTATACGGTATCGTATGATGTAGTTAATGGTTGGTATGTTGATAAGAACGTGTATGCGCCAGAGGAAGACAGTTATCAATCTGTCATATATTTCAGTTCTACTCCAAATACCAGTGAGGTTTATTCAATTACATATGAATCATCGCTTAATGATACGTCACATTCTATTGAATTAGAAATGAATTCTTCTGATCTTCCAATAGATGAAGGTTATGTATATTTGAGTAAATCTGAATATAGTTTTAAAACAGCAGAAATAAAGTTGTCTCCTTCAAATATATCTAATTCTTTGGATGACATAATGTATGTTACGATTACATCCTATGATCAAAACAATAATTTTAAGCCAGGTCAAACGTTCCGTATTTACGGAGATCTTGTAGCAGCTACGCCAGAGTATGTAACAACTAACAATAACGGCATCGCTAACGCCATTGTGCGTTATGCGTATAGCGGCGAAGAGTTATATGAAAATGGAAACATTTATGTATCTGGAGTTGGATCCGCAACTCCAAATGGGGATCCCAACAGTCAGTCTGAAAACTTTAATCAATCTGTCCCATTTGAGATTTCAATCCCAGATGCAAAAATTGTTAGATTGAAAGCAGCCCCATCCGCATTGATAATCAATGCAGGATCCGATCAGTCAATATCTTTGTTGGGTCAAATATTCTGGAAGGACAAGCTCTGGCAAAAAATAGTTCCCGTATCATGGAATAAGGCTAGAACCCTGAAGGATCTATTTGCTGCAACACCAGATTATGTAGCCTACACTCTATCCAATGGAAGCTTTACAATACCAAATATTGCAACAGCACAAGACGTTGCAACACCCGGCTATTGGTTTGCAAGGGTAAACATATCGGATACTGATTACGTTAATTCGCAGCTAGTGCAGGATGGGGAGATTTCAGCCTCAGAAGATGTTAACGTATCTGGAGATGTGGTGTATTGGTATGAATCATATGATACAATTCAGTATAGCCAAGAACTATCGGTACCCCTACCAAACATTTATACTTCAAATCGACAGCCCAATTCTAATATTATAGCAACACCTAATTTTGTGTATAAACACAATGACGGAAATACTATTATTTATAACGACGCAACGCCGAACTGGATACCCCCAAGATGGGTTCCGTTGACTAGATATGATCAATATCAAATGGGCATACTTGGATCAACGCCAAATTATATATCTGATAGAAGTGCTCTTCATCCAGATCATGAGGAAGAATAATGAAAAAATTTGTCAACTTAACCAACTCGGCTAATGAGAAATCTATAAAAATTGGCCAGAACGCTCCAAAAGATTCTGCAGTTTTGGCCTGGTTTAATACTAATCCTATTTCTCCACAGAATAATGTTACAATCTTTGATTTATCTGAAACAATTTTAGAAAATAAAATTCCTTCACCGAGAACATCAGAAATAATGTTGGCAGATGAGTTTGGCATTTTAAGAAGATTAGATGGGTCGTCTGTTATATCAAGTAACAATATAACTATTAGCAATATGTTTGTAGATAAGATAACTTCTTCAAAATTGATAAATATTGAAGAGGCAAGCAATGATAACTTTGCACATTATTATTATGTGAGTAGGTATTTTACTGTTCTTCCGTCAGTATTTTCTTTGATATCTTTAAATGATTACATAGAAAATGATAAGATAAACGAACTTGGCATTAAAGTAATCGATCAGTATGGCAATGATTATGTTGACGAAAACACTGGCAAACCAAAGTACAAGATACTGCTAGAACCTTTTAAAACTGACTATAATGTTGGTGATACAGAGGTTCCTTATAAAATACTAGTCTTCCTAACATCACCTAGGCCAAGTGGCTTTAAGTTAATTTACAATAAGTTTGAAGTTGATGAAAAAGGCAGAAGGCACAATCACCAATTGCGTTACACGGAAAACTTAAACGCAGTTCCGCTATTTAAGGAAGTTCCAGAGGAGTCTTTTGTTATAGATCCAAATTATTTTGGTGAAAAAAACTTTTCAATTAAAAAGCTAGACAATAAGTTCTTAAATACATCAATACCTTCAACTATACTTCAAAATGGCTATCAGGTTATAACTCCAAGTAAAGCTATTAAAGATTATAGAAACTATGAAGTTTTTAACTGGAGAATAATTGGAAGAGTAAATAGAAGTTTAAATCTAAAAGAAGTAAATTTTGGAGCAAATAGAACCGTAAACGCCTGTATTTTATACTCGCAAAATACAAAAAACGCAAACGCCTACGCACTGTACAGACTTCAGGTATCCCCGTTTAATCTCTCAGATTTTGATTTTGTTAATCCTTTGGCCGACGATATAGCAGAAAATAATGCAGCCCATTGGCTTGTTGATATAGATTCAGTCAGCATATCAGATTTGCAAAACTATGACATTATATTGTGGTCGCCAGATTCTTCGATAACCCCTCTTCAGGCCCAAAAAATAAATGATTATATTACAAATAAGTTTGGCACCTTGGTCCTAGATATGTCTAATTGCCCAGATGCCCAGAGGCTATTTTGTGGCACACAGTTATCTATGTCCCAGAGTGCAACTGGTGAGACATCATCATTAAGCTCATCAAATTACCTAATAGATTCTAATAAAAACGGCGGATGGGACATTAATGATAATATATTTGAAAAGTCTCATTATGGCGTTTTTGGTTCCAGACTTACCAGTAGCCTAACCGCAAAATCTTATAAATATTTTTCGAACACGGTTGATAACAATGTATTTGTTAAAGTTGGTTCGTCAACTAGCTCTCAAAAACCGATTGGTGTTTCGATAGCATACTCTCCTGCCGTAGATAGTTTGTCGAAAGGAAACGTTATTGCAACGACATTCCCTTTAATGGAGTACTGCAATAAAGTATATTCACTATCTGGTTCAGAAGTTGCGATAGATGACAACATTGGCGAAACGCACGCAGGAAATATAGAAGAAGAAAACATTCTTCCCTCTATCGTAGAAGGTCCGTTTAAGCTTCTTTACAATACAGTTTCCTATGCACTTTACTGCAAGGCAAGGGCAGAGCTTATTTCTTCTACAGTATCTTCATTAACCAATTTGGTTACAGACTGGTATTCATCGTGGGTAATATATGGTGATGCCCTACTGGATTCTGAAAAATCAGAATTTGAATTTGTTCCCATATCTTCCTCGGAGTCAGTATATGCAAAGATGCTGACAAAAACATCTTCTTCTAATGATGTTAGTATTTTTAATTTTTTTAAAGAAAAAATGTCTAAAAAACTTCCTTCTGGTCAGATAAGTTTATTGTCAGAAATAAATGTAAATGATATAGAATTTTTTATCGAAGTAACTAATCCAGATGTATCGATAAAAGACGCTACACAGATAGAAAATTTAGGTGGCTTAGATTTTAATATACCCTCATCGTATTTTCTGCATAGAATAAGCCAACCAGTAAGCAACTCGTTTTCCGAAGAGCCCAACACGGCAAACTCGCCACTGTACGCCTACACTAGTAAATATTCCAGGCCGCTTGTTGCCCTGTCGGGAATGGGTCCACATGTTTTAGTTGAAAGACCAATCAACAGCAGTTCTTCGAGACAATTGCTAAGCTCAATTAATCCATCATCTGGTTTTCATTCTTATTCTTTTAGATTAAAATCTTCATACGTTTCCTATGAGGGAATTGATAAGCCTACAATTCTTCAGACTAAATTAAATGGTCAAGCTCAGTATGACTTAATGGGAACAATAAAAAGAAGTAGAACTGAAACA
>Ga0136656_1000667_pt1 | contig 12094 bp, 11 predicted proteins | sample CPBDNA_9_FD_94862 | JGI IMG/M metagenome (GOLD analysis project Ga0136656, IMG submission 94862) | Freshwater to marine salinity gradient microbial communities from Chesapeake Bay, USA - CPBay_Sum_15_0.8_DNA (version 2) | ecosystem: Environmental > Aquatic > Marine > Coastal | place: USA...
CAGAAAAAATAAGTTTTTTGTAGACTTTTTGTAATAAAAAGTGTATAATATGATTTTAGGAGATAATTTACTACAATGAAATACTTAAACAATAGAGATTTACTAAAACAAATACACAATAGCAAAATGAGCTATAGTTGGTATTTAAATAAAGATTATTATTATTATGATGTAATTATTAATGATTTAGATAACATTCCACAAGAATCTAAATTGTATGCTGAAAACAAATGCTTAGATAGATTAGAATTATCAGATACTGCTGATAATAGAAACTATATACAAGACAAAATTGTTTATAGACTCAATACATATGATCATATTCCAGCAGATCTTAAAAGAAAGAATAAACCAAAAGTTATATCTGATAGACATGTTAAAGTAAACTTTCCAGCTTATAAACATTTTATTAGAAAAAATGATTTGTGGCAGGAAGTTGCTAGAAGTCATTGGAAAGGAAATTTAGAAACAGGAAAATTTAGTATAAATCATGGGAATATAAGTGATGAATTAGCTAAAATGTTTTTAAAATTATGTGAACGATATGCTACTAGAAGCAATTGGAGAGGATATACTTATGTTGATGAAATGAGAAGTCAGGCAATTTTGCAACTAACTATAATTGGTTTACAATTTGATGAGTCTAAAAGCCAAAATCCTTTTGCTTATTACACAACAGCAATTACTAATAGTTTTACTAGAATCCTTAATATTGAAAAACGTGGACAAAGTATAAGAGATGATTTACTTGTAAATGCTGGATACACACCAAGTTACACAAGACAAGTAGAAGATATGCTTGCTACACAAACAACCCAAAATGATGTATTTTAATGCAAAATTTATTTAAAAAGGCTGCTTGTTTTACTGATATTCATTATGGAATGCGTAATAATAGTCGTACCCATAATTTGGATTGTGAAGAATTTGTTAAATGGTTTTGTGATACTGCTAAACAAAATGACTGCGAAACGGCAATATTTTTAGGAGATTGGCATCATCATAGAGCCACAATTAATGTCAGTACACTTAATTACACTGTAAGTGGTATAGAATTTCTCAGTAAAAACTTTGAGCATGTTTATATGATCATGGGCAACCATGATTTATATTACAGAGAAAAACGTGAAATTAACAGTGTTCCTTTTGGTAGACTATGGGACAATGTAACAGTTGTAAACGATATCTTTACTGCAGGAGATGTAACAATTGTTCCTTGGTTAGTTGAAGATGAATGGCGTAAAATGAGCAAATGTAAAAGCAGATATATGTTTGGTCATTTTGAATTAAGCGGATTTAAAATGAATGCCATGGTAGAAATGCCAGACCATGGTGGACTAAACATGACTCATTTTCCCAATCAGGAATATGTTTTTTCTGGTCATTTCCATAAACGACAGCAAAAAACAAATGTACATTATATTGGTAATGCATTTCCTCACAATTTTGCAGATGTATGGGATGACGACAGAGGCATGATGATACTGGAGTGGGGCGGAGTACCTGAGTTCATTAACTGGCCTTTGTGTCCTAGATTTATTACTACAAAGCTCAGTGAATTGATGGACAATACAGATAATTTGTTGCTCCCCAAAACTCATGCTAAAGTAGATTTAGATATTGATATTACATATGAAGAGGCTAACCTTATCAAAGAAGAATATACAAAAAATTATCCTATAAGAGAAATCATATTAATACCTCCCAAACATGTGGATTTTGATCATGATACTGAAATACTGCTGGAATGCGAAACAGTTGACAAGATTGTGATAAATCAGTTACAATCAATTGAGAGTGAAAGTATCAAAACTGGTAAACTTTTGGAAATCTATAATAATCTATCTTAATGCTAGTAATACATAATTTAACTGTAAAAAATTTCATGAGTGTAGGGAATGTCACACAAAGTGTGACATTTGATGATAGCGGACTTACTCTAGTACTTGGTAATAATTTGGATTTGGGTGGAGATGGTAGTAGAAATGGCACAGGAAAAACCACAATAATTAATGCTTTGAGTTATGCTCTGTTTGGAGGAGCATTGACTAGTATTAAAAAAGACAATCTAATCAATAAAACAAACAGTAAGGGTATGTTGGTTACTGTGGATTTTTCTGTCAATGCAGATAGCTACAGAATAGAACGTGGTAGAAAACCCAATATTTTTAAATTTTTAGTTAACAGTCAAGAAGTAAATGAAGAAGACACTGATGAAAGCCAGGGAGAAAGTCGCAAAACACAGGAATATATCAACAAAGTAATTGGTTTAAATCATAATCTATTCAAACATATTGTCAGTTTAAACACATATACTGAACCTTTTTTGAGTTTGCGTCCTAACGATCAACGTGAAATCATTGAGCTACTGCTAGGTATAACTCAACTTAGTGAAAAAGCTGAAGTACTAAAAGAACAAATTAAAAACACAAAAGATTCTCTTAAGGAAGAAGAAATCAAAATCAAAACCATACAACAAAGTAACGAAAACATACAAAAAAGCATTGATGATATTAAACGTAGAGAAAAACTTTGGCAAACCAAACAGGACAACACAATATCGGAATTAATAGCAGAACATTCTAGATTAAGTAAAGTAGACATTGAAGCTGAATTACAAAATCACAAAGCATTAGATGAATACAATACAAATAAACAAGAACTAACAAATTTACTAGCACAAACAAAACAGGACAAGTTAAAGCAAAAAAAATATAGTGAAAAAATAGACAAATATCTTGTGGAAATAGAATCATTAAAAAACAATGTGTGCTATGCTTGTAATCAATCATTACACGACACACCTGAACACAAAGATATCATAGTCGCAAAACAAAATACACTAGAGTCTGAGCAACAATGTTTAAACAAATTAGAAAATACAATTACTGAGAACCTAAAGCAAATCAAAACTTTGGAAAAACAGTCCAAAAAACAACCAAAAGTTTTTTATGATAGCTTACAGGAAGCATGGAATCACAAAACAACAGTGGAACAATTAGAAAAAAAACTATTGGAACTTGAACAAGAAAATAATCCTTATACAGAACAAGTAGAGTCGTTAACTACAACTGCAATACAAGAAATAGATTGGACAGAAATAAATAGATTAAACGATTTGTATACACATCAAGATTTTTTGCTGAAATTATTGATCAAACCAGATAGTTTTATACGTAGAAAAATTATAGATCAAAATTTAAAATATCTGAATTCAAGACTAGGATTTTACCTAGATGAAATTGGATTACCACATCAAGTAAAGTTCTTAAATAATTTAGATGTAGAAATTACAGAGCTAGGAAGAGATTTAGACTTTGACAATTTAAGCAGAGGTGAACGTAACAGATTGATACTAAGTTTAAGTTGGGCATTTAGAGATGTTTATGAAAGTTTAAATATTCCTATTAATTTTGTTTGTATTGATGAACTAATTGACAGTGGCATGGATTCAGTTGGTGTAGATTCAGCTATAGCTGTATTAAAACGTATGAGCAGACAGCTAAATAAAAATATATTCTTAATCAGTCACAGAGATGAACTACAGACAAGAGCAGAATCTATTCTACACGTTACAAAAGAAAATGGATTCACCCAATATAACACAACCAAAGAATTTATAACAGAACAATGAAAATAGCATATATAGTTACAGGACAACCTAGGTTTTTAGAAGAAGGTTCATACTGGGTAAAAAATAGATTATTTAACACTTTATCATATGGATCTACTATTGATTATTTTTGTCATTTTTGGGATAATGATGATATTTTATTAGAAAAAAGAATTATAGATACTTGGAGACCTAAAAAGTTTGTTATAGATAAGTTTGAAAACGTTATTAGCAATTTAATTAATATAGTTAAAGAAAAAAACATTAATTGTAATATATGGGACCTTTTTCCCCATTCTTTTCGTGATACTTACATGTTTTATCCTTCTCAAGAACATATAAGTACTTTTAGTAAGAACTTTTTTGGTCAATTTTTAAGTGCTTATCTAGCAACAAAAATGATTGGCAAGGAACTATGTAATTATGATATTGTAATTAAAACTAGATCCGATGCTATAATAAAAAAAATGCATGATAAAATATGGTTAAACAGTTTAGGAAATTTGTTAAAAAATCCGCATTTTAGAGATTGTATTTTTCCGCAATGGATGCATGGTGATGCTAAAGGAGTTTTCATGGGTGATTTAGCTTTTATAGCAAGAAGTGATAAATGGTATGAATATACTTGCAATATGTTTAACAATATAATAGATGTATTAACTGACAAAAAACTTATTTTATATGATCTTTCTCTTGATCAAGAAATGGTTACTCATTATTTTTGGCAAAAATTAGGCAGAAATCCAGGTGTTAAATGGTTAAGCTTTCAAGTTGTTTGGCCTATGGATTATAGAATATGCGTTTACAGACCAAATAACCACTTAGATATTAATACTTGTGATTATATGGATATTAATAATTGGTATGACAAATACGAAGCTGGTGAACGTGCCTAATAAAAGCAAAATAAAAGGCAGTACTTTTGAAAGAGAAGTTGCAAAAGACTTGTCCGACCTGTATAATGAAAGTTTCATAAGGGTTGCTAATAGTGGCGCTTATGTGGGAGGTGCTAATTACCATAGAGTAAATACACTTAGCGAAGGACAAGTACAAAGCAGTAGAGGAGATATCCAACCACCTGACGGATGGAGTTTTTTCAATTGTGAATGTAAAAGCTACAGTGATTTTCCTTTTCATCAGTTGTTATTTCAAGGTAAAATACCTATATTAGAAAAATTTTTATCTCAACTTATGGATGTAGCTAAACCAGGAGATTTAAATTTGCTAATAATGAAATTCAATAGAAAAGGAAAATATGTAGTTTTTGAAAATAATTTATTAAACAAACATATTAAAACAAACAGATACGTATCATACACAGACGAACATAATAATACTTGGGCTATTACTGGATATAGAGACTTTTGGCAATTAAATAAAAATTCTGTACAAACACTGGCTAACACTGGCATTCTTTAGGCTAATATATACCTACCTTGGATAACATAAATCTTTTTTTGTTTAATATAGTGACACTACGGTTGCTGTAGCGCAACTTTGCCGAGTTCAGGGAGTTGAGATGACTCACGTTTGGACCTGTTCGGATGCAAATCACAGAGGCATAAACAACCTCATGCTGAGAAGGTGACTTCTCTAGGGCTGCTTGGCCCCTAAACGAGTAAGAGTGGGCACTCTTATGCACTTAGAACCCATAAGGTAATTATTTTTTGTATTCCTAGGAAATTTTTACCTGCGTTGAAAGCTGTCTGTAAAATCGTACCGCACAACCGCGATTCCCTTTTATTAGGTTAGATTAAGGAATATGCGATGATTGGCTTGGATGAATCGTACTTGGCCTACGACGGCTAAGTGCGACTACCAACTTGGATGAATATCAATTTAAAAAAATATTTCTTAGCGATAGCTAAGAAAAGCAATGAACCGTAGGTTCGATTGCTATATTTTTCTACTTTTTTTAATAGCATTCGTTTCACTTTGTAACTTGTCCATATAAATTTTTAAAATATTATCAATATCAGGTATAGACATTGCATGAAGTTCTAAATAATTCATATTAGGTAAATAAACAACGCATTGTGCTAATTTATCTTTTATGGCTCCTGCATCACTATTATACTCATTTAATAAATTATGAATTTCTTCAGGTTTGCAATTCAGGAGCCTTATACGAAAAAAGTACTGTTATCAAAATTAACCTGTTGATTATAGGTTTGATTACAACTACTACAAGTTATATCATATTGTCTTTTTACATTGCTATCATTTAATTTTTCTAGATTATTAAAAATTTTTTTATAACTAATACTATCTAAATTAAATACAAAATCATTTATATCATTCCTATCTTCTACATTTCCCTCAGGAGTTTCTATATGCCTTATACTTTCTGTTATTAAACTAATTTTACTAAATTCTGTTTGTTTTTTTGCTTCTTCTATTTTTTCTTTTTGTTCTTGGTTAGGAGAGTTCCCAAAGGCTTTAAGTAAACTAGCATACTCAAATTCTTTTTGAGCACTTCGTTGAGTATCTATATACCTAGTAGGTTGCATTTTAATAATTATATCTTCATTTATTTTTACTGAAGGATCTTTATCCATAAAATTTAAGTTTGATATAAACTGACTAAAATGAATCTGTATATTATTTGTATTTTCACAATTGGTACATTTACTAGTAAATTCCAAATTTTCTCCGTAGGTTGCATGTCTTATAGCAATTAAAATTACATCTAGATCTACTAAAAAAATTTCTGAACTGTTAGTAATGTCTGGACAGCAACTTTTAACTAAATTAATTATTGCCTCACCATTTAATAAAGCTTCAGGATTTTTTAACATGATTTCATCTGAAGCTGTCATAGCTTTTACAGATAATTGATCATCTAAACTCAGTTTACAACCTGAATTATAAAATTTTCCATTAGTGGGTATAGAAATCCATACTTGAGGTTTTCTATAATATCGTTCTAAAAATTGATTCATTTTTTCCTAATAAATATATTTGATTGCATATATTTATTTGGATATATTAAATGGCAAAACCTGGTAATATAAATATAAACCTACAAAATCAAACGATTTCACCTTCTAGTTTACCTTTGTGGGCTACAGAAGATACTTTATCACAACTAAGTATTAGTTTAGGATCTAAACTTAATAATGTTAATCGTAACCTTAATACTAATAACCAAACTTCAATCTCTAACTCCAATAAAATTGCCAATACTTTAAAAAATATTAAAGATAATGGAATTTTTGGGGCGGCTTTTGATGTAGCTGCTAAAAAGTTTACCAAAAGTATAAATGTAGCTTCACTTATCATTGAAGGAATTAAATTAGTTGCGAGAATTCCTGCGGAACTTGACGATTTCTTTAAAGAGTACAGAGAGCAAATAGAAACATTATCAGATATAGGAATAGGTTTAGTAGTACCTTTTAGAAATGTTAGTCTAGCAGCAATGAATGCTGGCATGAAAACAGAGGAGTTAACTCAAAATCTTGCTGCAGCAGGTATAGGGTTACAAGTATTTCAAAAAAGTATAGATGATGTTGTAGCGGGTCAAGATGCTGCTGTTACTGGTTATGCAAGAATAATTAATAATATGAAAAGCCTTACGGGACAGGTAGGATTTTTAGGACTTTCATTTGAGTCTATGACTAATTATACTAACGACTATTTGGAATCTGCAAGGTTAATGCGTGTTCAAGAACAATTTGATGAAGAAACACAGCGAAGCACAATAGCTGATTCCATTGTAAGTTTAGTTACAGCAGCAACAGAATATTCTAGACAGACAAACGCAGATAGAGAAAGATTAATTAAAGGAGTTACTAGTTTATTACAGCAAGATAATGTAGCTTTTTATTTGCAAGATTTACCTAAAGAAATTAGAGATCAAGTAGGAGTAGCTTTTACAGCTATGCAGGCAGCATTTCCAAATCAAGAAAGTTTTGTAAGTGGTATAGCAAAAATGATTTCTACAGAAATGCCTGCAGGTATAATTGAAGAATTTGATTTCTTAAAGAACACCGGATTATTTGGGCAAGTAGAACCTATTTTAGCATCTCTAGCAGAAAGCACAAGAAGAGGAGAGGATATAACTCCTGACATTCAAAGACTCAATGCTGTTGTTTCTGATTATGTTAATGTTAATAGAGATCAAATTACTAGATTAGCAGCAGTAAATCCAGCATTTACTCAATTACAAGGTTTTTATAATAATTTACAAGATATTTTTGCAAGAAATCCTGATTTTTACCAAGCAGAACAAGAAAGATTTAGTAAATTAAATTATAGTATTGACACTACTGCAATAAGTGTACATAATTTTAGAAAAGAATTAGATAGTATTGTTGATACAGGAAAAATAGCAGGTTTAGATCTAGTTATAGATGGAACAGAAGAACTTTTTAAAAAATTAGGCATAGGTATTGCGGATACAACACAAGAAATAAGCACTAGTAGACAATACCTTAATCAAGCAAAAGAAATGTTAGTGGGGTTTTTAAAGACTGAAATAGATGACAAAAAAGAAAATACTACAGAAAGTATAACAGGTAAAATAGACGGAATAACTAAATCCTTCCAAATTTATTTAGATAGTAAAACACCTCAAGAATCAGATTCTGAAATACATGATTTTATACAAGAATTAGAAGCAAAAAAACTGCAAGTTAGAGAAGGTCAAGATGTAGATATTAATAGCTTACAACAGAAATCAAAAAAACTTTTAGAAGATCAATATAAAAATATAGGTCAAAAAGAAGCAGCATTAAGCGTTCTGCAAGACAAAAATTTAGAACTAACATTACAGTCAGATTCAATAGCTACAGCTATAGCACAAAGAACTTTAAATGTAAATATAGTTTCAGCACAAGACGGATTTATATCTCAATTTAGTAATGGTATAGGAGAATTTTTTAGTTATAATGATAACTATAAAAATAATAATATTATAGCTAGTAGTTTTGAAAAACAAGTAGAACAAGATACTAATTTTAAAATAGAAGATAATAGGTTAGAACAAGAAGCATACACTGCAATGAAAAATTTTCCACAAAAAATAGATCAATTAATTACTGCTATAAAAGTTACAGATCCCAATAATAGACTTAAAGCTTTACAAGATGTAATGTCAGAGAATAATCGTAATTATAAAAATGGCTCTATTAGTGTAGCAAAGACAGTATAAATATATTAAAATAGAATGGACAACCAATGAGTTGGAAAAAACACTTTTCTATATATAGAAAAAAAACAGATTCACATACAAAGTCTTCTAATGCAGAAGCTAGTAAACATACTAGGTTTAACAATTGGTTACCTGAAGTTTATAGCGGCCAGCCCAATCGTATAGATAGATATGCTCAGTATGATCAAATGGATGCTGATAGTGAGATTAATCAAGCTTTAGATACTATAGCTGAATTTAGCACACAATTTAAAGAAAATAATAATATACCATTTGAATTTGATTTTGTTGATGAGGCTAGTGAAGCTGAAATAGAAGTACTTAAAAATACTTTGGATCAATGGAGTGATTTAAATGAATTTGAAAACAAAATATTTCGCATATTCAGAAACTGTATAAAATATGGTGAGCAATTCTTTATTAGAGATCCTGAAACATTTGAATTATATTGGGTTGATCCAACAACAGTAACAAAAGCAATTGTTAATGATGCCAAGGGAAAAAAAGTAGAACAATATGTAATTAAAGATTTAGCACCTAATTTAACAGAAAAGGTAGCAAGTGAAGTTGTAGCACATAATAATCAATTTAGCACTTTAGGAGATATGCGTAAAGGAGGATTAATTACGCAAACTCAATATGGTAGTGGAGGTCAAAGTACAAATGGGTTTGGTACTGAAACAGAAATGGGTGTTGATGCTAAACACATGGTTCACCTAAGTTTTACTGAAGGAATGGACACTAATTGGCCTTTTGGTAATAGTCTGTTAGATCCTGTTTATAAAACTTATATACAGAAACAATTGCTCGAAGATAGTATTATTATTTATCGTGTACAGCGAGCACCTGAAAGACGTGTATTTTATATTGATACTGGTAATATGCCTGCTCATAAAGCAATGGGTTTTGTTGAGCGGGTAAAGAATGAAATACATCAAAAACGTATACCTACTAGAAGCGGTGGAGGAAGTAGTGTTTTAGATGCTAGTTATAACCCATTAAGCATTATGGAAGATTACTTTTTTGCACAAACTGCAGAAGGGCGAGGAAGTAAAGTTGAAGTTTTACCTGGAGGAGATAACCTAGGTGAAATAGACGATTTAAAGTATTTTAATAACAAAATGATGCGAGCACTAAGAGTTCCTACCACATACATTAGCACAGGACCAGAAGATAGCACAGCAGTATATAGTGATGGTAGAGTGGGCACAGCATTCATTAGTGAATTCCGTTTTACAAAGTACTGTATGAGATTACAAAATAATCTTTCTAAATATTTTGATAAAGAATATAAAATGTATTTAAAGTGGAAAGGTATTAATATTGATACTAGTATTTTTAATTTGAGGTTTGTAGAACCACAGAACTTCAGTGCTTATAGAGAGGTTGAATTAAACAATAGTTTAGTGAGCGTATTTGGTAGTATAAGTGAAGTTCCTTATATTAGTAGACGTTTTGCATTAAAGAAATACCTACAATTAAGTGAAGATGAAATTGTAGAAAATGAAAAAATGTGGCAAGAAGAACAGGCTAATGAAGTGAATAGTTCAGATGTAGAAGAACCAGGTTTAGGAAATGTAGGAGGAAGACCTATTGAACAAGGAGGATTAGATTTAGAGGGTGCTGACGAAGAACCCATAGATGATGCTAGTGCTCCAGGTGATGCAGGTAGTGATGCAAGTCCAATTAGTGGAGCAGAAGCAATACAACCAGTAGGACCTACACCAACAGGAGGACAAAATAATGCTGCTTAAAGAAGAATATGATGAAACTGAAGATCAAAGTATAAGTAGAACCTATAAAAAAGATATAAGAAAACAAATTATAGGTTTGAGACATTTAAACAAATTAAGAAAGTTACGAGAAAAGAAAAATTTAGATATGGAAAAACGTAGAGATGTATACAAAATGATGTATGCTAGACCTAAGGAGCCACCTGCTGATTTAGGTTAATTTAAATAATTCCAGTCATTTTCACCCAAAATCAACCCATTTGAAACATATTTCTACCTTCATGAGTAAATAATACTACAGTTTTGTTGTCTATTTTTATAGGAGCTTAAAATGACCACACGAGAAAAACTTGAACAAGTCCTCGAATATATTATAAACGAGGAATCAGAAAAGGCGAGTGATTTGCTCCATGACGTTTTTGTGGAAAAGGCTCGCACAGTTTATGAAGATTTAATGGGTCAAGACGAAGATCTTGAAGGTTACGAAGAAGAAATTAACTCTGAAGAAATTGCTGAAGAGGGTGAAGATGAAGATTCCATGGACATGGAAATGGGTATGGACGATGCAGAAGGTGATGTAGCTGATGATATGGCTATGGATGTAGACCCTGAAATGGACGGAGAAGAAGGTCCGGATGAAATTGAAAGCAATTTTGAAAAAGTAGAAGACGCTATTGAAGAATTACGTCAAAGTTTCCAAGCCATTTTAGGTGGTGAAATGGATGAGCCGGAAGGCGATGACATGGATGACATGGGAATGGATGATGAAATGGGAGCTATGGATAGTGATGAAGAAAACATGATGGATAGCGTTGAAAATGAAGACGAAAATGTAGATGAGGAAGTAGAATTAGACGAAGCAGATGATGAAGAAGATCTTGAAGAAGATTATGATGTAGTAGATGAAGCTATCAAAAGAATAGATAGAAAGAAAAAAGCTGCTGAATATCAAAGAGATCAAGCTGTTGATCCTAAAAAAGCTAAAGGAAAAAAAGCAAAGGAAAAAACAGAAGAGTCATATGACATGGTAGACGAAGCTGCAACTTTAACGCAAGTAAAAGTTCCTCATAATACTAGTGAAAAAAGTACAAGTCCTGTAGCTAAAGGTTCAAACAAACCAGGAGGCACAGTCAATCATAGTTTAAACAAAGATGGTGGCGGAGAAGGTAAAAAATTAGCTGCTACTGCTAAAGTTATGAATACCGGTAATGTAAATGTTCCTGGAGCAAAGCAAAAGTTATCTAGTGTTGCTACTCCAAAAAACAGTGACAGTGCAGGAAACACAAAAAGTCCAAATAACGGAATGTAATTATGGCACAAGCATTAAGCGAACAATTAAGCTTTGATAGAGCTGGTTTGACAGTTGAAAGTGTTCAAACCGAAAGTGGTGAGAAAAAGTTGTATATGGAAGGAATTTTTATAGAAGGTGGCATTCGCAACCAAAATAAAAGAGTATATCCTGTACAAGAGATCACAAAAGCAGTAGGTTCAATTAATGAAAAGCTTCAGTCTGGATATAGTGTTTTAGGTGAATTAGATCATCCTGATGATCTACAAATTAATTTGGATAGAGTTTGTTTACAAATTAATGAAATG
>Ga0136656_1000674_pt1 | contig 12068 bp, 10 predicted proteins | sample CPBDNA_9_FD_94862 | JGI IMG/M metagenome (GOLD analysis project Ga0136656, IMG submission 94862) | Freshwater to marine salinity gradient microbial communities from Chesapeake Bay, USA - CPBay_Sum_15_0.8_DNA (version 2) | ecosystem: Environmental > Aquatic > Marine > Coastal | place: USA...
AAATAGTTTATAATAAAGATAAAGGTATAGATGTTTTAACTCTTGCATATCAATTTACTCATGAATACAAGAAACTTGAGTATAATGATAATTACAATAGCCCTTTTTTTGGAGAATTTATAGATGTAGATTTAATAGAAGATCAATCAAGATTCATAAAACAAGAAAATAAATTATTAGCACTTTTAAATTTAAATAATCTTGGAGAACTTAGCTTTAGTTTAAGTAATGTTTCTTGGCTAAATTCTTTTAAATTATATGAGGAATTAACTAATGAAATTCCATTTGAGATTGAACCAAATCAACAAATGCTATCTGCAACTTATAATAGATATTTAGGTAATTATAACTTTAACCTAAGTACTACAAAGTCTTTTAAAAATGAATTTTTGAAAAACCAATCTTCAATAAAAATAATTGGAGAACCTTTAAAAAATTTAAAATTTATTTTATCAGGAAATATAATTGAGAACTCTCCAAACTTTAATTATATATTTTATAGAAGTGCTTATAAAAATTACAATTGGTACAATGATAACTCAAAAAACATAAAAGTCAGTAATGCATATTTATCTCTGTCTTTAAAGGAATTAATTAATATCTCAGGAGAATATAGTCAAATTGAAAACTATACATTTTTTAAAGAGACAACAAATCAATTAAATGGTGAGATTGATAGAATGAGAATTGTTTCTGTAGATCAAAGAAATTCTCGAATAAATTATTTAAGAGTTAAATTAAAAAGTAATATTGGCATAAATAAGTTCAATTTAATAAATACTGCGATGTATCAGAAAACAGATCAGGAATTGAATGAAATTAATGATCAACTGACATTGAATGTTCCTGAATGGATAGTAAGAAGTACTATGATGTTTTCAACTAACGTATTTAATAATTCACTATATATTCAAACTGGGCTTACATTTAATTATTTTACTAAATATTTTGCAGACTATTATAATCCCTTAATTTCTGAATTTGTTACACAAAATTATAAGCAAATAGGAGAATATCCTAGATTTGATTTTTTCTTTAATGCAAAAATTCAACAAACAAGAGTATATATTTCAGTTGAACACTTAAATAGTTCATTTACAGGTTATGATTACTATTCTGATCCATTTAACCCATATAGGGATATGTCAGTAAGATTGGGATTAGTATGGAATTTTTTCCAATAAAAAATGAAAATTTTTTATGTAATAGGAGTAATGTCAGGAACTTCACTAGATGGAGTAGATCTAGTATATGTTAAGTTTATACAAGATGAAAGATGGAGTTTTGAGATAATTAACTCAAAAACATATAAATATGAGGATTCTGTTAGTAAATTATTGACCAAAATATCTGAAAAGAGCCTTGAAGAGATAAAACATATTGATAGAGAATATTCAAAGAAACTTGCAGATATAATTAAGAGATTCATTTTTGAGTTTTCGATTAAAAATATTCATTTTGTTAGTTCTCATGGACATACTGCAATTCATGATCCTTCTAATTCAATTACATATCAAATTGGAAATCTGCCAATTATATCTCAAGAAATTAATCAGAATGTAATTTGTGACTTTAGAGCTCAAGATATAAAACTCGGAGGTCAGGGAGCTCCTCTAGTTCCTGTTGGTGAAAAGTATTTATTTCATGAATATGATTCATTTATAAATCTTGGTGGATTTGCCAATATCTCAAAGTATGAAAGTGAAAAGTTAATAGCCTATGACATATGTCCTGTTAATATTGTTCTAAATGATTTATCAAAAAAAATTGGAAAAGATTATGATAATAGGGGAGCTATAGCTTCATCGGGAAAACTTATTTTAAATCTTTATAAGGAATTAGAAGAATTAGAATACTATCAAAAAAAACCACCAAAGTCACTAGGTATTGAATGGGTAAATAAGAAAATAATTCCATTAATTAATAACTATAATGATTATAAAATTGAAGATTTATTAAACACATTATGTAACCACATTGCAAATCAGGTTTCAAATAATTTAAAAGACTTAGATAAAGTGTTTATTACAGGTGGAGGCGCTTATAATGATTATTTAATTAATGCTATTAACTCAAAAACAAATTGTGAAATCATAATACCATCTAATAATATAATAGAATTTAAAGAGGCTTTAATCTTTGCTTTTCTAGGAGTTTTAAGATACTTGAATATTAATAATTGTTATTCTTCTGTAACAGGAGCATCAAAAGATCATTGTTCTGGAAAGATTTATTTGACTTAACTTTGATTTTTTAATAAATTAGTAGTTTACCTTAAATCAACTTATGAAAAAAACATACCTACTTATTTTATCTCTAATATCTTTCAATATTTGTGCTCAAAATATTTCATGGCAGAATGTTAATCTTAATGTTCCATTTGAGAACACTGACTCCGTTTATAATCTAATAGATGGATTCTACTCAAATATTCAAATACCTGAGGGTGTAAGAGTTTCTTTATGGAGTATTGAATATAAAGGTTCTAGTGAAAAAGCTACTCATTTATTAAATTTTGCTGGTTCCAAAGAAGCACTTGCTGAATTTGAATCTAGAAAATTAACTCCAGAATGGGATGCTTATGTATCAAAATTAAATTCTTTAACAAGTAGGGATGGGTTTTCTGTTACAGCAGGTGTGACTCTTGTTAGATACAATTTAGATAAATGGCAACAGCCAATTGCCCAATCACACCAATGGAAAGTAAAAGACCCGGTTAAATTTTTAACAGCTTTTGCTAACTTAATGTCTGTATTTAATGATATGTCTGGATATGTTTCAATTGGTCAAACCACTCATGGAGTTGAAAATGGTGAAACTCATTATATATATGTAACTTATCCAGATTTAATAGCTGCATTGGATTTTGGAAATGCTCAGAATAAAGATCAAGCAGATGCAATCTCCAAATGGATAGAGGACACAAAAGGTGAAGAATATACTAGAAGTATAACAAGGGTTATGCTTCAATCATGGGAATAAATTTTAAATAAATGGAAACAATATTATTAGGAATATTTATTCTAGGTTATTTAGCAATAACACTAGAGCATAGTTTAAAAATTGATAAGCTTATACCAGCTTTGGCAATGATGGCTTTTTTATGGGCATTAATTGCAATATTTAATATACCGGTATTTGAAGTTGATACAGAGTTACGGGAACTAATACCAACAAAAATAAAAAAGATAATGGCATATCATTTATCTCATACTTCAGAGATTTTAATCTTCCTTTTAGGAGCAATGACTATAGTTGAGATTATTGATTACTATAATGGTTTTGAAAAAATTAAATCATTTATTAAAACTAAATCAAAGAAAAAATTATTATGGATTTTTTCAATATTAGCATTTATATTGTCTGCCATCATTGATAATTTGACTGCTACTATTGTACTAATTACAATTCTTCAAAAAATTATTAGAGATAAAAATTTGAGATTATGGTTTGCTGGATTAATTGTAATAGCAGCAAATGCTGGAGGAGCTTGGTCGCCAATTGGAGATGTAACCACAACAATGTTATGGATAGCTGAAAAAGTTACAGTTCCAATGTTATTTTATTATGTGTTTATTCCTTCTGTAGTATGTATGGTAGTTCCAGTCTATATTGCTTCATTTCTTAAACCTTTTAAAGGAAACTTAGATAACATAGATAATGACGAAAGCAGTATAACTAAAATAGGTACAATAATGTTATGGTTAGGATTATCAGCTATTCTTTTTGTGCCATTTTTTAAAGTTTTTACTGGTCTCCAGCCTTATGTTGGTATGATGCTTTCACTTTCCATTGTTGCAACATTTGCAGAAATATACAGTGGTACTAAATTTAACATTAGTTCTCCTAATCAAACTAGTATTATGCATAGTAAGAGTCCTGTTCATTCTGCATTAACAAAGATCGAACTTCCTAGTATTTTATTCTTTTTAGGAATTTTAATGGCAGTAGCAGCTTTAGAATCAATAGGATATTTATTTGAATTTGCTCAATATCTAGAAACTGTTATTCCTGATATTAGAATAGTTGCAGGATTCTTAGGTTTAGGTTCAGCAGTAATTGACAATGTTCCTTTAGTAGCTGCCTCGATAGGTATGTTCTCCCAACCAGTTGATGATTCTTTATGGCATTTAATTGCATATGCAGCCGGTACAGGAGGTAGTGTACTAGTAATTGGTTCTGCAGCTGGAGTTGTAGCAATGGGTATGGAGAAAATTGAGTTTTTCTGGTATCTTAAAAACATAGGTTGGTTAGCATTCCTTGGATTCCTTGCTGGATTTATAACATTTGTTTTATTTGAAGCATATATATTTTAATCACTAATATTGAATTATAAGCAAGCTGAGAATTGGATTTTAAATCGTTTACCATTTTATCAATTTCAAGGTTCAAAAGCATATAAACCTGGTCTTGATAATATAAGATCTTTTGTTGAACATCTCAATCTTAATATTAAAGATATTAAGCTAATTCATATTGGAGGTACAAATGGAAAGGGAAGTACTTGTGCATATTTATCATCAATAATTCAAGAATCAGGATATAAGGTAGGAACATTCACTTCACCTCATTTTTTTGATTATAGAGAGAGAATTAAAGTAAATAATAATAAAATCGAAAAGGGTTTTATCTCAAAGTTTATTTCAACTTATCGTGATATAATTGAAAAACTAGAACTTACTTTTTTTGAGCTTTCATTTGGTATGTCTCTGTGTTATTATATTGAAAAAAATGTTGACTATGCGGTTATCGAAGTAGGCCTAGGTGGAAGATTAGATGCTACAAACATCATCAATCCAATTTTGTCTGTAATTACAAATATTTCATATGATCATACAGAAATATTGGGTAATACTTTAGAAAAAATTGCATTGGAAAAAGCTGGAATAATAAAAAAAAATACCAAAGTAATAATTGGGGAAAGAGATAAAAGCACAGAAAATGTTTTTATTGAAATAGCAAATAAAAAATTTTCAGAAATAATTTTTGCATCTGATTATAAATCAAAATTTGAATACTCAGACATAGAATATTTCAATAAAAACATAAATACAGTTGTACAAATTTGCAAGAATCTAAATGACAAAAAGATAAATGAAAATAGTATAGAAAAAGGTATTTTAAATATTAATGTAAATACTGATTTTTATGGTAGGTGGACAATATTAAATGATAACCCAAAAATTATTTTTGATTGCGCACATAATGAGTCAGGTTTTATTCATTTATCTAAACATTTAAGTTTATTAAAATATGATAAACTATTTTTTATATTAAGTTTTGTTAAAGGAAAAAATGTAAAAAAATTAGTTAGTTATCTTCCAGCCAAATCTATAATATATTTCACTTCTTCAAATATGTCCAGGTCAATGGATCGTGATGAGATTGAAGAAAGTATGGGAGAAAACATTAATTTTGACATTAATCCAAGTAGGATTTATAGTAATATATTAAGCCAGGCTTCCCCAAATGATTTAATTCTTGTAACTGGAAGTAATTATATTGCAAAAGAAATTTTTTCATGAAAAATAGATTTTTATTTTTTTTATTCTTGTTGTTTAATAGCTCATTAGCTTTTTCTCAAATTACAACTGATAGACCAGATCAAACAGAATCTGCTTTAGTTTTATCCTTAGGTCAAATTCAAATTGAATCAGGTATTTCATTCGAAAACTCTCAATCTAATATTAATACTCTTTTTAGAATTGGTATAATTGAAGGAATTGAAATAAGGCTTAATAGTAACTATTTAATAAATGATGAGTTATCATTCATGAAAAAATCATCATTTAGTGATTTTGAGGTAGGAGCTAAGTTTAAAATTTTTAATAAAACCTCTAAAAATACTAAAGTTGCTTTTCTATCTCACCTTTCAATTCCAACAGCTAATGAAGTATTTTCTAATAATGCCTATGGTCTTCTAAGTAGAGTAAATGTATCACATGACCTAAATAGTGAATCTCAAATTGGGTATAATATAGGATATAATAAATATGAAAAAATGGATGGAAAATTCATTTATACAATTGTCTACGGAAGAAATTTGGGTTCTTTTGGAGTCTTTTTTGAAATCTTTGGTGATGAATCTAAAAATAATTCGAATATTAATTTTGACTCAGGTATTACATACCTCTTAGATAATAAAAAACAACTTGATATGTCAATAGGTAAAGGCCTGAACAATGATATGTTATATGTGTCTGGGGGTATTAGCATTAATATTGACTAGATGAACCTATAGAAATCCAATTAGTCTAGGTGTATTTTTTTTATAATCCTTATAGCTATTAAGATTACCCCATTTTTTATCTCCATTATATTCCAATATTCTAATTCCGCTTACATAAACTAATAATAAATATGTAAATAAAGGAGAGATTAAAGTTGCTAATTCCAATCCTTCCAAAGATGATAAAGATATTATTGAGATACCTAACCATAACAAAATTTCACCTAAATAATTTGGATGTCTAGATAACTTCCACAGCCCTGAATTTATAAACTTGTCTTTGTTTTCTGGATTACTTCTAAATTTGGTTTTTTGATTGTCTGCAATAATTTCCAAAATAAAACCAATTAAAAAAATAGCTAATCCAAAATAGAAGTAACTATTTATAATTATTCCTTTAGCAACTCCAGATAATGCGCATGCAGAACATAAAGAAACCCACATTCCTTGAAGAGTCCATGTCATAAAAAATCTTGTTGGAGATTTCTTAATCTCACGAAATCTAATATCTTCTCCTGCTTTTTTTATTCTAATAAATAAAAAGGTACCAAGTCTTAATGCCCAAATAATGATTATGATTGAAAGTATTATGTTTCCAATATTCAGAAATAAAGGATCATAATTATTAAGAAAACAATAACTAACAACTGAAGTGTAAGTAATGCTTCCTGATATATCATAAAACTTTTCAGTTTGAAGAAGATATGCTGGTATAAAAAGTACCCATTGAATAATAAAAGCAAGCAAAACAGCATTTTTTACTACTTCTATTCCAGTTAGATATGCTATTGAATAAGAGAAAAAAAATGCAATAGCAGAAAACAATAATTCTTTTATAGACTGTTTGATATTGCAATATAAAAAAAAACTTATATTTGCCCCTCTAGGGCGCTTAGCTCAGTTGGTTTAGAGCACTTGGTTTACACCCAAGGGGTCGGGGGTTCGAATCCCTCAGCGCCCACTATTTAAAATCTAACATAATCACGATTGATGATTATTTTTCCTTTAAATTTCTTATATTTTAATAACTAATTGTTTTTTAACTTAACGTCTTAGTTTATATTAAAAATCAATAATTCTTTATTCATGAAAAAAATCTTAATTATATTTTTTATTACTGTTAATGTTTATTCTCAATCTTCTAATCTTTTTGAACCAATTGATGTTTTTGATCTTGAATATGTCTCTAACACTGAAATATCTCCAAATGGAAATAGGATTCTATACCAAAGAAACTTTAATGACATAATGACCGATGAAAGTTTTTCAAATATTTGGCTTATTAACTTTGATGGTTCTGAGAATAGACCTATTACAACTGGAAATTTTAAAGATAATTCACCTAAATGGTCAAATAAAGGAGATAAGTTTGTTTTTAAGTCCAATAGAGAGGGAAAGCAACAAATCTATCTATTTAATATAGCTAATAACTCTATTCAAAAATTAACAAACTTTCAATATTCAATTAGCTCAATCAAATGGTCACCTGATGATAGTTATCTTTTATTCTCTTCATTTATTGATGACAAAAGAGATAAATTAATTAAAATGCCAGAAAAACCGAAAGGAGCAAAATGGAATGATCCTCCAGTTGAAATAACAGATTTAAATTACAGATATGATGGATCTGGATATAGAAAACCTGGGGAAACACAATTTTTTACAGTTCCAATTACTGGAGGAACTCCAAGACAAATTAGTAATATTCCAGCTGAAAAAAGAGCATTTCAAGGTGAATGGATTGACAATAATACTATTGTTTTTTCAGCTAATTTAAATGAAGACTCTGATTACAATACTAACAATACTGAAATTTATACTTTAGACATTAACTCTGGAATACAAAAAGCTTTAACTAGTAGAGAGGGGCCTGATAATAGCCCAAAGGTATCAAATGATAATTCCTTAATTGCATACCTAGGTTATGATGATGAGTACTTAAGCTATCAGCAGAATTCTATTTACATAATGAGAATTGATGGATCTGAAAAGTATAAAATTGAGTTAGATCTTGATAGAAATATTTCAAATATATACTGGTCAGGAGATGACAAAAAAATATTTTTTCAATATGATGACAATGGAATAACCAAAATTGGATCAACAACTTTAGATGGAAAATTAGATTTTATCATTGACGAAGTCGGTGGATTATCTTTCTCTAGACCATACAGTGGAGGCTTTTTTAGCTTATCCAAAAATGACAGATACTCATTCACGTATGGAACAGTTTATAATCCTGCAGACTTGGCAGTAGGTTATAAGGGATCTAAAAATAGATTGACAAACCTAAATAAGGATCTCTTTGACTATAAAAAATTAGGAAATGTAGAAGAAATGTGGTATAAATCTTCTTTTGACGGTGAAATGATTCAAGGCTGGATTGTTAAGCCACCAAATTTTGATGACTCAAAAAAGTATCCACTTATTTTAGAAATACATGGTGGACCTCATACTAATTATGGATTTCATTTTTCATCTGAGGTTCAGCTATTTGCATCCAAGGGTTATGTAGTACTTTATACAAACCCAAGAGGTAGCACTAGTTATGGAAAAGAGTTTGCCAATTTAATCCATCACAATTATCCAAGTCAAGATTATGATGATTTAATTTCAGGTGTGGATAATTTGATAGAAAGAGGTTACATTGACGAGAATAACTTATTTGTAACAGGAGGAAGCGGTGGAGGAGTATTAACATCCTGGATTATTGGAAGAACAGATAGATTTGCTGCTGCTGTTGTTGCAAAGCCAGTAATTAACTGGTATAGCTTTGTTTTGTACGCAGACAATATTGGATATTTTTACAAATATTGGTTCAAGGATCTTCCATGGGTTGATCCAGAAAGCTACCTTAAAAGATCTCCAATAAGTTATGTTGGGAATGTAAAGACTCCAACAATGGTTCTTACCGGAGAAAAAGATTATAGAACACCAATGGCTGAAAGCGAACAGTTTTATGCTGGTTTAAAACTTAATAAAGTTGAGTCAATGCTTGTAAGAATTCCTAATGCAAGCCATGGAATTGCATCAAAGCCTAGTAATCTTATTGCAAAGGTAAATGCTATAATTTCCTGGTTTGAGAAATATAAAAAATGAAAATACTTTTAACTGGCTCATCTAAGGGAATCGGATATGATATAGCTAAAACCCTCATTAGAGAAGGTCATGATATTGCTCTTCATTACAACAAAAACAAGTCACCCCTAAATACTTTAATAGAAAATTCTAAAACAAACTCTTTTACAATCCAATCAGATTTATCTGATTCCAGTCAAGTCAAAGATCTAGTAAATAATACAATTGATAAGTTATCATTTCCTGACTGTATTATTAATAATGCAGGAATAGCAGAATCTGCGGATATATCAATAGACTTTGAGAAATGGAATGAGTTATTTGATAGAACAATTGATGTTAATCTTAAAGCACCTTCACTTATTTTTAAAGAATTAATAAAGTATAAAAGAGCAAATAAAATAAAATCTAGATTGAGATTTATTAATATTGCTTCAAGAGCTGCATTTAGGGGTGAGCAAGAGGATTATATTTCGTACGCATGTTCTAAGGGAGGAATGATTTCGCTTACTAAAACTATGTCAAGATCTTTTGGAGAAACTGACAATATTGTAGCAATTAGTATTGCCCCTGGATTTGTTAGAACTGAAATGGCTCAAAGTTTTATTGATAAGCATGGAGAAGATGTTGTAAAACAAGGTATTACTCTTGATAGGCTTACAGAGCCAAAGGATATATCACCATTAGTATCACTAATAGTTTCTGGTAAAATGGATCATTCAACAGGATCTACAATAGATGTAAACGGTGGAAGCTTTCTTAGATAAATTTATTTTTAACATTTAATTAATCTTTGATTATATTTAAAAATTAATACAAAACAATTTATAAAATGAAAAAATTATTAATATTATTTAGTGCAATAACTTTGTCTGTTTCCTCTTTATCGGCTCAACAACAAATTTATTGGACAGAAGTTGCTCTAGAGGTAGCTCCTGGAAAAGCATCTTTAGTGTATAAACTTGTAGATGATTTTTATTCAAGTATAGATTTCCCAGAGGGATCTTCTTTAACATTAAATGCAATTCAAAATAAATCTGAGTGGACTAAAGCTACTCATTTTCTAAATTTTGCTGGAACACCAGATGGCCTTGCTCAGTTGAGAGAACTTAGATCTGGAGAGGCATATGAAGCATATGTTGAAAATCTTGAAGGTTTAGCTAAAATTGTAGCAATGAAACAAGGCCAATCCTTAGTTAGAATACAAGGAGAAAATGGCTCTTACTCTGAACAAATGTGGTCTTTTTATGTAGATGATCCTGGAACATTTGCACAAGCATTTATTGAATTAAATGAAGGCTTTTCAAATGGTAACTATATATCTCTTGGTCAATATACTGGAGGTGAAAGAAATGAAACTCATTATATTTACACCACTCACTCTGATGCAAAATCTCAGTTTACCTTCTTCCCTGATAATGAAAAAGAACAGGAAGCATTTGCTAAATTTAATTCTACAATTACTCCTATTTCTCAGTATAGAGGTTCAACAATCTCAACTGTTTTGGGAACATGGAATTAATTAAATCAAAAATTATGAAAAAAATTATTTTATTATTTACAATCTCAATTTTAAGTTTTACTCAATTAAACGCTCAAGATAAGTCATATTGGGCATGTATGAATGTTACAGTAGATAACATGGGGCAATCTCAATTTGTTGAAGCTTTAGATAATTTTATGAACTCAGAAGTTGGTAAGCAAATGCCTTTTACTGTAGCTCTTTTCGAAATAGCATTTACTAACGGAGATCTAAGCTCAACCCATCAACTATGTTTTGTTGGACCAAATGCCTCATCTTTTGCTTCATGGGGGTCAGGGCCTCCTCCATCTATAGAGGGTATGGCATTATTTATTGCTATTAATGAATATGTTGAGTTTGATCAAGTTATTTTAGGCTCTCCATTAATCTTTGATCCATCTAATTTAGACAATGGATTTTCTGTTGTATGGGCTATGAGTGTTTCAGATCCTGCAAAATATGCTAATGCTTTTGTTGAATTTAATAATTCAACAACTGGTACTTTTGAATTACATGAAGCTATAATTGGTGCTCAAAAAGGCGTTACACATTATTTTGTTGCAAGACAAACTAATCTTGGAACTTGGTTGCAAGGTAGAGAAGAAGTTTTTGAATCAGGAGCAGTTGCGAAATTTCAGGCTGCTAGCGCAGGAAATGCAGAAATTCTATTTAACACTGGATATAATCTAGTGAAACAATATAATTAGACAATAAGTTTTTATACTTTAAAAAATTAAACCCTCTATTTATGGAGGGTTTTTTTTTAAATTGCACAAAATCATTAAAATGAAAAAAAAATACATCTTATCTATTGACGCTGGAACAACAAGCTCAAGAGCAATTCTTTTTAATAAAAATGCTAAGGTAATTGAAATTGCTCAATATGAGTTCAATCAATTTTTTCCAAAGGAAGGATGGGTAGAACATGATGCTATTGAAATATGGAATACTCAACTAAAGGCTATAAAAGATGTAATTAGTAAATCAAAAATTGATCCTAAAGAAATAGACTCGATTGGTATTACAAATCAAAGAGAAACAACAATAATTTGGGATAAGCAAACAGGAAAACCAGTTTATAATGCAATTGTATGGCAGGATAGAAGGACTGCAAGTTTTTGTGATGAATTAATTGAGAAAAATAAAACCTCTTTGATTCAACAAAAAACAGGTCTTGTCATAGATGCTTATTTTTCAGGAACAAAAATTAAATGGATTCTTGATAATAATAAAGAGTTA